>ERZ773168.1398-NODE-1398-length-20713-cov-3.505712_pt1 | contig 20713 bp, 15 predicted proteins | sample MGYA00511261_ERZ773168 | MGnify/ENA primary metagenome ERZ773168 (study PRJEB29015, sample SAMEA2737855) | human gut metagenome | biome: human gut; feature: human-associated habitat; material: faeces | place: China | collected 2012 ... | reverse complement strand
CATAAAAAGGCGGAGAAAATCGTGGGGGATTTATTTGATTATTATTTGGAATATCCGGAGGAAATGTCGGGAGAGTTTCAGGCACTTCTGGATGACGGAGATCCGGTGCGGCAGGTGGTTTGCGATTATATTGCCTGCATGACGGATCGCTTTGCCGTTGCAAAGTATAAGACGCTTTTTATTCCGCAGGAATGGACCATCCTTTGAAAAACTGAAAATACAAGAGGAAAACGAACCAATTTTTGCAGGAACAATTCTTGCATTTTGCACATAGTTTGAAAAAGTCAAGGCTTTTTTGCAAAATTTTTGTTGATTTCTACAAAATGTATACAAGGAGAAGGATTTTTCTCAAATGTGTCGAATTTAGTATATAAAAGGGAGTGAAAGAACTTCCTTTTCGACTGTTATGGAAGGGGGGATGATGCCATGAGATATCCGAGGGAGGTCGTGGATGAGGTGCGGCTGCAAAATGATATCGTAGAGGTCATTTCCCAGTATGTGCCGCTGAAGCAAAAGGGCAGCTCCTATTTTGGGCTTTGCCCGTTTCATAATGAAAAAACGGCATCCTTTTCCGTCAACAGCGAAAAGCAGTTTTATTATTGCTTCGGCTGTGGCGCGGCAGGAAATGTGTTTTCCTTTTTAATGGAGATGGAAAACTGCGATTTTCCCGAAGCCATGAAGCGACTGGCGGAGCGGGCGCATATTACCCTGCCCGAACCGGAAAAGAACGCGCAGGCAATCGCGGCGGAGCAGCTCAAAAAACGATTATTTGAAATGCACACCTTGGCAGGCAGGTTTTTTTATGAAGCACTGCAAAAGGAGGAGGGGGCAGAGGCGAGAGCCTATCTGCAAAAACGGCAGATGGATCCCCGTATGGCAAGAAAATTCGGCATAGGCTACTCTCCGGACAGCTACGATGCGCTTTTCAGGCATTTGCAGGAGAAGGGCTTCAAGATTTCGGAGATTTTGAAAACCGGCCTTGTGCTGGAAAATAAGGATGGCAAGGGCTATCATGACCGTTTCCGCGGCAGGCTGATGTTCCCCATTTTTGATGTGCAGGGGCGTGTGGTCGGCTTCGGCGGCAGGATACTTGCCAAGGGTGAGCCGAAATATTTAAACTCCCCGGAAACACTGCTGTTTAGCAAAAGCAGAAACCTATATGGGCTGAATTTTGCGAAGCAGACAAGAAAACGAGAGCTGATTCTGGTGGAGGGCTATATGGATATGCTTTCCATCTATCAGGCAGGGTTCCATAACGTAGTGGCATCGTTGGGAACAGCCTTCAATCAGGAGCATGCAAGAACGCTGAAGCGGTTTGCGGATGATGTGATTTTGCTGTATGACAGCGATGAGGCGGGCACCAATGCCGCGCTTCGCGCCATTCCCGTACTGGTGAAAAACGGCTTTCATGTGAAGGTGACACAGGTGCCGGACGGAAAGGACCCCGATGAATTTATCAAGGCAAAGGGCGCAGCGGAATTTTCCAAGCTGTTGGTGAATGCTGTGCATTATATATCCTTTGAAATTGCCTGCATACAGCGCAAATATAATCTCAAAAATCCGGAGCACAGGGTTCGCTTTGCCACAGAGGCGGCGGAAATCCTTGCAAAGCTGGACAGTGAGATTGAGCGTAATGTTTACCTTGGAGAGGTAAGCAGGGTGACAGGCGTGGAGGAGGAGGCTATCCGCAGTGAAATTCGGAAGCTGGTGCAAAAAGAGGATGCGGCTTACCAAAGGGAGGCCGAAAAGCGGCAGCAGAATCTGAAGAATTACACGCCGGAGGGCAGAAGAAAGGATAAGGGGCTTTTGGAAGCCCAGAGAAGCTTGTTATATTATGCCGCCCAGCATCAGGGCATCTATGATACGCTCAAAGAGATTCTGGAAGAGGATGATTTTACAGAAGGAATTTATTGGCGCACCTTCGGCGATATCGGGGATTTGTGGCAGAATGCAGGCCATGTGTTCCCTGCCGATTTGGTCAGCCGCTTTGAGGATGCAAAGGAACAGAAGCAGGTGACAGAGATTTTTGCCGTACAGCTGCCGACAGAAAACGGGGCAGATATGGAAAAAGCCATCAATGAACAGGTGAAGCGGCTGAAACGGACGAAAATCGACCATTTGACGGCAAACGCCGCAACCGCTGAGGAGATACAACGGCTGGTGGAGGCCAAGAGAAAACTGGATTCCCTGTATATTACCATTTGATATGGTTAGACTATAGGAACAGAGAGAAAGGAAGGATCATGTTGAAATCCGTCGAAGAAACAACATTATTGACCAAGCTGGAGGAACTGGTGCAGCTGGCCAAAAAGAAAAAGAATGTACTGGAATATAAGGAGATCATGGATCATCTGGCGGATTTGGATCTGGACCCCGACCGCATTGACAGAATCTATGAATATCTGGAAAGTCAGAATATTGATATTCTGGGGAATATCGAAGCGGAGGAGGAGGTTGAGAAGGAGCTTGACCTGACTCTCCCGGAGGGCATCAATATTGATGACCCCGTCAGAATGTACCTCAAGGAAATCGGTAAGGTGCCCCTTCTGACGGCAGAAGAAGAAATCGAACTGGCGCAGAAGATGGAGGCTGGCGGCCCTGAGGGCGAAGCTGCCAAGAAGAAGCTGGCAGAGGCCAACCTGCGTCTGGTTGTCAGCATTGCAAAAAGATACGTTGGGCGTGGGATGCTCTTTCTTGATTTGATTCAGGAGGGCAATCTGGGGCTGATTAAGGCGGTTGAAAAATTCGACTTCCATAAGGGCTTTAAATTTTCCACCTATGCGACATGGTGGATTCGTCAGGCAATCACCCGTGCGATTGCAGATCAGGCAAGAACGATTCGTATCCCCGTACACATGGTGGAAACCATCAATAAGCTGATTCGTATTTCCAGACAGCTTTTGCAGGAGCTGGGCAGAGAACCGACCGCGGAGGAGCTGGCTGTGGAAATGCAGATGCCGGAGGAAAAGGTGCGCGAGATTATGAAAATTGCACAGGAGCCGGTTTCTCTGGAAACGCCTATCGGTGAGGAGGAGGACAGCCATCTGGGTGACTTTATCCCTGATGACGATATCCCCGCACCTGCGGAAGCCGCAGCGTTTACGCTTTTGAAGGAGCAGCTGATGGAGGTTCTGGATACGCTGACGGAAAGAGAACAGAAGGTGCTGCGTCTGCGTTTTGGTCTGGATGACGGCAGAGCAAGAACACTGGAGGAGGTTGGTAAGGAATTTAATGTTACCAGAGAACGTATCCGCCAGATTGAAGCAAAGGCTCTGCGTAAGCTGCGCCATCCCAGCAGAAGCAAAAAGCTGAAGGATTATCTTGAATAAGAGAATTGGAACAAAAGAGGGCGAAACAAATAGAGATATTTGCTGCGCCCTTTTTTTGAAAATAAGGAGTCGAGGCTATGGAGTTATCAAAACGATTGGAGATGGTCGCAGGTCTGGTGACGCAGGAGCGGATTGCGGATATCGGCACAGACCACGGCTATGTCCCTATTTATTTATACAAAAAGGGCAGAATCAAAAAGGCATACGCCTGCGATGTACGCAAGGGGCCTTTGGAAAAATGCAAGAAAAACATTGCGCTTTACGGTGCGGAGGATGTCATTGAAACGCGCCTTGGCAGCGGCTTAACCCCTCTGCGTCCCGGTGAAGCGGAAACGGCAATTATGGCAGGGATGGGCGGCATGCTGATTGTACATATTTTGCAGGACAGCCCGGAGGTGGCGGATAGCCTCAAGGAGCTGGTGCTTTCGCCGCAGCGCGATTTCGGTGCGGTGCGAAAATATTTGCATCAAATCGGATTTGCCATCCGAGAGGAGCATACACTGAAAGAGGAGAATAAACCGTATGTGCTGATGCGGTGCGAAAGGGCAGAGGAGCATTATGACAGGGAGATTGAGTATCTATACGGCAAAAGGCTGCTGGAGAAGAAAGACCCTATTTTAAAAGAGGTGCTTCTGCACGAAGAAGGAAAATACAGCCGTTTGCTTGAAAGCCTCAAAGGGAACCCGACAGAAAACGCGCAGAAGCGTTTGCCTGAGGTGGAGAAGAAGCTGGCTTTGATGAGGGAGGCGTTGGAATGTCTGTAAAAGCTGTAAGGGTAAAGGATATCATGGGTGTGATGGAGGAAATCGCACCGAAAAAGCTGGCGGAGGGCTGGGATAAGCCGGGGCTTGCCATCGGTGATCCTGAGCGAGAGGTGAAAAAAATTCTGGTTGCATTGGATGTGATTGACCCCGTTGTGGAGGAAGCAAGGCGCATTGGTGCGGATATGGTTGTGACACATCACCCGATGCTGCTGTTCCGCAAAATCGAAAGCATTACGGCGGATACCCTTCTGGGGAAACGCATTTTTAATCTGATTCAGAATAACATTGCCGCTTTTTCCGCGCATACGAATCTGGACATTGCCGCAGGCGGTACGAATGATGTGCTGGCGGAGCTGGCAGGCTTGAAGAATATTGAGATTTTGGAGGAAACATGGGCGGAGAGCCTGAAAAAAATCGTGGCTTATGTTCCTGTGGGGCATGAGCAGGCGGTGCGCGATGCCATGTGCGGCGCAGGGGCAGGGCATATCGGTGCCTATTCCCATTGCACCTTTGGCGCGGCAGGGAAGGGAACCTTTCTTCCCTTGGAGGGGACAAATCCCTTCTTGGGTGAGCAGGGCAGACTGGAAACGGCGGATGAAATCCGTCTGGAAACGATTGTTCCTGCTGAGAAGGTACACGCCGTTGTGCAGGCAATGCTTGCGGCACACCCCTATGAGGAAGCGGCGTATGACATTTATCCTGTGGAGCAGACAGGGAAAAAGGAGGGCATTGGCCGCATTGGAGAGCTACCGCAGGAAATCCCCTTCAGGGAATTTGCAAAGCAGCTGAAGGAAAGGCTTGGTCTGGATGCCATTCGTCTGGTCGGGGACGGGGAAAAGCCCATCAAGCGCGTTGGTCTTTGCACAGGCGCAGGGGTGGAATTTGTTTCCTTGGCGGCGGCGAAGGGCTGTGATGCCTACCTGACGGCGGATATCAAATATCACGAAGCGCAGAAGGCGGTCGAGATGGGCATTGCCGTTGCGGATGTGACGCATTACGCGAGCGAGGTGCTGATTGTGCCTGTTCTGCAGGAAAAATTGCAGGCGGCGGCAAAGAAAAACGGTTGGAATATCGAGGTTGTCTGCTCCGCAGTGGATGGGCAGACCTTCTGGACGATAGAGTAAGGAGGGAAAACAAGTGGAAACAAGAAAAGTAAATGTAATGGGAAAGGAAGTGCAGATTCCCAAGGGAATGACCTTCGGGGAGCTGGCAAAGGAATTTGAGGGCGAGGTTTTCGGTAAAATTCTGGTGGCAAAGCAGGGGAATTCCCTGCGCGAATTGATTTGCCCCATCCGCACCGATGAGGATATCACCTTTTTGGATTTTCGGGATAAGGAGGGCGTGCGCGTTTATGAAAGAGGGATTTCCCTGCTGCTGGTGAAGGCGGTGCGCGATGTGCTGGGGACAGCTACAGGCGTGGAAATCGAACATTCCCTGCGGGGCAATCTTTATTGCGAGCTGAGCAGCCTACAGCAGATGCCGGATGCAGACCTGCTTGCCAAGATTGAGGCGCGCATGAAGGAATATGTTGCGGCGGATACGCCTATTGTGAAGCATGTCTGCCCCAGAGAGGTTGCCATTTCCATTGTGAAGGAGCAGGGCTTACAGGATAAGGTGGAGCTGTTCCGTTATCGCACTGCTTCCAATATCAACCTTTATGAACTGGATGGCTTCTATGATTATTTCTTCGGGTATATGCCGGATTCCGTCGGCGCATTGGAATGGTTTGCGCTGATGCCCTTTGAAACAGGCTTTCTGGTGCGCTTCCCCGATCCTGCAAAGACAGGGGAGCTTCTGCCGGAGGAGCAGCCCAGAAAAATCAGCAAGGTATTTCTGGAGCAGATGCACTGGTGCCAGCTGATGCAGGTGCGCAACGTGGCGGAGCTGAACCGCACGATTGTCGAGGGGAAATTCGGCGACCTAATTCGCGTGAATGAGGCATTGCATGAAAAGAAAATTGCGGAAATCGCAGATCAGATCCATCAGCGGATGAACAAAGTGCGTGTGGTGCTGATTGCGGGGCCTTCCTCCTCCGGCAAAACCTCCTTCGCAAACAGACTATGTATTCAGCTGCGCGCGCTGGGGGTGAAGCCGCACAAGGTTTCTCTGGATGATTATTTCCTCAATCGGGAGGACACCCCTCTGGATGAGCATGGCAAGAAAAACTTCGAGCGCATGGAGGCGTTGGATTTGAAGCGGCTCAATCAGGACTTGAAGCAGATTATCGCGGGGGAAGAAGTAGAGCTGCCCTATTACAACTTCCTGACGGGCAAGCGTGAGCACAGCGGCGAATTTGTGCAGCTTGGCGAGGGCGAAATTCTGGTAATGGAGGGCATCCATGGCTTAAATGACCGCCTGACCCCCGAAATTCCGGCGGAATACAAATTCAAAATCTTCATCAGCGCCATTACGCAGCTGAATGTAGACGACCACAACCGCATTTCTACCTCCGACAGCAGGCTTATCCGCCGCATTGTGCGCGATTTCCAGTTCCGCGGCAGAAGCGCCAGAACGACCATAGAATCCTGGGGAGAGGTGCGTCAGGGCGAGGAGGATAATATTTTCCCGTTTCAGGAGAATGCGGATGCGGTGTTCAATTCCGCAACGCTATATGAGCTTTGTGTGCTGAAGCAATACGCAGAGCCACAGCTATTCGCGATTGAAAAAAACATGCCGGAATACCCCACGGCAAAGCGTTTGATTAAATTCCTGAGCTATTTCCTTGCTGCGCCGGGGCTGGAAATTCCGAATAATTCCTTGATTAAGGAATTTGTCGGCGGGAGCTGCTTTAAGGTTTGACAAGGGAACGAAATTCATTTATAATGATTTGGATTATGTGAGTAGGTCGGACAGTCGCGCTCGTAGGAGTGAGGAAAGTCCGGGCTTCGCAGAGCAGGGTGCCGGCTAACGGCCGGTGGAGGCGACTCCAAGGATAGTGCAACAGAAATAGACCGCCGAATTCGTTTCGGTAAGGATGGAAAGGTGGGGTAAGAGCCCACCGCTGCGGCGGTAACGTCGCGGGTCCCTGTAAACCCCACCCGAAGCAAGACAAACAGAGACCATGGGGCTGCTCGTTCCGTCTCGAAAAAGTCGCACGATGCCGTTGGCAACAACGGACCAAGATAGATGGCTGTCTGAAAAACAGAACCCGGCTTACAGGCCTGCTCGCTTTTTCAAATGTAGACTTTTGCCGACAGAAAAAACTTTTTCTCATTAGGAAAACTACGTTTTTAATCTTCGAAAAAGTATTTTCTATCGGGCGACTATAAAACTTTTTCTCATTTGGAAAACTACGTTTTTAATCTTTGGGAAAGTATTTTCTACCCTATAATTAACCACTAAAAAAAGTCCTCTTTCGAGGACTTTCTTGCTTTTTTTACACAAACTCCACAACCCAGAAGCCGATTTTCACAGTATCCACATCACAGCCGGTATGCTTAACGGTAATGGCATTGCTGCTCAGCGTATAGGAAAAGTTGATGAGGGAATCGAAATTATTATTCAATCGTTCTGTGATAACGAATGTTTTTTCGAGATTTACTGTCTGAATTGTCACCGAGCCGCCGTAGGAAGGGCTTTTCGGTGCGGTATACACCACATACTGAATCGAGCGAATCACCGAGCCGCCGTTTTGCAGCAGGGAAGAAATGCTCTGCCCATCGGGGGGCGTGCCAAGCTTTTTATTGATAGCGGCGAGGGTTTCCTCTGCTGTGGCAATGCTTGCTTGAATCGCCGCCACCTTTTGCTCCGCCTGTGCCAGCTGTGCATCAATCGCGTCCATGTTTTCATTGAAATCCTGAATGTCATAATAATCCTCGTTATCGGGCTTGATAAAATCATAATTTTCTGTAAAAGTGCTCATTTGCGTCACCTCCTTTCTGCCCTCATGATAAAGCGGCGTTAGTCTCATGGGGTCTCATGTTGTAATATTGCTGCAATATTTCAGTTTTGTTACAAAACGGGCAAACCCCTTGCCAATTTCCGATTCTGTTGATATGATAGCTATGCAAAGTAAAACTGACGCAGGAATGGAAACCAAACCGGAACGGAAGAAACGGAAGCCGAATCCTTGAATGGGTGTGGAGGAAGCGGAAGGGCCGGAAGGGAAGGGGCGGCGGAAAGGACGGCGGCGGAATGAACTGCATTTCGTTGTATAATTATGAAACGAAGCGAACATTTAAAATTAAAAAAAGGAGGAATGAGACCAATGAAGAAACTTATCTCTATGGTCATGGCTGCAGCTATGGTAGTATCTCTGGTGCCCGCAACAGCATTTGCTGACACAGGTTCTGCTAAAGCAGTAGCTAAAGTTATCGATGCAGCTGATGTATCCAAAGATGCAACAGCAGAAACTGCAATGGATAGCGAAACAACAGAACTGCAGCTGAAGGTTGACGGCGACGGTCAGTATGCAGGCACAACTGGCAATGCAAAACATGAACTGACATTCACACTGGATGGTGCTGAATTCAAGACAGTTACAGCAGAAGCAATCGCAGCAAATGTTACAGTTAAAAAAGGCACTTCTACTGTAACAAACATTACTGCAGATAACATCTCTGAAGTTGAAAAAGACGGCTTCAAACTGACAATCGAAGCAAGACTGACAGATGAAACTGTTATCGCTGTAAACCTGCACAACAACATCAAGCTGAAAAGCACATCCGTTGGCAAAAAGGCTACAATCGCCGTTGACGGTGCTATGGTAACAACAGATGATCTGACATTCGCAGAAGTTAAAGATACAGGTATCAAAGCTTCCGTGAAGAAAGTAGCAGACATCACAGAAGAAGGTATCTCTGCACTGGAAAAAGACCTGAAAATCGAAGCTAACGTTGGCAAATTCAAAAAGGGTCAGGTATTCACACTGAAACTGTCCAGCGGTTTTGAATTCAACAAGCTGAACAATGGCACAGATTACGTAGTGGTTGATGCAGATAATTACACTCCCGCAACTAACACTAACGGCACATACGCTAAGGGTGAAAAAGAAGTTACTATCAAAGTAACAGCTGACGACAACACAACAGATACAATTACAATCAAAGCAGCTGATTTGGTAATCTCTGCTGAATCCGCTAAGGTTGGCGCAGAATGCAAACTGACAGTTAAGGCTGTTAAAAACGGTTCTGCTGGTTTCTCTGATACAGCAGATGCAATCGTTGTAGCTAAGGTTGTTGCAGATGCAATCACAGTATCCGTTGATGAAGACGAAGATCTGCCCGTAATCTACAGCGGCGTTAACGTTAAAAACGAAGGTATCACAGATGACTCCGATCACGAAGCTCTGGAAGTTACTCTGGAAGAACCCACAGCAGGCACACTGGATGCGAAAAAAGAACTGACAATGGAACTGCCTGATGGTGTTTACGTAACAAACGTTAAGTTTGGTGACGTAGATTTCATCGAGGGCAAAGATAAAACTGTAGCAGAAACAGTATTCAAGGCTGCTTACAAGAAGGGTGACTACGAAACATTCGATTTCGCTAGAAGAACTCTGAAAGCAACAGATGAAAACACTGATAAAGACGGCGGCAAACTGGAATTCACACTGACACTGGTTGCTGAACCCGGCTTCACAGGCGACGTTACTCTGAAAGTAGACGGCGCTGGCATGGATAAGGCTCAGGAAGTAAAGATTGCTAAGTTTGTATCCCCTTACACAGTAGAAGCTTCTCAGAATGACCTGATCATCGACTACAGAAACACAAAGGTTCCTACCAACATCGTTGTGAAGGAAGCTGAAGATGGTCTGTGGAAGAAGGGCTCCGAATTCAAATTCAGCCTTGACAGAAATATCGACACTGAAGATGATGCTACTTACACAGTAGACGACAAGTCCGATATGGAAGTTAAGAAGATCAAAAACGATCTGGGCTTCAGAGTTGACAAAGAATCCGGCGATGCAGCAACAGTAACAATCTCCGACATCTCTCTGTACATGAGCAGAAGCCTGGCAGCAGGTGCTTACGATCTGCAGCTGGATACAACAGGTTCCGATGAATTCATGGATCAGGCAATTCTGGCTCCCACTGGAGTGAAGGCAGAAGAAGCAAAAGTTAAATACCAGTACTACAACAACGATGACAACTTCAAGCACGTTGTTAAAGAAGGTTTCGTAAACATCATCACAGCTGGTAGAGACCAGGATGATGCTTCCTTCACAAAGAAGGTAGTAGTTCCCGTTGGCGAAAAATACATCATCGCAGGTGAAGAACAGGTTGCTCTGGATGTACCCGCTTACATCTCCGCCGCAGGCTACACAATGCTGCCCGTAAGAGCAGTTGCTACAGCACTGGGTATCAACAACAACAACGTTCTGTGGAACCAGGCTTCCAGAACAGTAACAATCCTGTATGGTCAGAGAATCATCACTATGGTTGCAGGCCAGAAGGTTGTTACAGTTAACGGTAACACAATCCCCGCATCCGCTACAGTACAGATCAAAGACGGCAGAACATTCCTGCCTATGAGAGATCTGGCTACAGCTCTGGGCGTAACAGATATCACATGGGATGCAGCTACAAAGACAGCTACAATGAACGGCAACCAGAATAAGTAATTATTCTTTCCTTCATTCTAACTGAATCAGTAGAATCTCTAAGAGTACCTCGCAAGAGGTACTCTTTTTCTATGCCTTTTTCCGAAAACGGGGCAATAAAAAAAGACCTGTAAAAACAGGTCTTTTTTTAGCGGAAGGTTTTCGCAAGCGCCTTTATCGCCTGCTCCGCAAGCAGCGTTTCCCCATGCTCCAGCAGGTAATATTTCGCCAGTGGCGTGGAAATGTGCTTCTGACCGTATTCCTTCAAAATGCGCTCCGCATCCTCTGCGGTTTCCTCCGTGGTGTATGTATCCCCCTGCATCACAAGGAAATACTTCCCATCGTTCTTATAAACCGCGCTTTCGCCCTTGAACGCGCCATCCAGACGCAGGCTCACGCCAATCACATCATCCAGAGAAGGGAAGGAATAAATCAGAATATCCGAATTTTTTTCCTCCTGATGCGCCAGCGTATCCATGGGCTTCTTTTTCCAGCGGCGCAAATCCTCGTCCGCGTGTTTCTCTTTATTGTTCACCTTCGTCACGATGATCATGATACCATCGCCCCCCGAAGGGATCGCCTCTACCATCAGCGGTGTGTTTTCCGAAATGAAATCCTCCTCATCCAACGCCTGCTCCATAATATCCCGAAACAGCTTCTGCGTGCGCTCCGAAGGGGAAATCAAATCCTCCAGTTTGATTTTTCTTTCCGCTAAATCTGCCTTTGTCAGGGTCAGCTTTAGCTGGTTTTCGCTTATCCGCTCTATTTTCATGCTATCACTCCCTTTTTCCCGTTTTGCGGGGCATGATGCGGAAACGGTCAATTTATTACTATAGTATATGCAATCCTGCGCCGGATGTAAAGAGGGGATTGCCGCCAAAGTTTTGAATTTTTTATGAACACCCCAATTTCTTACAATTTCTTGAATTTTTGCCGCTTTGGTTGACACTGCGCCAATAAACCTGTAAAATATATTAGATAAAATGCGATTTTTGTGTGAAAATGTTTTATTTTCAAAGGATATATTTTTTTTTGGAGGGAATCACATGAGCGATGATAAAATCGGCAATAAAACAGGCCCGGAGGGTCTGAGCGAAACAGATAAGGGCTATTATGAGGATTTATATAACGACCTGCCGAAGGAGGTTGTGGATATCCTCATGCAGACGCACCCCCTCATGGGCAAAAATGATGACCTTGAGGCAACCGCCTACCGCGCACGCCGCCCCCAGAGACGCGAGGACGTGGAGGAGGTCAAAGAGGCGAGGATGCAGCAGGTCGGCAACGAGATTAACGAGGTGAGCCGCGCACCACAGCAGGAGGGCGACCCTACCCGTTACGTTTCCCGCCGCGCAAGAAATGCGGAAAGCGCGCATACTTCCGCCCCGAAGGGGAATACAATGAATCAGGATGATTATGATGATGGCATTCAGTATGTAAGCGTACTGCCCGCGCGTAAGAAATCCAAAATCGTGGAGGAGGTTACTTTGCAAACCGCTGCCCCCGCGAAGCATCATGGCAAAAAGAAAAAGCATAAAAAAGAAAGAGAGCCATTTGACGATATGGGTATGGAGGAAAGAGATTACCGCCCCCGTTATGAGGATATGGATTTTGAGGAGCGCGCAAAGCAGGAGCACCTTGACAGCCTCTATGACGAGGAATATTATGACGATTACGGCAGAGGCAGAGGAAAGCTGCCGATGATTCTCGGCGTGGTTGCCGTTGTGCTGATTATTTTCCTCATTTTCCGTACCGTTAGCCTGAGCAGTAAGCTGGAGGAGGTACAGAACCAGCTGACACAGTCTCAGGATTATAAGCAGAAATACGAGGATATGCAGCTGGAAAATATGCAGCTGCAGGAAAAACTGGACGGTAAGGACACCAAAACGACAGGCAATTCTGATACTGCGGACACCAAAAAGGACACCAAAGCGGACACCGCATCCACATCCTCCGGCACCAAGGAATACACCGTGCAGAAGGGCGATACAATGTGGACAATCGCCCAGAGCCAGCTTGGCAATGGCGCGGAATATCAGAAGATTCTGGATGCCAACGGCCTGAAGGAGAGCGATACCTTAGCGCCCGGCACAGTGATTAAAATCCCACAGTAAGAACAGGAGTGTAGCATGAGCGATTTGGAGAAAAGAACTCTTGTGGAATTGAGAAAAATGGCGAAGGAGTTGGGGATTCCTGCCATTTCCGGTTTGAAGAAAAGGGAATTGATTGAGAAAATTGAGCAGTCCTCTGAGGTGCAGAAAAATGATTCTGTACCTCGGTCGGCTGCTTCCGACTTTTCTCACAGAAATTTCGATGAAAAAACCGAAGCTCCGCAGGAGCATACGGAAAGGGAAAAGCAGTTTTTTGAGGAATTGGGAGAGGGGATTCTGGAGGTACTGCCGGATGGATATGGGTTTCTGCGTGCGGAAAATTGCCTGCCCGGTGCAAATGATGTGTATGTTTCTCCGGCGCAGATTCGCAGATTTAATCTGAAAACAGGCGACAGAGTGATGGGGAATGTACGCCCTGCCAGAGAAGGCGAAAAGGTCGGCGGTCTGGTTTATGTGCAGACGGTCAATGGAGATGCGCCGTATCTTGCGATTCATCGCCCGAATTTCGAGGATCTGACACCCATTTATCCTGAGGAGAAGCTCAAGCTGGAAACAGTGCAGAGAGAACTCTCCGGTCGCATCATTGATTTGATTGCGCCGATCGGCAAAGGACAAAGAGGGATGATTGTTGCACCGCCGAAGGTTGGGAAAACAATCCTTCTGACGAAGATGGCAAATGCAATCACCTGTAACCATAAGGAAGTGCATCTGATTGTGCTGCTGATTGATGAACGCCCTGAGGAGGTAACGGATATCCAACGCTCCATCGAAGGGGAGAATGTGCAGATTGTGTATTCTACCTTTGACGAGGAGCCGGAGCATCATAAAAAGGTAACGGAAATGGTTCTGGAACGCGCGAAGCGCATGGTGGAGCAGGGGAAGGATCTGGTTATCCTGCTGGACAGCATTACTCGTTTGGCGCGTGCGTATAACCTGACGATTCCGCCAAGCGGACGTACGCTGTCCGGTGGTCTGGACCCCGCGGCGCTGTATATGCCGAAGCGGTTCTTTGGCGCAGCCAGAAATATTGAAAACGGCGGCAGTCTGACGATTCTTGCAACTGCGCTTGTGGATACGGGCAGCAAAATGGACGAGGTTGTGTTTGAGGAATTCAAGGGCACCGGCAACATGGAGCTGGTACTGGATAAGCGCATGGCAGAGCGGAGAATCTTCCCTGCGGTGGATATTATGAAATCCGGCACAAGACGAGAGGAAAAGCTGTTTACCCCTGAGGAGCTGGAGTGTAATTATGCCCTGCGGCGGATGGCGGCACAGCTGAATCATACGGATATGATCGAGGGCTTTTTTGACCTGATGCGCAAGTCTAAAAATAATAAGGAATTTATGGAGCGGCTGCACGTTTGGGAAAAAACGTTAGGTCTGCATGAAAAGTAACCTCGGTTTTTGGATAAATCTCTCAAGAATACGGAAAATGCTGATTTTTCGGGGAATTGCAGTTGCCAATCCGAAAAAAATATGCTATAATGCTCATGTTGTCTTTAAATAACGTAGATTATTGATCAACAAATACGAAAAATGAGGTGAAAGAAAATGCGCGAAGGTATCCATCCCGAATACAAACAGGTAAAAGTAAGATGTAACTGCGGCAATGAATTTGTAACAGGTTCCACAAAGGACGAAATCAGAGTCGAAGTTTGCTCCAAATGCCATCCCTTCTACACAGGCAGCCAGAAACTGCTTCTGGAAGCTGGCGGCAGAGTTGAAAAGTTCAACAAAAAATACGGCAGAAAGTAATTCTTTTCGGATTGCAGAGCTGCAAAAAATCAAGACAGATAAAAAGGGCGAGATCGCAGGATCTTCGCTCTTTTTTCATGCAGGAAGATTGTCGAAAAAAGGAAAGTATGATATGCTGTAGGAACGGATTATCGCTTGGCGGTTCAGTCACTCTCTCTGAGGGGAGGTGACGCTATGGTTACATACGAAGGCTTATTTCAGTTTTGTCTTGTAATCATCGGTATTATTACTCTGTGTGTTATGCCGAAAAAATAGCAAAGCCGCCTAACATGTGAGGTTAGACGGCTAGACGCTATGGTTACATACTATAAGGACTGACCGCCCTTCCAAAAGCGGTAATCCTTTTCTTATCTTCATGATAGCAAAAGAAAGTGATTCTGTCAATAAAAGCGTTTTGCTTAAACGCGTTTGATATGCTATAATAAGTACCTGTTAAAAGGAGATGATTCTGTGTCAGATAGAAAAAGACCTACTAATATCGGCGGTCAGGCGGTCATTGAGGGCGTTATGATGCGCGGGAAAAAGATATATGCAATGGCAGTGAGAAATCCCGAAGGGGAAATTGTTGTGGAAAAGAAGCCTGTTGGCGGCCTAGGGAAAAAGGGACTGTTCAGATACCCTATTTTCCGAGGCATGGCGGCGTTTGTGGATTCCCTTGTTACCGGTACGAAAATACTGATGCGTTCTGCGGAGATTGCAGGCGAGGGCTGGGAGGAGGAAGAGCTTTCCCCCTTTGAGCAATGGCTGAAGGAGAAGCTGGGAGATAAAATCAACGATATTCTGATTTATTTCAGCGTATTCATTTCCCTGCTTCTGGGCATGGGGCTGTTTTTTGTGCTGCCCGTTGCCATCGGGAATTTATTCAAAACCCTTGTGCCGACGTGGGCACTGGGCATTATCGAAGGCTTGATTCGTATTGCGATTTTCCTTGGCTATCTCTGGCTGATTTCTCGTATGAAGGAGATTAAGCGTGTATTCCAATACCATGGCGCAGAGCATAAGACGATTGCATGCTTTGAAAGCGGCAAGGAGCTGACGGTGGAAAACGTACGCCCCTGCACAAGGCTGCATAAGCGCTGCGGCACAAGCTTTCTGCTGTTCGTTATGCTGATTTCCATGATTGTATTTTTCTTCGTTCGGACGGATGTATTCTGGCTGCGGCTGATTACAAGAATCTGCCTTGTGCCGTTTATTGCGGGGATTTCCTATGAGGTGATCCGCTGGGCGGGCAATTCAGAAAGCAGCTTTGTGAAAATCGTCAGTGCGCCGGGACTTTGCCTGCAGAAGCTGACAACGGCAGAGCCGGATGCAAGCCAGATAGAATGTGCCATTGCGGCAATGAAAGGGGTTCTGGAAGATGAGCCTGAGGAATAAAACCATTGCAGAGGCATTGCGCGAGGGAAAGAAGCGATTGCAGAGGGCAGGAAAGGAGGCCTACGCCGTTGAAGCGGAGCTGCTGCTCGAAAAAGCTGTCGGTCTGAACCGAACGGCTTTATTTTTGCGCGGAGAGGAGCCGCTTTCTGCGGAGGCTGCAATGCAGTATGAAGGCTTTCTTGCGGAACGGGAGAGCGGTCGCCCGACGCAGTATATCCTCGGTACATGGGAGTTTATGGGACTTCCCTTTTCTGTGGGCGAGGGTGTGCTGATTCCCAGAGGGGATACGGAAATTCTGGTGGAAACCATTCTGGAGAAGCAGCAGACAGAACCGCTGCGGACGATTCTGGATATCGGGACGGGGAGTGGCTGCATTCCTGTCAGTCTGTCCCATTACGGGAAGTTTGAACATGTTCTGGCGGTGGATATCAGTCGGAAGGCGTTAGGCTATGCAACGAAAAACGCGGCGGCAAATCATGCGGAAATTTCGTTTTATGAGAGCGATTTATTTCAAAATGTACCTGCGCAGTGGAGAGGGCAGCTGGATGCGATTGTTTCCAATCCGCCCTATATTCCCAAGGAGGATATCGCAGGGCTGATGACGGAAGTGAAGGACTTTGAACCCATCAATGCGCTGGACGGCGGTGCGGACGGTCTGGATTTTTACCGCGCGATTGCAGCGGAAAGCCGAGCCTGGCTGAAGGCAGACGGATGGTTGTTTTTTGAAATCGGCTATGACCAGGGAGCAGCCCTTCGCACGCTTTTGGCAGACCTTGGCTATACGGAAATCGGCATCAAGCAGGATTTGGCAGGACTGGACAGGGTTGCCTTTGGGAGATATACAGGAAAGAAGGAGGGGGCATAAAAATGTTAGACCGTTTGGCGGAAATCGAAACGAAATATGAGGACTTGGCGGAACAGATTAACGACCCCGACGTGATTGCCAATCAGACAGAATGGCGCAAGCGGATGAAGGAATACAGCGATATAACTCCCATTGTAGAGAAATATCGGGAGTATAAGCAGGCGAAGGAGGGCATTGCCGAAAGCCTTGCCATGCTGGAGGAAAAGCAGGAGGAGGATTTTCGGGAGCTGTTGAAGGAGGAACTGGCAGAAAACAAGGAAAAGGCGGAGCGGCTCAAGCAGGAACTGACGCTTTTACTAATTCCGAAGGATCCCAATGATGAAAAAAATGTTATCATGGAAATCCGCGGCGGCGCAGGTGGAGATGAGGCAGCATTGTTTGCAGGGGATTTATTCCGCATGTATGCGCGCTATGCGGAGCGGAGAAAATGGAAGATAGAAATTATGAATACGAGCGAGAGTGACCTTGGCGGCTTTAAGGAAATTTCCTTTATGATAAAGGGCGAGGGAGCATATTCCCGACTGAAATACGAAAGCGGCGTGCATCGGGTGCAGCGCGTGCCGGTGACGGAAAGCGGCGGACGCGTGCATACCTCAACGGTGACGGTGGCAGTGCTGCCGGAGGCGGAGGAGGTCGATGTGCATATTGATATGAACGATGTGCGCGTGGATGTGTTCCGCGCATCGGGCAACGGCGGTCAGTGTGTCAATACAACGGATTCTGCGGTGCGGATGACGCATATCCCGACGGGGATTGTGGTTTCCTGCCAGAATGAGAAATCGCAGCTCAAGAACAAGGAGCAGGCGTTAAAGGTGCTGTATGCCCGTGTATATGAACGGGAGCGGCGCGCGCATGATGCGGCAATTTCCGCCGACAGACGCTCGCAGGTCGGCACAGGGGACAGAAGCGAGCGAATTCGTACCTATAACTTTCCGCAGGGCAGGGTGACAGACCACCGCATTGGGCTGACACTGCATAAGATTGATGCCATTATGGATGGCGATTTGAATGAAATTATGGATACCCTTGCAACGACAGACCGTATGGCGAAAATGCAGGAGACATAAGAGCAGGAAAGAGGATAGCAATGAAAGAATTATGGGAATTATTTTCTTCTTTTGCACGCATTGGCGGCTTTACCTTTGGCGGCGGCTATGCCATGCTGCCGATGCTGCAGAAGGAGGTTGTAGAAAAGCGCCAATGGGCAACAGAGGATGAAATGCTGGATTATTTTGCAATCGGGCAATGCACCCCCGGTGTTATTTTTATCAATACGGCGACCTTTATCGGCTATAAGCAGAAGGGCATACCGGGCGCGATTGCGGCAACGGTCGGGAGTGTGTTCCCGTCACTGTGCATTGTGATGTTTATTGCGGCAGTGCTGAAAAACTTTGCAGAGCTGGCAGTGGTGCAGCATGCCTTTGCAGGGATTCGCGTTGTGGTCAGCGTGCTGATTCTCAATGCCGTAATGGGACTGCGGAAAAAATCCATCGTGGATAAGCTTTGTGTGGTGATTGCGGCGGCTTCCTTCCTTGTATCCGTATGGGTGGATATTTCCCCTGTCTGGATTGTGCTGGCGGCGGCGGTTCTCGGTATTGCTGTTTCCTGCGGAAGGGAGGCGAAGGAGAAATGATGAGCCTTCTGATTTTGATTTTTGAATTTTTCAAGATTGGGCTGTTTTCCATCGGCGGCGGTCTGGCGACGCTGCCCTTCCTCTATCGTTTGGCGGATAAATATCCATGGTTTTCCGCGAAGCAGATTCCCGATATGATTGCTGTTTCGGAATCGACCCCCGGCCCCCTAGGCATCAATATGGCAACCTATACGGGCTTTCAGCACAGCGGCGTTATCGGAAGCATTGCGGCGACCTTTGGCTTGGTGCTGCCCTCGGTTATCATTATTATTCTGATTTCCAAGGTGCTGGAAAAATTCCGCAGCAATAAATATGTGGAGTATGCGTTTTACGGACTGCGTCCTGCGGTTATGGGGCTGATTGCGGCGGCAGGCTTTGGTGTGCTGATCGGGGCGCTGTTCCATTCTGCGGCTCTATCTGATTTAACGCTTTCCAATCTTGGCAGCTATATCGGCATTGAGGAATGTATTTTGTTTGTGGTGCTGCTGTTCGCAACGAATAAATGGAAGAAGCACCCGATTTTTTATATTGTGCTGAGTGCCATTGTGGGGATTGTTTTTGCGCTCTGATGCGGCATGAAGGCTTTGTCCCTGCCATATCCTTTTTCTAAGAGGGTATGATGGGGTGATTTTATGGAAAAGGTCTGGGTACTCCTTCTGGTGGGGTATCTGATGATGATAAGGACGGCAGAGAGGCGGAACGCCGCGGGTGCTGTCCTTTGCTTTTTGGAGGGGGCTTATCTGGCAATGCTCTGCTTTGCGGTTTTGCCGCCTGCCATGGGTGCGGCGCGGTTCTGGGGTGCGGCAGGCTGTGCGGCGGCAGGCTGCGGGACGGGATTTCTGGCAGAGAAATATCTTCCGTGGGATGTGCTTTTGCGGCGCGCGCTGTTTCTTTTTCTGACGGCGGCGGTCTGCTTCTCATGGGAGATTCCCGTATTTCCGCTGGCATTTCTGGGCGGCGTGGGGCTGTATCATGCCTCGGCAGGTATTTTGCCTGAGCCTGTTTCCATACGAAACGCACTTTTCAGCGCAGGCGGCTTTCTTGCGGGAGTATTTCTTTTTTCGCCGCTATTGTAGCAGGAAAAAGGAGAAATTTGCCAAGCTTTCTTTTTTTTGGTATGATGAAAAGGAAAATGTACAGAATAGCATACAAAACAAAATTTTTGTAGAAATAGAGAAAACCTTAAGGGGGTTTATTATGGAACGAATTGAAAAAAAGGAATTGAAGAAGCTCATTCGGGAAAATGTAAAAACACTGTACCGCAAAACACTGGAAAATGCATCGCCTGAGGAGCTGTATCAGGCGGCGGTGTTTGCTGTGCGCGATGTGATTACCGATAAATGGATGAAAACCCATGATGAATATTATGAAAGGGATGCAAAGGTGGTTTATTACCTCTCCATGGAATTTTTGATGGGGCGTTTCTTTGGCAATGCACTGATCAATCTGGAAATGTTCGATGAGGTGAAGGAGGTCTTCGCGGAGCTGGGCATTGATTACAATATGGTGGAGGAGGCAGAGCCCGACCCCGGCCTTGGCAACGGCGGCCTTGGCAGATTGGCGGCCTGCTTTCTGGAATCCCTTTCCACGCTTTCCCTGCCGGCTTACGGCTGTGGGATTCGCTATCATTACGGCATCTTTGAGCAGCGGATTGAAAACGGCTATCAGGTCGAGGTGCCGGATAACTGGCTGGAAAACGGCGACCCTTGGGGCATTAAACGGAACGAATATGCCGTTGAGGTCAAATTCGGCGGCAATGTGCGCGCGGTGGAAAAGGGCAACGGCGAATATCGCTTTGTGCAGGAAAATTATCAGTCTGTAACGGCAATCCCGTATGATTATCCGGTGATCGGGTATGGCAATAATACTGTAAATACCCTGCGTCTATGGGAGGCAAAGCCCAAAACAAGACTGGATTTGAAATCCTTCAATGAGGGCAATTATCAGAAGGCGGCGGAGGAGGAGCTGCTTGCCAATACGCTGACGGATGTGCTGTATCCTGCGGATGAGCATATACAAGGGAAGGAGCTGCGTCTGCGTCAGCAGTATTTCTTCATTTCCGCAACGGTACAGCGTGTCATTGCGCGCTTTAAGAAAAAGCATTTCAACGAGCTGCCCGATAAGGTGGCATTTCAGCTGAATGATACCCACCCCAGCATGGCGGTGGCGGAGCTGATGCGTGTGCTGGTAGATGAAAATGATTTGCCTTGGGATCAGGCATGGGATATTACAAGAAGGGTCTGTGCATATACCAATCACACGATTATGTCCGAAGCGTTGGAAAAATGGCCGATGGAATTATTCAGCCGCCTGCTCCCTCGTATTTATCAGATTGTGGAGG
>ERZ773168.1397-NODE-1397-length-20725-cov-6.177455_pt1 | contig 20725 bp, 18 predicted proteins | sample MGYA00511261_ERZ773168 | MGnify/ENA primary metagenome ERZ773168 (study PRJEB29015, sample SAMEA2737855) | human gut metagenome | biome: human gut; feature: human-associated habitat; material: faeces | place: China | collected 2012 ... | reverse complement strand
AGCCGGGAACAACGGCAAAGACCGCAGCCGCATATCAATATAATGCATCCGGTATACCGACAGGCATGTATGTCTGGAGACTTTCCTATACCGGAAGCTGTTATACGGCAACAGCAATCCCGGAGTTAGAGAATCTGTTTTCCTATCATGGATTTTCCGTACGTTATACAGGAAATACCGGTTTACGGTGTACCTTCGGTATTGATACGGCGAAAAAGTCACAATTGATCAGCGGCTCCGGCTTGGCAGGGTATCGTATCACGGAGATGGGAACGCTGATCATGCGCCCTGATCTTCATGCACAATATCCGATGGTCTATGGAAGCAACAAATTGGGAGGCGGAAAAACATACGGTGTAATAAACGGCAAATTCAGTGATAAAGTGATCCGGAGAGTGAATGGGAGAGACCAGTTCGCAAACGTTCTGACAAAACTTCCTCCGGAACGCTATAACACGTCGTACATCTTCCGGGCCTATGCGGTGATGGAAAAGGATGGCAGCAGTGTGGTGATCTATGGACCGGAAATGTCCCGTAGTATGTATACTGTCTGCAAACAGATCCTGAACCGCGGAGATTTTAAACCGGGAACATCCGGATATAAATTTTTGAAAAATATTGTAGACAGCGTGGAAAAGTAAAGATAGGAGCTATTCTGGATGAAAAGTAAAAATAAGAAAAACACAGTGTGGATAGTATTCACATGCATTTTTGCATTGACAACAGTAGTGTTGGCAATGGCGTTGTATCGTTCCCACAGTACTCTGGAAGCTATGCGGGTACAGCTTGCAGAGGGACAGACCAATACGATAACCGCAGAAACGAATCAGAGCCGGCAACAACTTGCAGGTGCACACAATATGCAGGCGGTTCGTGTTATGAACGGCATACTTCAGCAACAGGATGAAAACGAACAGTGGGTGGATGTGGCACCTGTAGCGGATCTGCAGCAGGCAGATCCGGTATTAGCAGGAAGAAATAAGATGCAGGAACTGATCACACAGAATCGTGAGGCAGTACAGAATGGAACCGCTGGCGCAGAGCAGATTTCACCTTTGATGGCAAAGCAGGGCATATTGGCAGGGGCAATGCTGGCATCTGCGTCCCAGGTACAGAGTGCTGTCAATAAGACAGCAGCTCAGACAGCAAAACCGCAGACAACCGGCAATAATACCCCGGCGGTAACGGCTCCTGCAGCAACCCCTGCTCCAACGCAGCAGCCGGTAATCAATGATAATTCAGACGACGATGATGACGATGATGATTCTTCCGATAGTGGAAACTCGGATAGCGGAAGCTCCGATAGCGGAAGTTCGGGCGATGACTCCGGTGACTCCTCAGATAGCGGAGACGGTGAGGATATCGGATGGACAGATGAAGTGTTGTAGAAGAGTAATTACCTAATAATTTGGTTGCCGTCGTAAATATATTCCAACTCTATAAAGGTAGGATAAAGCAGGTATAATTAGTGAAAACTGATTATACCTGCTTTTTAGCAGTAAAATTGACTTTGATAAAACGAAGCATGTAGTTACGAATCAAAAGTTCAATTTTTAGGGCTATAGAATAAAAGTGATTGATGAAATCATTTTATTAGACTATTTACTGTGATGCATGGCTTGTCAAAGATTTAGAGATACTGATATAGTCACGGTTGATATAGGCTTGCACTGGATCAGAAATACTGATGAATATATAGAAAATTGAATTGTTCGTGTTAATGTTTTGGATTGCATAAGAGTCCCAATGTATTTAAAAAGATAAAAATCGTCTACTAACTCGATATATCGAAAGACATAGTTCTAAATATCGAAATCCTATTAAAAAGAAATGTGTGATATTATAAAAACATACTTACAATATATCAGTTGAATAAATAGTTAGCCAGAAAGGAGAAACATACGAATTGAGTTATATAAACGATATGCAAAATAATATTAGTAATGTAATAGTATTTGATGAAAAAATATCAACATATGTTTTTTATACAAAGGTGACAAAAACTTTTTATGATATGTATATGTCACAAAGAAATACAGCTCCAATATTAGATTTTCGAAAAACTAAATATATTACACCAGAAGCGATTCCTGTATTATTATCCTTTGGTGACTATTTAAGCCGTCTTTATAAAAGAAAAATTCAGATTGTATACACAAGAGGATCTGAATTACACAATTTTTTTATGGTTAGTAAATTTTATGAGATATCTCAAAAATTAGACATATTTGAGTGGGATGATGTTTCATATGAATGGTATTATAAAGAACTAAGAAAATTGCATAAGATTTCTTATACTAATATTATATATGCAGATGTAGAAAAAATTAAAGAACCTATGCAGAAAAGAGATTTTATTTCTGATTGTTTGCGAGATAGATCTAAGGTAATATACCAAAACGTTCTAAGTGATACAAATAAATTGCCGGAAAATATCATTGGAGCGACAATAGATGCTATTGTAGAAATTGAAACTAATGCAATAATGTACAGTCAATCGCATTCATTTACATATGTTGCATCAGATAGATATGGAACTAAGATTAGTATAGCAGATTCAGGAATAGGTTTTAAAGAATCTTTTTTAAGAAATAAAAGAGAATTAAAAATGGTTAAAAAATTTCAAGGTGTAGAAAAGAAATTCAATAACTATTTAGTAATTATGAGTGCGTTAAACTATTCATTTGAAAAACATATGGAAAGTAAGAGAGATGATTTATGGTCTTTAAGAACTGATATAATAAAGAATAATGGGACATTTAAAATTCAATATGAAAATACGCAAGTTATTTTTTCGTGCAATAGATGTAAAAATTGTACTCAAATTAATGGGAAAAAGGATATTTCAATCTGTGTGCAATGCTTGATGCGACAGTATAGCATAGACACATATTCTCCTATAAAAATATTTAATATAGGATTTCAAGGAGTAAGGGTAGAGGTTTCTATAAATAAGGAGGGATAATAATGCTATATTCATTACTTGCAGATGAAGATATATATTTTATAAATCTACATGCGGAGTGTGCATTACATACATATTCTAGTGAATTTTATCAGTATGATATAATGTTAGATGCGAGAAGGACCAAGGGAATATACTGCAAAAAGGTAAATGCTAATATATTTGAGAACATATATGAATATGATTATGAGGAAAAAGATATATGTATTGATTTTTCCGGTATTGAGGAAATATCAAAAAATAATTTGGTGGGATTTGTCAGTAAGATTAAGAAAAAAATATGTTCAAAAAATCAGATGGTATATTTCTTGAATTTAAGAAAAGAGATTTATGAAGAAACAGGTATGGAAAATTTTTTGCAAATAAACAATGACAATAATGGGAATATATTTGCAAAAATGGGAAATGCTAAGGGTACATATACATATTCACAGCTAATAATGAGAAAAGAAAAAGTTTTTAAAGAAAGACTTGAAAAGATGATACTTGAATCTACCGATGAACGTACAGAAGCACAACATCAGCATACGTCAGTTCCAGTGTATTTGTCACATTATATCAACTTAAAAAAGATGGTTGAAGCAAAATCACGTTTATTGAGATTAGCTATATATTATTTAGCGCTTAGTATGATTGATGCGGGGATTATGTCAAATAACCCATTAGATAATAGCAATATTAGTTTTTTTTTCCATACTATAAATGGAGGGTATATTGCAACACAACTTGCAGAATTATTTCATATTGATTTGGTATACTTGGATCATTTGGGACCAATTGAGAGCGTTCATCGAAAACATTTCGAAAAAAGTATACGTGATAATAGAAACTATATTATCGTTTCAGATGTAATATGTTTGGGAGGAGAAGTTGGACGAGCAAGAACTATAATAGAATATTGTGGAGGAAAAATTTTAGGAGAGATTTGTCTTGTCGATATTAAAACGATTAAAAACAGAGACGTAGCTAATAGAATTTCTCTTTATACGGTATCTAATGAGTGCAATAAAATAGGTTATACGATAAAAACGGATTTATGTGATGTGTGTAGAGAAGGAGGAACGAAATGAGTAAAGCAGCAATAGTGTTTATTTCAGATATTCATTATTCTAAAGATAGAGAAAAATCACAGTTCCAAGAAAATGATGAGAATGAATATTATCAGAAGTGGGAAAACTATGTGTTAGGTATTGAAAAATTACAAGATACCAAGGTGAAGTATTTGGTTATCTCAGGAGATTTGGCAGAAAGTGCAAGGAGAAAGGAATATATAGTATTAGAAAAAATATTAAATAGATTTTGTGATAAATTTAGTATTTCAAAGAATAATGTATTACTTATCCCAGGAAATCATGATATTAATAGAAGCGAACTGGAATCGTATTGCGATAAGAATGATATAGATGAGTTAGAAGCGGAAAAGTATTATGAGGTAAAACTTGGAAACTATTTAGAGTTTTATGAAAGATTTAAAGAAAAAAAGAACGTTGACATAAGTAGATCTATTTTAGATACTATCTATATAGAAGAAGAAAACATTTTAATACTGGGGATAAATTCGTTGGCTAAAGAGAGCCATTTGAATCATGTAGGATATGTTGATTTGACTAAGCTGGATAAAGAAATACAAGAATACTTGGGGGACGATAAAAATATTTTTGTTGTAACACATCACAGTTTTACAGACACAAGAGAAAGAGAACTGGCATCTATAAAAAATGTAGATACACTTAGAGATGCACTTGGATTAAAACGAATAAATACGTTTATATATGGGCATCATCATACATCGGAAAGTAAAAAAGATGTGGTTGGTGAGCAAGAGTATGAATTAAGATATATTGAAATAGGAAGTATAGGAAAGATTCTGGAAAATGTAAATGGAGAGTCTTATAATAATAGATTTACAGTGGCTATATGTGAACAAGGGAAGCTTTGTATTCATGATTACAATTATACCGCAGGTGAATGGGAAGAAAGAAATAACCAGAAATACTTAAATGAATTATCTATCGTTCCGAAAGGGAAGACTGAAGAGGTGGATTCAAAGGATTTGCCTAGAGCAAAAGAAGGAAATAGCGATCACGAAAAGATTGATGGCCAGGGAAAATTTCCTGCCGAAAAGGAAATATATTTATGCAATAGAAGTGAATTCCTTTTTGAATATTTAAAGAAAGAGGGAAATTATAAAGAAGGTCATTTTCACTGGAAAAATAAAAACAAGACATTAGGATGGATAAATATAGCATCTTTTTTAGGAAACATCGATATTTTGGAAAAAGCAAAGGAATGTATAATTGAGATTTTTGAGAAAGAAATGGGGGATGTGCAGGTAGTTGTTGGGTATGGAATGGAAGGGAACATTATTGGAAGCAGCTTAGTAGATTACTGGATTGAAAATGATAAAGATTATTATTTTTATCCATCTGTACATAAAGATAATGAACATATCGATTTAGAAAAGTCGTTATGGAACGAGTATAATGAATATAAAAATGTTTTAATTATATGTGATATGATGCCTTCAATGGAATATTTGGCTGAAATATTAAAGTCAAATACTAAATTAGAAGCATGTTCAAAAATATATGTATTAGCATTATTTACAAATTTTAACTTGTTGAAACAGGAGCAAGAAAATAAAACAAATAAAATAATTAGGAGATACTCATTAGCTAAGTTAAATGTGCCTATATGTGAAAAGGATGAAGAGAACTGCTTAATCTGTAAACAAAATTTGGGAAAAATATATTCATTATAGGAGAATTAAAGTATGAAAATAATTGAACCAGCATTTGAAATCATAGATGAAATAAATGGTGAAGAGTTGTTAAAAAAGATAGAAAAAGCAGGAAGGGTTTGCTATAAAAGTGAGGGAAAAATAACAAAAGATTCTGCTGGAAAATTTATACAAAATATAATTAAAAGTGGCCATGAATCAGTCATTGAACATGAAAAAGTAACGGTTAAAATTATATGTGATCGAGGGGTAAGCCATGAAATAGTCAGACACCGTATTGCAAGTTACAGTCAGGAAAGCACACGGTATTGCAATTATGCAAATGAAAGATTTGGTAAGGAATTAACGTTAATTAAACCATTTTTTTGGGAAGAAGATAGTGATGAATATCGATGTTGGTTAGAAACTATGCAAAAGATAGAAGAGTCTTACAATTATTTAATAGAAAAAGGAGTAAAACCTCAAGAGGCTCGAAGTTTGTTGCCTAATAGTTTAAAGACAGAAATTATTGTTACGATGAATTTAAGGGAATGGAGACATTTCTTTAAGTTAAGGACAACACTGAGAGCGCATCCACAAATGAGAGAAATTGCCTGCGCTTTATTGGACGAATTAAAAAAACAAATCCCCATTGTTTTTGATGATATTACGTACGAAAAATGACATTTTTGATACTGAAACAATTTAGTGAGTAATATCAAAAGTCATAAACATTAAAGCCCAACGTTTGGGGAAAATTCTATAAATATTTAGAAGCCCTATAATAATGAGTGACGGAAGGCTTGTGAATAAGCTTTCCGTCGTGCTTTATATATAATAGCAAAATAATTGTATATCAAGAATGCAGAGCTGTTTACTTGTTATTAGGAAATGAAGTTTACATTAGCAAGTATATTTAAAAGACGTCTTATGGATTTCTATGTTTGATTCATTTGCTGTTTCCCCCATTTTTGTTATTATTAACATTTTGATAAATCGAAGTATATACTATTAGAACGAACAGTAAAAAGAACAGTATAATAAAACTTAAGGGTAAACATTATGAAATACACATAATTCTTCATTTATGGAGGAATAAAGCTTTCTATGAAAAAATTATGGAAAATTATTAAAGAAAACATCACAGTTGTGTTGGCAATGACAACAGCATTTTTAAGTGTAGTTTATGCCGGAATACGGCTTATGATTTATGTATATTGGATGGGATATTTTAAAGAATTAAATATTGATGCTAATGTTATGAATATAAATTATGAAGGAAATCTTTTCCAGGTAATATTTTTAGCAGGCCTTCTTCTGCTATTATTCTATGTATTTGCAATGATGGATGAAGGCTTTAAAAAGTATAGTGAAGCGATAAAGAAAGAACAACAGTCTAAAATCAAAAGAATATTTGCGTGGAGCAAGATGCTGTGGAAGTGTTTCTGGAGAAGTCTTTTTTTATTGTCTATAGCAAACTTACCACTTACATGGGTCATAGGTGTTATGGCCCATATGGATATGATGATACCACAAATGTGTGTGCTGACCATTATGCTCTATATATTCGAAATGATTATGTACTTTATTTTTAAATTACAGAAAAAAGAGGAAAATTCAGGGCTTAAAAGTTGGGAGGATAAGGTGGGGGTTGTGATTTTGTGTGGATGTGTAATCTGTAGTTTTATACTGGCGGGGCTTTACTATAGTGGAAGCCAACAGACTAGAAATCAGCGAGAATTTCGTATGGTAAGCGGGGAGACATATGCGATTACCTATAGTGATCGGGAACACTATGTACTACATAGAAGCGAAATAAACGGAGATGAAATTTTGATTCACAGGAATGAACAAAAGATAATTGGCGTGGAAGACTGTGAGTATAGTGTAGTAAATGTCAAAAAAGTAGAAGTGGTACAATAAGAAAAGAAGATATAGACACAATTATAATATCCGGTTGAGGAAACCCTGGCTCCATGATATAATAATGCCGTTAATCAAAATAATCTTAAATATAAAAAATTATAAACGAAAGAAAGGTTAAAAGATCATGGAAGAACGGGAAATCGATTTACTGGATATGATAGCCGATATTTTATCTCACTGGAGAGGCTTGCTGGTTGCGCTTATAATAGGTGCAGTTCTGATGGGAGGATTCAGTTATGTGAAATCTTATCGGAATATTCAGAGTACACCGACAGTAGAGGAAGAACCGGAACTGGATGAATTGGCAGTAGAAGAGCAGTTGGCACAGTTAGAGGATAGTTTGAGTGACAGCGAAAAGGCTGCGGTTTTAATTACGGTGGATGATGAGAGGGAATATTTATATAAGGATAAGTATTCTCAGGAATCTGTTTACATGCAGCTGGATCCGCTGAATATTATGCAGACAGAGTTGATATACAGAATTCAGGCGGAAGATGAGGACCTGGCACAACGTCTGGGAACGCTCTACAAAAATATAGTTGGTGGGGTAGGCTTATACGACTGGGTGGAACAGCAGACAGGGATTGACGCTGCATATGCCGCAGAGTTGATTTCTGTTAGTACAAATTCGGAAATATTCGTGAAAAATGGTGCACAGAATATTAGCATTGGAAGTGACAGTCTGAAGGTAACGGTCATCCAGAAGGATGAGGAGACTTGTGGACAGTTGGCAGCAGCTGTTAGCAGTTATCTGGAACAGCAACAGAAAAATCTTGCAGAGGAATTGGGTAGTCATGAGTTGATATTATTGTCAGAGACTTCCGGTAAAATTATAAGTACCGACGTGATGAGCCGGCAGATCGATTATGGCAATCAGGTTAGCAATCTCAGATCAGGGATCGCTTCTGCAAAAGCAGGATTTACTGCAGATCAGCAGAAGTATTATGATCTGTTGAACGGGGAAGAAATCAAAGATACTGAGGTGGATCAAAAGGATACGACAACAGAGGAGCCGGTATCGGCAAGTCCTTCTGTAAGCAAGAAGTATGTCCTTCTGGGGGCAGTATTATTTGCATTTGTTTATGCGGGAATTCTGTTCTTGATATATATTTTCAATAGTAAAATTCGTGTATCCGATGAATTACAGAGTTTATATCATATTCCCCAGATCGGTGTGGTGGTAAAGGATTCTAAGAAGAAGTTTATTCTGGATAAGTGGGTAGATGATCTTCGCCACTACGGTAAGCGGAAATTTGATGCCAAACAGTCTATGGAACTGGCATTTGCAGCAGTGAAGATTGCAGCAGTGAAAAATAAGCTGAATACTATCTGCCTGATGGGATGTAATCTGGAGGCCGGTGCCGGCAGTGTATGTGAAAACCTTAAGACGGCATTGGAGAAGGAAGGCATTAATGTTACGGTTTTGGATAATGTCCTCTATAATGCAGAGTCCATGGAGAAGGTCGATACTATGACAGGAGTGGTGTTGGTAGAAAAGGCAGGATCCACTTTGTACAATGAGATTGCAAATGAACTGGCATTACTGAAGAGACAGGATATTACAGTTTTGGGTGGAATTATTGTAGAATAAGATATGTTAAGTATTGTTAAAGACTGCAGAATTCTTGTCTGACGAGACGATAGTAGCCAAAGTCCTTTTATGAAAAGGACTTTGGCTATTTTTCTGGAATTATACTGTCTCAGAGAATATGCGTAACAATTGCGTTTTTCCATATAATATGTTATGATGATTAGGAATTTTAAGTGTTGAAAGTGAGGACATTATGTTATTAGATAATAAATCCATTTTGATTACAGGTGGTACCGGCAGTTTTGGTAAGGCATTTACCAAGTATGTGTTGGACAACTACAATCCCAGGAAGATCATCATTTATTCCCGTGATGAGTTCAAGCAGTTTATCATGCAGAATGAATTCAAACAGTATGCTGATAAACTTCGTTTCTTCATTGGTGATGTCAGAGACAAGGAACGTCTGACCAGAGCATTTGAGGGTGTGGATTATGTTATCCATGCTGCAGCTCTGAAGCAGGTGCCTGCCTGCGAATACAATCCAGCTGAGGCGATCAAGACCAATATCCACGGTGCACAGAATGTTATTGATGCCGCATTGGATACCGGTGTGAAAAAGGTGGTTGCTCTGTCCACAGACAAGGCTGTCAATCCGGTAAATTTGTATGGCGGAACCAAACTGGTATCTGACAAGTTATTCATTGCTGCTAACGCTTATGCCGGAAGCAAGGATATCTGCTTCTCCATCGTTCGTTACGGTAATGTGGCTGGAAGCCGCGGATCTGTTATTCCGTTCTTCCACAACATTATCAAGAACGGCGGTACTGAGCTCCCCATCACCGACTATCGCATGACCCGTTTCTGGATCAGTCTTCAGCAGGGCGTGGAACTGGTGATCAAGGCTCTGGAAGAGTCCAAGGGTGGTGAGACTTTCATCTCCAAGATTCCTTCTTTCAAGATCACAGATCTGGCTCAGGCAATGCTGCCGGGATGTGAGATGCCGGAAGTCGGAATTCGCGAAGGCGAAAAGCTTCATGAGATCATGGTAACCGTGGAAGATTCCATGAACACATACGAATATGACAAGCACTTTATTGTATATCCCCAGATGGTATGGAGTGAATCCAGACGTGCTGTTCCTACTGGCAAGAGAGTCGCTGAGGGATTCTCTTATAGTTCCGGTAATAATACCGAGTGGCTGAGTGTAGAGCAGATTCGTGAATTGTTAAAGACAATTGATTTAGAAAAATAATTTTAAAAAGATCTGCCGGTATGAGAGCAGATCTTTTGCTTTTATTCCAGGGGCTTATTTCTTAAATATCCAATAGTAGTAGGAAAATGAGCAGACTTTTAGAAAGAGGACTATTATATGTGTGGAATTGTAGGATTTACAGGAAACAGACAGGCAGCACCGATCCTGTTGGACGGACTGTCAAAACTGGAATATAGAGGGTATGACTCTGCAGGACTTGCAGTCCGCGATGGCGATGCCATGGCACAGGTAGTAAAGGCGAAAGGCCGTCTTTCGAATCTGGTCGAGAAAACGGACAATGGAAATGCGTTGAAAGGAACCTGTGGTATTGGACATACCCGTTGGGCAACCCATGGCGAACCCAGTCAGATCAATGCCCATCCCCATGTCTCCGGCAACTGCAGCAGATCCGGTTCCGGCGCGGTAGAATCGGAAGTGGTAGGCGTACATAATGGTATCATTGAAAATTACACGGAACTGAAAGAAAAACTGCTGAAGCATGGTTATACATTTTACAGCCAGACCGATACAGAGGTAGCGATCAAGCTGGTGGATTATTACTACAAGAAGTATAAACTCGGTCCCATTGATGCCATTGCGAAAACCATGGTGCGCATTCGCGGATCCTATGCGTTGGAGCTGATGTTCCGTGACTATCCCGGTGAGATCTGGGTAGCCCGTAAGGACAGCCCGATGATCATCGGTATTGCGGATGGGGAGACCTATGTGGCATCCGATGTTCCGGCTATCTTGAAATATACCAGAAATGTGTATTATATAGGTAACCTTGAGTTTGCAAAGCTGACTCCGGGAGAAGCTCATTTCTATAACCTGGACGGGGATGAAATCGAGAAGCAGACTACGGAAATCAAATGGGATGCAGAAGCGGCAGAAAAGGCCGGTTTTGAACATTTCATGATGAAAGAGATCCATGAGCAGCCGAAAGCAGTTCAGGATACACTGAATTCTGTGATCAAGGATGGCAGGCTTGATTTCGAAGCAGTGGGAATTACCGAAGATGAGATCAAGGGCTTTGAACAGATTTATATTGTAGCCTGTGGTTCTGCATGGCATGTAGGCATGGCGGCACAGTATGTTCTGGAAGACATGGCAGATATTTCGGTGCGTGTGGAACTTGCATCAGAATTCAGATACCGGAAAATGTCCCTGAACCCGAAGGCACTGATGATCGTGGTCAGCCAGTCCGGTGAGACAGCGGATACTTTGGCTGCATTAAGACTTGCAAAAGAAAAGGGCATTACCACTATGGCCATTGTCAATGTGGTAGGCAGCAGTATTGCCAGAGAAGCAGACAAAGTATTTTACACACTGGCAGGCCCGGAGATTTCGGTGGCAACCACGAAGGCCTATAGTGCGCAGCTTGCAGCAATGTACTGCCTGGCAGTGCAGTTTGCCAAAGTTCGTGGTAAGATCACAGAAGAGCAGTATGGTTATTATATTGCCGAACTGCTGACGATTCCGGAGAAGATACAGAAAATTCTGGAAGACAAGGAGCGCCTGCAATGGTTTGCCGCAAAGTATGCCAATGCGTCGGATGTATTCTTCGTAGGACGTGGTATAGACTATGCCGTTTGTCTGGAAGGAAGCCTCAAACTGAAGGAAATCAGCTACATTCATTCCGAAGCATATGCGGCAGGGGAACTGAAGCACGGAACCATCAGCCTGATCGAACAGGGAACGCTGGTGATCGGTGTTCTGACTCAGAACGAGTTATACGAGAAGACCATAAGCAATATGCTGGAGTGCAAGAGCCGTGGTGCATACCTTATGGGCATGACTACTTATGGCAACTACGAAATCGAAGATCAGGTGAACTTCGCTGTTTATGTGCCGAAGGTGGACGAGCATTTCATGGCCAGCCTTGCGGTGATACCGCTGCAACTGCTGGGATATTATGTCAGTGTCGCAAAGGGACTGGATGTAGATAAGCCCAGGAATCTGGCGAAGAGTGTTACGGTGGAATAAAAAATTGGGAAACGCCAGAGCTTCTAAAAGCTCTGGCGTTTTTGAAAAGAGTATTTAAATAGGTTTTGCAAGATCTCCCACATGAGGATTGTCAAAAGGTATCTGCTCCCGGTTATCATCCTGAACAATTTCTTCCACGGTACTGCCGGCCCACATAGTCATGGACGGTGTTGTCTTACGGATTGTCTTTTTGGCTACCGGTTTCCGATATGTGACGGATGTGATGGTGCACATCTTATCCTGGACATGGACGACCTCCCCGGTACCCTTCACAAATTCCAGATATCCTAAGGATTCCCCGGTATCCGGATCCACGATCTCGTGGTCGGAAAGAGAATATACCAGAAATTTGTCCCCTTCCTGCACCCCATTAATAGAACCAACATTAAGAGAAACATCACAATTATCATCGGATACATGTACGATCTTAATCTGTTTACTCATTGGAAACCTCCTGATTTAATATTTTATAGATATAAGGCACGATATCGCTTGTTATAGTAGGGCGCACAATAATGTTATTTTTATTGTCATTAATATAAGAGACAAAATCGGAAATTTCCGAAGCGGAGACTTGGTTCTTGTTCCGCATGTCACCGGGAACGATCCGAATCTGTGCGGTTTTTCCGCCGCTGTTTATAGTTTCTACTAATCCGAATCCAATTAATTTTTCGAAATTCCCATCCTTCTTATAAAATGTAACAATCGAGTTGTATGTGATAAAATCATGTGTTTTACAAATACAGACATTGTGACTGCATTCGATGATGGATATCGTGGGAACAGCCTTATCGTTTTTGGATTCTAACCATAGCTTTGCACACATCCAGATGGCAATTAACAGAAAGAATAAAACAATAGAAAATGCCCAAAAGGGGACAGCGGCATCCGGAGGAAACAGGTAAAGTAGAATGGTGGGAATCAATCCGATGGCAAATGCAATCAGATTATATTTATCCATAATAAATTTCCGCATTTAAGATCAGGCTCCTTTCGGGATGTTTTATAAAAAGTATAACATTATCTAATGAGGGAGTAAAGTTTTTGACGACTAAGGGGATTTCGATAAATCGAGGGAACTTAAGAATCATTGGAGCGGAGAATTACAATTCATACCATATTATATGGAAAACGTAATTTCTGCGAATCAGAATTCCGGCACTTTATATATGAATAAATATTCCTTGAAACATATCTTGAAAGATACTATCATCAATGATATAATATGAAATAACAAAGTAATCAGTAACATAGAAGAAGGGTATGAATTATGAAAGAAAACGATATAAGAGAAGATATGAATGGCATAAAATTTGAAATTTTGCGAGATGACGAGGAGCGGAAAAAAGATCAGCTAAAAAGATTGCAGGCATATGTGGAAGCAATACAGAAAAAAGTGTCGAGTCATACGGATCAAGTTGTCAAGGAATTGGTGGCAGAGAGACATCGACAGGGTTTGACACAGAGTGATATCGCGGATCGTACAGGGATGAAAGCGTCTAATATTGCCAGACTGGAGAATGGCTCGGGAATTCCTACATTGGTGGTTTTGGAAAAATATGCCAGTGCATTAGGGAAACATATTGAAGTAAAAATACTGTGAAAGAAAGTAAACATAAGATGAAATTATATCATGGAACCAATTATAGTTCAGCAATAAATATAGTTAATCATGGAATCAATCTGAAATATAGTAAACCCTATCTGGATTTTGGCCCGGGTTTTTATACAACGCCAAGCTATGATCATGCAGCGCTGGCAGCAATAAGAACTACTCAGAAATATAATGCGAAAAATAATAAAAACGAGGAACCATACATTGTAGAAGTAGATTATAAACCGATAAGTGCAATGGATTTAGTAATAGGTTCCTATCCACGACATTCGGAAAGATGGGGAAAATTTGTCCTGAATAATCGATTGAAACCACAGATGCTGTCTGCATACAATATACTAGAGCACAATCAGGATGGAAAATACGATATTTGCTATGGAGAAATTGCGGATGGCAATATAATTAATATAGCGTATAAGGTTAACGGAGGCAAAGTCATACCGGAAGACATTAATTATAAGGAGTTTTTGAAAGATAATGGAGAGGTATATCCGCAACAGTATTCCTTTCATACTTTAAAAGCGATATCTTGCATAAAAGTATTATCTTGTGATATGATAAATAACAAGAAGAAATATTTGAACGCAAGGGGAAGAAGGTGAATGGTATGACGAATGCGGAAATCAGGGAATTTAAGAGTTATGTACGGGATACCTTGGTCAGGAAGTATCATTTGAATGAAGTGGAAGCAACTCGTGCCGTTCGTGATTCTTATTTATCCAAGGCACTGGCAATGGACAAGGATTTTGTCGACCATGATACTGTTGAGGAATGGGCGGAATTTATTTATGATGAAATAAATCATGAAAGCCTGCTGATGATGTAAAACAGAAAATATTATAATACTTAAAAGATCTGCCGACAGGCAGGTCTTTTTGCTTCCTTTTTGTGAAACGCATACAGCGTACACCACACAAAAAAATTTTGTAAGAATCCGTCGATTTTTGTCATGTACTTTATAGAGACCTAAATAAATGACAAAGGCGGTAAAACAATATGTACGACACCAAAGAAAAATGCAGGGAACTTGCAGAAAAATTCAAACAGCTCTGTGCCGAAAGAGGCACGACACCTTATAAGATTGCAAGGCATTCGGGACTGTCATCCTCTACGGTAAGCTGTTTTCTGACCGGCAAGACTGTTCCCAGAATCGATACCATGATGATTCTTTGCAATCAGCTGGGAATCTCGATCACAGATATCTTCGATGAGCGGGAAATGGTGGAAGTACATGCACAGGAGGAAGAATTGATATTGCATACATATCGTAATCTTCCGGAGGATAAGAAGAAAGCGGTTTTGAAATATCTCAAAATGCTGGACCGGTATACGGAAGACTAGGGACAAATGCAACATTCTGTGGTATGATGTGATAGTGACAGGCCATATGCGGCGGAAAAAATGACGCAGGAGGCCTGAAAGAGAACATCGAAAGGTATCGTACGATTATGAATACTATGACACAGGATTCTTCCACCGGTCTTTGGAACAATAAAAACAGAAAAATTTTCTTCTGGAGCATCCTTGCGCTTGCCGTGATCCTGCGTTGCATCCGTTTTGCCACAGTGCCGGACGGTATCAACCAGGACGAGGCCATGGGAGCGGTGGATGCCTGGGCATTATCAAAATACGGAACCGACAGATATGGTACTTTTCTGCCGGTTCATTTTACTGCCTGGAGATACAGTCAGATGAGCGTTCTCCTTGCTTATTGCATGGTCCCCTTTATCAAACTGTTCGGATTCAACACGGTAACGGTGCGTCTGCCGATGGTACTGATCTCCTCTGGCGCGGTGGCATTGGTATATCTTGTGGGCAGGAAATTATTCTCTGAACGGATCGCCCTGGTGGCAATGCTGCTGACCGCTGTGAATCCCTGGCAGTTTATGCAGAGCCGCTGGTCGCTGGATTGCAATCTCTTCCCGCATATTTTCCTGCTGGGATTTTATTTACTGCTTCTTGGATTGGAAAAACGACGCTATTTATACTTGTCCATGGTCTTTTTCGGACTGACATTTTACTGTTACGGTATCGCTGCCTATTCCGTAACTGCATTTCTTTTTGTATTCTTCATATGGTGCCTGTGGAAGCGCCGGCTGAAATTCCGCTTTTGAACTTTTCCTTTGCACAGCTGGGGAAAAATGCCTGGGCTCTGTTCAGCCATGTATTCCTGCAGCTGCCGGATATTTTCTTCAATTCGATTCCGGCTTTTGGCCCGTTGTATCATGTGTCGATCCCGTTTGTCTTTGTGGGGATCATTGTATTTACCATACAGCTCTTCCGGGAGAAAAATATTGAAAAACAGACACAGATGCTGGCATTATGGGGCTTCCTGGTCACCGGGATCTGGGTCGGCCTGATCACTTACGAAGTCAACATTAACCGTGTGAATATTATTTTCTATCCGATCATCCTGTTATGTGCCTACGGAATCGGTCTGGCGGTTCGAAAATGGAAAAAGCTGTGGCTGGTGGTCGCAGCTGCCTATGGAATCAGCAGTATTCTGTTCTTCGGGACTTATTTTACTACCTATGCGGAAGAAAGCAGAGAGTACTATAACAAAGATTTCATGGAGGCGGTGGCGGAAGCGGATTCTCTGGAGGAATACGAAAGTCTGTACATCACCGGCAATCTGGGCTGGCAGTTCAACCGGGATGCCACGGAGATCCTGACCCAGTATGTCTGTAAGATAGACGCACAGTATTATCAGGGGAAGAGTAATGTCTCCAACGGAAGAGAGCTTCCGGCTTATGCGGACCGGTATCACTACATCTATCCAGAGCAACAGGCCACAGAACTGGTGGAGATGGTGGGAGACGGCCTGCTGGTATTGTATCAGGGAGATCTGCAATACATTGATTTTTCCTATGATGTAGTGGATACGGTAGGAGATTATCTGCTGCTTACCGTACAGAATTAAGAGAGGACGCATATGAATATCATACTTTTATCGGGCGGTTCCGGACAGCGGCTTTGGCCCCTGTCCAACGGGATCCGTTCCAAGCAGTTTATCAAAATATTCCATACGGAAGACGGCGGCCTGGAGTCCATGGTGCAGCGAGTATACCGGCAGATCCGGGAGGCGGATCCGGAGGCAAAGATCACGATTGCCACATCCAAGGCACAGATCTCTTCCATCCACAACCAGTTGGGAGAAAATGTCGGTATCAGCATGGAGCCCTGCAGAAGAGACACCTTCCCGGCGATTGCACTGGCGGTGGCATATCTGCAGGATGTGCAGGGAGTGACGGGAGAAGAGCCGGTGATCGTATGTCCGGTGGATCCGTACGTGGAAAAGGATTATTTCGAAGCCTTGCAGCGGCTGGAGGAGCGTGCGGCACAGAGTGCGGCCCATCTGGTGCTGATGGGTATGGAACCGACGTATCCCAGCGAAAAATATGGCTATATCATTCCGAAAACAGCGGAAAATATCAGCCCGGTGGAAATGTTTAAAGAGAAACCGGACAAGGAGCAGGCAGCGGAATATATCAGACAGGGAGCGCTGTGGAACGGCGGAGTGTTTGCCTTCCGCCTGAATTATGTATTGCAGAAAGCTCATGAACTTATAGAGTTTACCGATTATGAAGATTTGCTGGCAAAATATGAAACCCTACAGAAGATCAGTTTCGACTATGCGGTAGTAGAGAAGGAACCTGAGATCGAGGTCATGCGTTTTGCCGGAACCTGGAAGGATCTGGGTACCTGGAACACCCTGACGGAAGCCATGGACAGTGCATGCGTCGGGGAGGCAGTGCTCAATGAGACCTGCCGGAATGTCCATGTGGTGAATGAGCTGGATATGCCGGTGCTGTGCATGGGATTGCAGGATATTGTCGTGGCGGCCAGCCCCGAGGGGATTCTGGTATCGGACAAAGAGCAGTCCAGCTATATCAAATCATATGTGAGCAGTTTTACCCAGCAGGTCATGTTCGCAGAAAAATCCTGGGGTAGCTTCCGGATCATGGATGTGGAAAAGGAAAGTCTGACGATCAAAGTGACATTGAATCCCGGACATAAGATGAATTATCACAGCCATGAATTCCGGGATGAGGTATGGACGGTGATCTACGGAGAAGGCCGGGCAGTGATAGATGGTGAGGAACGCAGAGTAAAGGCCGGTGATGTGCTGCGGATGCCGGCGGGATGCCGGCATATGCTTCTGGCAGACACGGAGCTCCAGGTGATCGAAGTACAGCTGGGAAAAGATATCAGTGTACAGGATAAGAAAAAATATCCTCCTCTAAAGCCTTTATAATTGCTGTGCCAAACAGGAAACGTCCCTCTTCGTTGGGATGAACGGCATCCACCAGATAGCAGGCAGCATTTTGGGGATTCCATTGCAGTGCCTCGTTGGTATTGAGAAAGAAAACGTTCATGGCCGCCGCGGTTTCTTCGGCACCGGTCACATAATCGTTCAGAGTTTCATCCAGATCATTGTTGAAAGCGGTACCGTTGTCGAACGCTGTAATGAAATTCGAGGAAGCGATCAGAATTTCAGCATCCGGGTAAGCATCCTGCAGAGATTGCACCCCTGCTTGCAGACCGTCACGGTATTGCTCCACAGTATATCCCGTAAAATAGTCATTCAATCCGTAATTGATTACGAAACAAAGTTTTTTCTCCCCGGAGATTTCGGAAGTATCTTCCGATAAAAAGCGCTGTACGGCACTGGGGAAGGATTTGTCATCGGGGGTCAATTGTGTGGCGGAGGAACCTCCGATGGCACGGTTGTGAACGGAGGCTTTCGTCAAGGCACTGATAACGCCGGGGATGGAGGCAAAATCCTGATAGTTTCCGAATACGCTGTCACCGAAAAAGACGATGTCATAATCGGACAGATCGGAGTAGGAAGCAGGGGCATTAATGGCTGCCTGCACCAGGGTATCAAACTGTGTCAGACTGGAGTTATCGGCATCTATACCATGGTATTGCAAGGTGCCGCTCAATACCAGCAGCATGACGGAGCGGGCAGCGACAGCGTTTAATTCCAGAGTAGTGTCATAGGCATCAGGATTGGAGATCAGCCATTCTTCTCCGCCGGGGAAGAACAGAGAGACATTTTCCCGGACAGACAGGGGAGCTGCCAGAACCTGCACCAGATTTTCGTAGGTTTCGGTGTCACTGCTGTGGGCCTGCCAGTATTTCAGAGAAGGACAGGAGAATACTATGGTAAATTCAACACCGGAATAAGAATCGACATATGCCAAAAGATACTCATCGAAAGAGGCATAAAATCGACTGTTATTATGGAAATTGCTGTTCCACAGCCGTAAGGGATCCAAAATGAGCAATACGTGAGTGACCTCATTTCCGGAGGAAAAAGCAGTTTCCAGATAATCGGAGATATCGGAAAAGGAAGTCAGGCGATGGGAACAGCTGACAGCATCGTAACCCATATAGGTAGAGTAAATGTCTTCCGGGAAAGCTTCCGGCGCATACATGGAGCAGAAGACCCCCTGATAGGATTCCTGCTGCAGGCGCCCAAGATCGGCGGAACGTTTTCCGGGTTCATATATTTTCACATAGAGAATTCCGGCGGCTGTTACGGCAAGCAGCAGAACTACAATAACGATACCGGAAAAGAGTTTCCATGATTTTATTTTCTTTTTCGTATTTGAACTCATAAGGCGAAGAGATCCTTTCTGTGAACAGTAAGTATGGATTTATAACGGTTTTATTATACCGCAGCAAAGCGATGGATGCCAACACCATTGTTGTTTTTCTTCCTTCAGTATGATAAAATTAGTAAGTTGAGTTGACAAATGGAAGTATTTTTAAACATAGATGCCGAAAAGGATCAGACAGGAGGAGCTTTATGGAAGAATTAGCTGTTTTTGGAGGGAAACCGGTCCGTGAGAAGCCTATATTCTACGGACGACAGTATATTGATCAGGAAGATGTCGAGGCGGTGACCAAAGTATTGACTGCAGATGTGATCACCAGCGGACCGCAGGTCAGCGATCTGGAGAAGCACTTGTGTGAGATCACACATGCAAAATATGCAGTGGCAGTATGCAACGGAACTGCAGCCCTGCATCTGGCGGCTCTGGCAGCGGGTTTTGGCGAAGGGGATGAGGTTATCGTAAGCTCCATTACATTTGCAGCTTCTTCCAACTGTGTATTATATGCCGGTGCAAAGCCGGTCTTTGCGGATATTAACCCGGAGACTTATAATATTGATCCGGCATCCATTCGGAAGCTGATCACCCCAAGGACCAAGGCGGTTGTCGCAGTGGATTTCACCGGACAGGCTGTGGAACTGGATGAGATCAGAGAGATCTGCAAGGAGCATAACCTGCTCCTGATCGAGGATGCGGCGCATGCCATTGGGACAACCTATAAGGGAAAGCCGGTGGGAAGTCTGGCGGATATGACCTGCTTTAGTTTTCATCCGGTGAAAACGGTGACTGCGGGAGAAGGTGGTGCTATTACTACCAATGATGAAAAGCTGTATCGCCATTTGCTGCGTCTGCGTACGCATGGCATTACCAGAGATCCGGAAGAGATGGTACATCCTACCGACGCACGCTGGTATAACGAGCAGGTGGAATTGGGCTTTAACTATCGAATGACTGAATTTCAGGCTGCATTGCTGTTGAGTCAGCTGAAGAAGCTGCCACGGTTCTCTGAACGCAGAAAACAGATCCGCAAACGCTACAACGAGGCCTTCGCAGACATGCCGGAACTGATCCTGCAGAAGGAGATCCCGGAGTCTGACACGACCTGGCATC
>ERZ773168.1395-NODE-1395-length-20739-cov-30.190147_pt1 | contig 20739 bp, 11 predicted proteins | sample MGYA00511261_ERZ773168 | MGnify/ENA primary metagenome ERZ773168 (study PRJEB29015, sample SAMEA2737855) | human gut metagenome | biome: human gut; feature: human-associated habitat; material: faeces | place: China | collected 2012 ... | reverse complement strand
AAGCCGTCTATACTTTTTCTCATATCAACATTTGCAGAGGAAATGTAAATCTTTTCAGGGTGGATAGTCAGCATTTATTTTCACCGCCCAATACCAATTCGGAAAAATATAATTCTTTTCCGTCGGCAAGCTCGTCAGCACCTTCTATCCAGTATCTGAGGGTACTGCGTTTTATGCCGTTTTCACAACAAAATTTCCGTCCGCTCAGTTTGCTGTCCGTAAATTTTCTGACTAACAAAACTCCTTCCTGTTCTGTCACCATAACCGCCTCCTTTTGCGTTTTTTGATATTGTATCGCTTTTCGGGCGGTTTGTGTAGGTGTGCTTTATTTGACGGTTACTGCTAAACAATTATAAAAGTTTGTTCAACCTTTTAAAGGCTTGACCTGAATTTTTAAATTTATTAGTTTGACTATTCGCTAAACCAAACTCACACCAATCTGAAAGTAATACTCGGGAAATTATCTTCCCCGCCGCAATTGCCGTTATTGTAAGAAATTCTGATTTTTTCACTTTGAACACTTCCGTCCGTAAACTGCACGCTTACATCAATCTCTGCTCCGTCAACAATTTTTGAAAGTATGCTGTTATTTATATTTTCCATCTTTGTTTCAAGAGCATTTTCATCATCTGTGACTTGAATTTCTCCGTCATCACTCATACGATTTTTCGCTCTCATACTTAAAAGTTCACTGTCAAGTCGGTAATATTCGTCTGCCCAATTGTCAATTTCACTGTCTGTTCTGTCGGTTTCAACCATAAGATTTATCGCTTTATCAAGTTTTATCTCCTGTTCGTTTTCACTCGGGTTTTTTACCGTAAATGTAAATCCGTCACAAAACTCCCCATATAAACCGTCCGAATGTTCTTTAAATTCCGCTTTTGTATATTGTGAATTATCAAGACTTCCGTAATTTGAAAAATCTCCGATTTCGGCTATGGCTATACTGTTATAATAATTATAACTATTGCCGTCTTCTGCATCTTCCGAATTTTCATCATCGTTTATATATGAATTTATAAGAAAATAAATTCCTTTTTGTTTTGAATTAAATGTCACGCTCTCAATATTTTTTCCGCTGATTTTAAGGTTTGTAAGTTCAAAATCATTAAAATAATCGGTTTTTCCCTGTGCGTTTCGATAAATAGTGTCATCATTATTAAAATCTTTCAATAAATATTGACTTCCGTTGACCGACGAAAATACACCTATTTCAGACTTGTCCTCAATTTCGGCGGCGTTTGCCGTTATTGTAAAAATATTTTCATTTGAGGAATTTTGCTCTGTATTCGGTTTAAAAAATCCTGCATATATTGCAACAAATACAAACACTGCGGCTATTGCTGCCGCTGTTCCTGTTTTCAAATTAAAAACTTTATGCGGTACATTGTTTTGTTTATATTGTTTTTCGGTATCACGCATTACTTTTATCAATTCAGCTTTCTGCTTTTCACTAAGTTTAATATTTTTCGCATTATTTTTATATACTTCCGCATTAAAATCTTTTTTATCAGTCATATGATTGCTCCCTTTCAATAATTTCTCTAAGTTGTTTTCTGCCCCGTGCAAGTCTTGATTTAACCGTTGATTGTGTTACATTCAGTATTTTTGAAATCTCACTGATTTTTAAATCTTCATAATAAAACAAATAAATTGCAACGCTGTACTTTGGCGGCAATTGCATAACGAATTGAAAAATTGCTTTATCAAAAGTATTATCCGACACACCCTGTTCTCTTGCCTCGGCAAGCGGTACGCAATGGCGAACATATGCCGATGTTTTGCAGCTTTTGGCGCAATTTACGGCAACACGCAAAAGCCATGCTTTCAGATGACTGCGGTCTTTGATTTTATGTTTGTTTTTAATTAATCTTATAAAAACTTCCTGACACACATCAAATGCGTCAGCACTGTTTTTTGTTATGTTCAAAGCCACCCTGTAAATCGTATCGGAATATTCGTTTACGACAGCTGTAACAAAATCATCGTTGTTTAAATCATTCATTATTTCACCACCTTTGTATATAACACTTTTTAAATTATAAAAAGGTTGCAAAAATATTTTTATTTTAATGGGGATTTATTGAAAGTTGGGAAAATTATGGTTTAACACAGTGTTTAGGGCAAATAATTTAAAAATTCAGGTCAAGCCTTTTTAAAGGCTTGACCTGAATTTTTAAATGCTTGCGGGTATGGGCAGCGCCCATAAAATCTTCCGATATTACAATTCATCAGGTGCAAACAGCGTGGCTGTTTGCGTGCTTGTACTTAGTTTGAAAAACAGGCGACATCCACTAAAAAGAATTATTTATAAATAAAAATAACGATTTTCTTTCTTGGTTGTTTTCACAAATTTAAAGGTTTTCGCCATTGTGTTCAATCCGCCAAACAGGAAGGAGTTTTGTCACCATAACCGCCTCCTTTTGCGTTTTTTGATATTGTATCGCTTTTTGGGCGGTTTGTGTAGGTGTGCTTTATTTGACGGTTACAAAACATCTGTTACAGAACCTGAAAATATGCATTATTGATACTTTGTCGGGACAGGCACACATCAGTTCTTGCTGTTTGCAATTGCCTGATCAATCAACTTTTGCAGCTTTTCGGACTGCTTTTCGGAGGTTATTGCACCGACAATCGGCTCTCCCACAATATTACCGTTTTTATCGACAACATAAGTTGTGGGGTAGGAGTACAATCCGGATGTGAATTCTCCGGCTTTACTTTTTGAATCAAACCAAATATTTTTGTAGGTCACACCCTTTTTTGACAGAATATTCTTTGCGTCAGAGATAGCCGTTTTGTCACCGTCAAGTGTAAATGAATTGATTCCGACTACTGCTCCGCCTTTTTCTGCAAGCTGTTTATTCAGAGCTTCCATGTCGGCAAGTTCTTCTACGCAGGGATTGCAGGTGGTAAACCAGAAGTTTACTACGGTAACGGTATTTTTTGCAAAAAGCGTGCTGCTATTAACTTCGTTTCCGTCAAGATCCTTGCCGTCAAATGTTGGAAATTTCGTCAGATTATCATTTTCTATGGGCTTACCGTTTTCAGCCGGAACGCTCTTATCCCCATTAGATGGTTTTTCTCCGCATCCGGGAAATTTTTGTTCCAAAATTGTCAGCTTTCCTTCGATTTCCTTAATCTCTTCGGCGCCTTCATTAAGCAGTTTCAACTCATCTGCACTGAACTGATCCTTGATACCGTCAATCGTTTTCAGAAGAAAATCACCGTAGTTTCCGCCGTCCTCAATCATCGTCATACCCTTATCGGCTGAAATAAATACCTTTTCCCAAAGTGCGCTGTTTTCGGAAAGAATAGCATTTTCCCGTGCCATCAGTTTTTGATGCAGGTCGGTAGCCTCGTCTTTTGTATTTGGATTCACAGCTGTCAGCATAGCTGTTTCGCTTTTCTTATTTGTGGTAGTGTTAGTAGTATTAGTCGTATTGTCTTTGTTTGTGCCACAGGCGGCAAAGCTTAACAACATCATCAAGGCAGTCAGTAAGGTTAAAATTTTTGTCATTTTCATAGTGTTTACTCCTTTTCTGTTTCAATATCTGTTTCAATTTTTGCTTCAATTTTTTGTTTTGGTGTTTCTGCTTTTTTAGCGGGACAATCATTTTCATTTTCTTTGCCAAAGCCGTAGCGGAAGCTGACCGCCTTTACAGGACAGGCACGGATACATTTACCGCAGCGTATGCATTCGGTGTGGTCGGGAGTTTTGGTTACATCTACATCCATCTTGCATACTTTGGCACACTTTCCGCAGGAAATACATTTGTGTTTGTCTACTTTCATTCCGAAAAGCGACACCTTGTTAAGCAATGCATAAAATGCACCGAGAGGACACAGCCACTTACAGAACGGTCTGTAGAAAAGTACACTCAGTACGATTACCGTAATCAATATGCCCAGTTTCCACGAAAAGAGCGTACCCAGTGCGGCACGGATTCCCGAATCGACGGCGGCAAGAGGGATTGCCCCCTCGAGTACCCCTTGAGGACAAAGATACTTACAGAAAAAAGGATCTCCCATATCCACATCGTTTGTAATAAGCATTGGCAGCAAAATTACAGCAAAAAGTAAAACTGCATATTTTATGTATGTCAGCGGTTTTAGCTTTTTAGTGGAAAGCTTTTTTGTCGGTATCTTATGTAACAGTTCCTGAAGCCATCCGAACGGACATAAAAAACCGCAGATAAAACGTCCGAGCAGAACCCCTATCAATATGAGGAATCCTGTGATATAATATGAAAAACTAAATTTTGACGAACCCACCACTGCCTGAAACGAGCCGATTGGGCAGGCGCCCGATGCCGCCGGGCAGGAATAGCAATTCAGTCCCGGCACACAAACGGCCTTTCCTTTGCCTTGATAAATTCCGCCTTTAAAAAAATTCGGCAGATGAATATTGCTCAGCAAAGTTGCTCCTGCTTGAATCAGCCATCTAAAGCGTGAGAGGAACTGCGATACACCGCCTCTTTTTTTCTTTGGTTCTTTGTTATCCAATTCCCACACACTCCAAACACAGCCGGATTGCTTTGCTTAACACGGTTTCTGCCTCTCCGCGCAGGGCCCCGTAACACAGCATCGTAATTCCGCAGATAATCAGTACGATCTGAAATACGGCTTTTTTCTTTCGAGTCAATTCGGTCACCCCTTTCTTTTATGCTCTAATTGTAGCACATAGGATGTAAAATCTCTGTTAAGAATTAAAACTTAACAAAAACTTTATGTATGAGCGATATAATTAAATTATCAAAGAAATATTAAAACACAATAAGGAGAGTTTTTATGCGTATTTTAGTAATTGAAGATGAGCGTGCGCTGTGCGAGACAATTGTTCGCAGCCTTAAACGACTGGCATACAGCGTTGATTTTTGCTATGACGGAAACAAAGCAAATGAGTTGCTCGGAATGGAAAAGTACGATCTTGTTTTACTTGATCTGAATTTACCCGGTGCAGACGGGATGACGGTACTGCGAACTCTGCGAGAAACCGACAGGGATACCGGAGTGTTAATTCTTTCGGCACGCTGTGAGGTTGCCGATAAGGTGGAGGGACTGGATGCCGGAGCAAACGATTATCTGACAAAGCCGTTTCATTTGGAGGAGCTTGAGGCACGAATACGCAGTCTGACTCGCCGGAGGTTTACACAAAACAATGTTGTTTTGAACTGTGGAAAGGTTGCTTTTGACACCAAAGCCCGTGTTGCCGTTGCTGACGGTCAGGAACTGTCACTTACCCGAAAAGAAATCGGAATACTTGAATATTTACTTCTTAATCAAGGTCGCCCCGTCAGTCAGGAAGAACTGCTCGATCATGTTTGGGATAACAGTGTTGACAATTTCAGCAATTCAATAAGAGTACATATTTCTGCATTACGAAAGAAACTGCGTGCGGCACTCGGCTATGACCCGATTCGCAATCGCATTGGTGAAGGATATGTTATGGAGGAAGAAAAAGAATGAAAAAGCTATCCTTGCAATGGCGCATAACTCTGATGACAGCACTTCTTATCGGAGCTACCTGTGTTTTTATGAATGTTCTTATCGGCTATTCCGGCAGCCGTTACATGGATTCCATAGGCTCTTATGTTACAGGTTACGGAGATACGGACAAAGGAGAACCTGACTTTTTCGATCCCGAACACGAAAAGCTTGATCGTGAATTAACTATCGTAATTAACGGAGCACAGGAATCCTTTATCACTACCAATTGGTATATTACGGCGGCGGCAACATTGTTAGGCGGTGTGCTTGCGTATTTTTTAAGCGGGCATGCGCTGAAGCCTCTGCGTACTTTTACAGCTCGGGTTGAAAAGGTTCAACCTAACAATTTGACGGATATGAAGATAACCGAAGAGGTTCCGCCTGAACTGAGACAGTTTGTCAAGTCGTTTAATCGGATGCTTGACCGTCTTGATGAGGGATTTACCGCTCAACGACAGTTCACGGGAAATGCGGCGCACGAGTTGCGTACGCCGCTTTCGCTGATGCAGGCACAGCTTGAACTTTTTTCGGCAGAGCATCCCGAGGTGTTGCCGGAAACGGCGGAGTTCCTCCGATTGTTGCGTGAGCAGACCGAACGAATGACGCAAATGACAAAAACCCTGTTGGAAATGAGTGAGCTTAGGACAGTATCGTGTGCCGACCGCATAGAGATAGCTCCTATGGTAGAAGAGATTTTCACTGACCTCGCACCCCTTGCAGAGAAGAACAACATTACACTTGAAAGCACGGGCGATGCTGTTATGACAGGCAGTGACACGCTGATTTACCGTTTGTTATATAATCTGACCGAAAACGCTATACGCTACAACCGTTTTGACGGTACAGTGAATATTACCGTAACGCACAAAGACAATCAGCTTGTTATTACGGTTGCGGATACCGGCTACGGCATCCCCGAACAATACAGAGAAAGTATTTTTCAGCCCTTCTTTCGTGTGGATAAATCCCGAAGCAGGGAATACGGCGGCGTAGGCTTGGGACTTTCTTTGGTGTGGGAAATCGTCACACTGCACAATGGTAAAGTTCGTGTGGAAGAAAGTTCGGAAAAGGGTACTGCTATAGCAGTAAAGTTCCCGATAGATGCGATAAAAATTTAATATTTTGCAAAAATTTTTTAGTAAATTGTTGAAATTACCGTAGTTCTGTGTTATACTATAGTTAATTAATCGATTAGTTATCAAAAGGAAGCGAACATTATGAGAACAACAGAGGAACAACACAACGAGCGTAAGCAGGAAATGATGGAAAAATGCTTTGAATGTTATGCTGAAAACGGGCTGACCGGTACGGGTATCAAGGCTTTGGCGGCAGCGTGTGGGTGTACAACGGGAAATCTGTATTCCTATTTCAATAGTGTGGATGAACTGATTATTGAATCAACTGCATACTGTATGGAAAAGGTTGAGGATGATTTTATGGAAAAAGCTCCCACCGACCCGAAGGATGTTGTCCGATTTGTGAGAGAGGTTCCGTATTGGACCGCAAAGAAGCACGGCAAAAAATATCGGCTGATGTATCAGGTCTATACCCATCCGAAATATATTGAGCACGGCAAGAAATTCTTTGAGGGGGTAAATGAGCGCTATACCGAATATGCCAAGCGGTTGGAGCCAAAAATCGGTATTCCGTACACGGTGATTACACCGCTGATTTTTATATTTGTTCGTGCCTGTGTACACTATGCTATGTTTGAGGATGAATATTATTTAAAAACCCAAATGGAGGTCTTAAAACAGGGTGTTGCCCTGTTTGCTGATAAATACCGTTCACAATATTTGAAGGGAGGAAACGGAAAATGAAAAAACGAATACTTTGTACACTGCTCACCCTATGTATGGTGATGTGTGCCGTTTTACCTATGGTGAGCTATGCCACTCTGGGAGTATCGGCATCCGACTCGAGTGCATACGGTACACTGCTCACACCCGACACAACCCCACCGGCCGGATGGGCAGAGGATGAAAGCAACCCGTACGGAACAAAAAAAGGTCAGCCCTTTGCCATCACCCCATGGTATGAGCCGATCATTTACAGCTATCGCAATGCAGAGGGGCAGGCGGCGCAGGATCATACCAAGGTATACAGTAAGTGGAATTTCGGTATCAACATTGCCGAATGTACACCGAGTGCCCATCGGGTTTCTGCTGTCGATAATGTTGCATTTGCTGTTGGAACAGCTTACGACCCACTCGGCACGGGCAGAAACGATCATGCCATCTTTGTCGGTCTTTGCGATATGGATAATTCCAAGAACACTGCGAAGATCTGCTACTGGGTACAAAACCTTGTAAACAACAAGCGCTCCGAGCTTCAGAAAATTGCCGACGCTCCGATGTGGGCGTGCAAGAAACCCGGTTACGGCGAGCTGGAATACCAGGAATTCCGCCACTATTTCAATGTCACGGCGGGCGACTATGATGGTGACGGAAAGATGACCGCCGTTATCACCTACGTCGGCAATGATGATTTATGGGGAATCGCCGGCACGGGAATTGCCGGAGAGCAGGGACTTTCAAGAAAATCGTTTGTCAAATCCAAGGGCAGCGGCAATGCCTATTTCGACGGCTGGAACACGACTCTGTATGAGCGCGACCAGATCACGAAGTCGCTTGTCTCGGCGGATATTGACCGTGACGGCTGCGATGAGCTTATCGTGTATGCAGGCATTGCCGAGCCGGATAAGATCGACGGCAGGGACAAGGAGATTTCCGGCGATTCCTTCCGTAAGGCTGTTTCAAAGCTCTCGGTATACAAAGCCGAAAACGGAAACCTCAAAAGAGTGGATCAAAAGTCCCTGATGACCCTGAACCGCGAGGATGAAAAAGCGGACGGCAGCCGTTACTACGATCATATCCGCTACGGAAACCTTGCCGCGGGAGACATCAACGGCGACGGCTGGCAGGAAATCATAATTGCCGGATATTTCCGTGAAGTCAGGGAAGAAAAGAAGAAGGGCTTTATCTGGGACAAGAAAACCGACAACGAAAACATGGGCTTTGCCGTTTATTACGGTCAGAACAAGTCAATAACGAATGTGCAGAAAACCACCATGAGCGGTTATACCGCAAACGGAACAAATGATCTGGGCGTGAAGCCGAAGCCCGCCATGACAAGCGTTGCGATCAACGGCAGAGGTACGCCGGAGCAGGTATGGATCGCAGGCGGACTGTATGAGGTTCAGCAGAACGGCGCGCTTAATCTTCTGCGCGACACCGCGCGCGAAAAGAATTCAAGCGCGAGATGGTGGTGGTATCAGGATGTCATTGCCGGCAATTTTGACCACAACACGGAGGGCCGTGAGCAGGTGATCGCTCTTGCCGCCGAAAGGCAAAAGGGAAGCGGTTCGGCGCGTAAATTCGACCTGTTCACCGATGTTTTCTACGGCGAGAATTTCGGCAGCGGCACTCTTTCGGTCGCCGGGAAGTATACGGTAACAGCCGAAAAGGACGAGTTTTCCAAGCTCTGCCACGATGCCGACCTTGCATGGGATATGCCGTATAACTGCATACTGCTTGCGGCTGACGTGAACAAGGACGGTCTGTTTGCTCGCTATGAGGGCAAGGGCTACGGATATTCCGATGCACAGGTGCAGGCGGTGCTCCAGGCGGCTCCGTATTTCTCGGAGCTCGGTGACTATGATCTTGATTTCTCCGACGGCTCAACCACCTACACCTTCTCCTCAGGCTATTCGGACACGAAATCGTCATCGCAGAATACCTCCTTCGGTGCGTCCATCGTCGCACAAGGAGATCTGAAGGTATGGAGATACGAGGCGACGCTCGGATATACCATGGACTTTACCAAGAGCACTGAGGATACCCTCTCAAAGGAATACAGTGCCTCCTTCAATGCCGGCGGCAACGATTCTGTGGTGTTGTACCGCGTGCCGGCGACAACCTATTATTACTCACTTTATGACCCCGGGAAGGGCGATTTTGACTTGAGCGAGCGAAATACCATCGCCCTGATGATCCCCGGGCAGCCGGTTTACACCATGCTCGACCGAGAGTATTATGATGAGTTTGCGGTACTGTATAACGAAACCTACAAGAAAGACATTGCAGCGGGAAAGGCAAAGGCTTTGCCGATACTGAACAGCCATGTACTGCCGGAGAACGCCGAGGGCGACCCGTTCGCCTATTGGTCGAATACCGCTACTACCGCCGACTATGTTTCGATATTTGAATCGCTCAGTAAGCAGAAATACGAGCTCGGCTTCGGTGCAAGCAGTATCACAAACGACTGGACTACCACATCTGAGCACGCCGAGGGAGTTGAGATGGCTCACGGCTTCTCCGCTTCGATGAAAAGCACATGGGGCGTAGACGCATTCAATATGGGTTTTCTAATCGATTTGAGCTACAGCAAAGCAACAGGTACGGTCTACACCACGACCGAAAGTAGCGGCGCCAGCGGTACGGTAAACAACATCGACCGCCGTTCGCTCCTTGCCTCCTACGGAATCGACTACGATGTTTCAAACAAATACGGCTTTACCTGGGATTTCGGTATGCGTACATGGACGGCAGGAGATCAGAAGATTCCTGTGTTCGGATATGTGCTGACCAATCTTCGTGCCGCACCGCCCATACCTACACTTACAGGCGTATCCGTAACGGACAATCAAAGCGCAAAAATCACCTGGAAGGCACCGACTGCAGACAGCAGACGCCCCTATACAGGGTATCATATCTGGATGCGTATGGATGACGGCGATTTTGTGCGTGTGACTGATGCTCCGCTGTCAGACACGACCTTTGAATATACATACGATACTCTGGAAGAGGATACCACCTACACCTTTGCGGTTTCCTCTGTCGGTAATAACGGAACGGTATCGGCATTATCCAATACCAAAACCTTCTCAACCTTTACGGGATCGGACGGCAGAGAAATAGAATTACGCAGTGACGGCAGCAGTATCCAGTGGAGATATGAGGGTGAAAGTGATGACGCTTACCGTGTTCTTGTATCACTTTCCGAGTTAAATGGAAATGACGGCGCAGATGGAAAGCAAATTGAACTGAATGTATATAATGGATTTATACAGTGGAAGTACAGTGATGATTCTGTCTGGAATAATTTGATTGCTTTGTCGGAGCTGACGGGCGATAAAGGCGATAAAGGTGACAAAGGCGACAAGGGTGACAAGGGAGAAACAGGTGCGCCCGGTCAGGACGGAAAAGACGGTGCAACGCCTAAGCTAAAAATAGGTGATGATAACTTCTGGTATATCTCCTATGACGACGGACAGACATGGGTATCCCTCGGTGTGAAAGCCACCGGAGAGAAGGGCGATACCGGTGAAACCGGACAACAAGGCGAAAAGGGCGATAAAGGCGATAAAGGCGACAAAGGTGACAAGGGCGAAACAGGTACACCCGGTCAGGACGGAAAAGACGGTGTAACGCCTAAGCTAAAAATAGGTGATGATAACTTCTGGTATATCTCCTATGACGACGGACAGACATGGGTATCCCTCGGTGTGAAAGCTACCGGAGAAAAGGGTGATACCGGTGAAACCGGACAACAAGGCGACAAGGGCGACAAGGGAGAAACAGGTACACCTGGTCAGGACGGAAAAGACGGTGCAACGCCTAATCTAAAAATAGGTGATGATAACTTCTGGTATATCTCCTATGATGACGGACAGACATGGGTATCCCTCGGTGTGAAAGCCACCGGAGAAAAGGGTGATACCGGTGAGGCCGGACAAAAGGGCGACAAAGGCGATCCCGGCACTGACGGACAGGATGGTGCCAACGGAAAAGACGGTGTTGACGGTAAGGACGGAGATAAGGGCGGCAAAGGCGTTAAGGGCGACACTGGCAAGGACGGAACAAATGGAACAAACGGAACAAACGGTGCAAACGGCTCTGACGGCAAAGACGGTAAGGACAGCATCGGAATAGCCAAAGCGGAGATCAACGCAGACGGCGAGCTTGTTATCACCTATACCGACGGCAAGGTAGTCAATCTTGGTAAAGTTGTCGGTGCGGACGGCAAGGACGGTCTTACCCCATTTATCGGTGAAAACGGCAACTGGTGGATTGGTGAGAAAGACACCGGTGTGAAAGCGGTGGCAGATGTAGCCGTTCCCGCAGGCTTCGGAAACATATCCGAAGGAAACATATCCGAACCCGCATCTTCACCTGCTTTGATTATTATCGGTTCTGTTGCGGGACTTGCTCTGCTTGGTAACCTTGGTTTAATATTATACATTGTACTGAAAAAGAAAAAAGTATAGTTTGAGATTGCAAAACGGAGGTGGCAAGAAATGAAGAAACGAATACTTAGCATCTTACTCGTCTTTTGTATAATGATGAGCCTTATGCCGATAAGCGTATTTGCCGAGGAGGTTGGGGCAGAGGGCTCTGCCTCGGTACAGCTTGGCACAGACGCACTAAGTAAAAATGTAAACACAGCGACCGCACCGACTGTGTATTTTGGGCAAAACCATGATAATAATCCCGCTGCATGGCGAGTTATCGGTTATGACGGAAGCGGTGTTACAAGCGCACAAGGGGATATTACCCTGCTTGCGGCAGGCGCTATGGGAGTTATACCATTTGCCGATATCATATTATACAACGATTACGCACCGAGTAATTTGAAAACCGCGATAGATGCGCTTGCAGCAAATCTGACGACAGAAGAAAATGCTGCCGTAAAGAAACGGGCGCTTACAAGCGGAAGTTACAACGGAGAAAATACCGACTGTGTAGCGGGAGGGCAGGTGGATAACGCTGTATTTTGGCCGCTTTCCACAAAAGAGGCTATTGCGGTAAACAACGATCTGCGTGCCTTGGACCCTGCACATCCGAATTGGGTGACAAGCAGTTGGTGGCTGCGCTCCCCTGGCTCCAAGACTTTTTATGTCGCCATCGTGAGTAGTGATGGTTCTGTCCAATACTCTGGGGTCTCTGTCCGCAAGAAAAATAATCATCGGACTGTTCGTCCTGCTTTTAACTTAAATCTGAACTCTGTCCTTTTTGCATCTGCCGCCGTGGGCGGAAAGCCCGACGGAGGGCTGACCCCGATTCCCGAATACAGCGGAAACGAGTGGAAATTGACACTTTTAGATAGCAGCCGAAATTTTGCCGTAACGGAAAAAACTGCCGACGGCTACCCCAACGATACCATTACGCTGAATTACAGCGGAGCGACCACAGGGGCAAATGAATATATCTCTGCCATCATTGCGGATAACAACGGCGCACAGTATTATGGCAGAGTAGCACAGCCTACTGCCGAAAGCGGAACGGTTGAAATCAAAATCCCGTCTGATATTGCACCCGGCAACTATACCTTAAAAGTTTTCAGCGAGCAGTACAACGGCGATTATAAAACCGACTACGCAAGCAATTTCACAGACATTGCGCTGACGGTGGAAAAGCAGGTGGAAGAGCAGTTTTCCCTCACCCCCGGCGGCACCTATTACTTTGACCTCTCCGGCGCGAGCATTCCCGGCACAGCAAACAGCGGAAACTCAAATGGTGCGGCTTCTTTGCCGGATACGTCGCTGCACTATGTTCCCTTTACCTATGCGGGAACAATAGAAGCCTACAAGCTCACGTCTGCGATGGCGACCACCGAGGAATATGCACAGCAGAACAAATACTCTCACAGCCTGTTTGTGGCGGACTATGCCGTAACGCATAAGGTAAACTGGAATAACTTAGATACTGCGAGTCTGATTTTCGGCAAAAATTATGCCAGCGGCGGCGTGGACTATACCCTGCGCGCACCGTCTGTGGGAAGTAGCTATACAGGCTCAGGTGATTCAACACGCGGCACGCCCCTAAGCAACGAATGGGATAGGATACTGGACAAAGACAGCGGATATATCAAAAACGGGATCTATATGCATTCGTGGGGGCAGGATACTCATTCCATTTCCGCGTTGTACCGTGCGATTCGCGGGTTCAGTTCGGCCCGCCTCTGGCTCAGCATCAATGCTGCGCTCTCCGACCCGATCGTCGGTTTCCGCCCCGTCCTTGAAGTCCTGAACCCTGGCACACTGGGTTCTGACGGACTAAAGGTCGTTACCCTTGACCTTGGCGGCGGCAAGCTGGGCGGCAGCTCCGATGCTATTCACATCATCGTGAAAAACGGCAGCGCATTTACCGCCCCTGCGTCCGACGGCCTGACCCGCCCGGACGGAAATACAGGCAGCTACTTCATGTGGCTTGGCAGCGACGGCAAGCTCTACGCGCCCGGCGACAGAGTTCCGGCTGATGTGACGGCACTGACAGTGCAGTGGACAGCCCCGACCTATGCCGTAACGCTGAACACAAACGGCGGAACGATCAATAACGGCAATGTCACAAGCTACACCTACGGCGTGGGCGCAACACTCCCGACAGCCGACGATATGACCTATACGGGCCACACGTTCAAGGGCTGGTATGACAACAAAAATCTGACCGGCTCTCCTGTTACGGCAATCGGCGGCACAGAAACGGGCAATAAGGAATACTGGGCGAAGTGGGAAATCAATCGGTACACAATCACCTTTGACACCGCAGGCGGCAGCGAGATTGCTCCGATTACGCAGGACTACGGTACGAAAATTACCACCCCTGCCGACCCGACAAGAAAAGGCTATACCTTTAAGGGCTGGGATAAGGAAATCCCCAAAACTATGCCTGCGGAGAATATAACGGTTAAAGCACAATGGGAAATCAATCAGTACACAATAACCTTTGATACCAACGGCGGAAGTGAGATTGCACCTATCACGCAAAACTACGGTACGAAAATTACCACCCCTGCTGACCCGACAAGAAAAGGTTATACCTTTAAGGGTTGGGATAAGGAAATCCCCGAAACTATGCCTGCGGAGAATATGACGGTTAAAGCACAATGGGAAATCAATCAGTACGCAATAACCTTTGATACCAACGGCGGAAGTAAGATTGCACCGATTACGCAGGACTACGGCACGAAAATTACCGCCCCTGCCGACCCGACAAGAAAAGGTTATACCTTTAAGGGCTGGGATAAGGAAATCCCCAAAACTATGCCTGCGGAGAATATAACGGTTAAAGCACAATGGGAAATCAATCAGTACACAATAACCTTTGATACCAACGGCGGAAGTGAGATTGCACCCATTACGCAGGACTATGGCACAGCAATTACCGCCCCTGCCGACCCGATAAGAAAAGGTTATACCTTTAAGGGTTGGGATAAGGAAATCCCCAAAACTATGCCTGCGGAAAACATTACAATCACGGCACGGTGGAGAGATACCGAAAAGCCAACGGGCGAAATTATCATAGGTACAAATAAATGGAATAAATTCTTAAACGAGCTTACCTTTGGCATATTCTTTAAGGACACACAGGAGGTAACTATAAATGCCGTTGATAACAGCGGAACTGTGTTTGTATCCTATTTGGTAACAGATAAGGATCTCTCCGAGGCTGAGCTGGACTCTCTTGTATTCCGTGCGTATGAAGAACCGTTTTGCATAGACCCTAACGGAGAATATATTGTTTATGTAATGCTTGTTGATGAAAACATTAACATAACATACCTTCGCTCCGACCGATTAACGCTTGATAATATTCATCCTGTAATCGGCGGTATTGAGAACGGCAAGATCTATTGTGAGGCACAAACCGTTACTGTTGATGAGAAGTATGTTGATACCGTTACCGTAAACGGAAAGGCGGCTACGCTTGACGCAAACGGAGGTTTTGTTCTTCCTCCGACAAACGGCGAGCAGAAGATAGTTGTCACCGACAAAGCGGGTAATAATGCGGAGATGACCGTAACAATCAACAACGGTCATACCTTTGGTGAATGGGTATCTGACAATGACGGTACGCATACCCGAAAATGTACCGTTGACGGCTGCAATGCGTTTGAAACCGAAAATTGCTCAGGCGGCAATGCCACCTGTACCAAAAAGGCGGTATGTGATGTCTGCGGCAAAGCCTACGGAGAACTTGACAAAACAAACCACGAGGGCGGTGTACAGGAGTGGACGACAAGAACCGCTTTTGTTCACGAGCAAAAATGGAACTGCTGTGGTGCAGTAATTGTGACAAGCGAAGTACATGAGTGGAAAGACGGTGTGTGCCGAGAGTGTGGATATGTATGCCTGCATAATGACACAGACAAAAACCATATTTGCGACTACTGTAAAAAGACAATCTCTACTTATGAAAATGCGGCAACCGAAGAAATCAAAAATGCTGACACCGTAACGGCTAAACTGCCTGATGATTCAAAATCTCCTCAGACAGGTGACAACAGCAACATTATTTTGTGGATTGCATTGCTGATTATCAGCGGCGGCGTTATGAAAGGAGTAACGGCATTTGGTAAGAGTAAAAAACATTCTGCCAAAATTAAAGATAAGTAATATCTTACGCTCTGTCATGAAAATATAGTGAATACGGCACAGTGGGCATAAAAACCGCTGTGCCGTATTTCTTTCAGGACGACTGATTTTGAAAAACTTGGCGAGTATCTTAAAAATCTCTTTTTATACAGACTGCTGCAAGGCAGTCAGAAATTTTACATTTTGTTTATCTTGATACTCCCAATTTTGCAAATACAATTAAACTTAAATAAATTTAATAAAAATTATAAAAAAGCTAATATTTGTCCTGATTTTGTCACTGTCGGTATGTTATTATAAGTGTGTAAGATAAAGAAAAACAAAACTTACATTAAACAGCTAATAACTCATTTTCATAGATATTTTCCTCTCTCTTTTTTATAAAGCACTATGCTCGACTTCGGTCGGGCTTTTGCATTTTTATCCGTAATTCTAATTTGTGTATTAAATAACCAAATATTTTAATTTTCTCTTTCATTGCAGATTTCATATGATATTAAAATTGTTTGACAATTATAAAATATTGTAGACAAAATTGTAATATTTGTTGATATTGTTTACGATAAATGTTATAATGTGAAAAATATGTTGTTATATGACAACAGTTGAGGAGAGAAATAATTATGAAAAAATTTTTTGCGGTATTACTTTGCGCTGTAATGGCGGCATCTGCAACAGCTTGTGCAAATTTAAGTGCAGGCAATAGCGAGAGTTCAAAGGCTGAGAGTGCTGTTTCGCAGGCATCTGAGGAAGAAACCTCTGCGCCTGAAACAACTAAGGAGGAAAGCTCAAAGGCTGAATCAAGCACAAGCATAATGTTCGGCAATATTCAGGAATACCTTGAGTATCCTTCAACTCAGAAATATTTGGAAAGTGCTAAAGAAAGCGCTGAATCTGCCAATTTATTTACTGTTGAATGTTATGCCGATGATGATACGCTTGTGTATGAATACAAGTACACAAAGCAGTTGCCGGACGATTCTATTGATCAGATGGTAGAATATTTTAAAAAAAATACAGAAACCCTTGAATATGGAATGGTTCCTGTTATGAAAGAATTGGTTGCATATGTAGATGAAACAGATCCTAAAATCAAGGTAGTTTATCTCAATGCTGACGGCTCTGAGCTTTATAGTATAACATTTGATAAGTCAATTCTTGATGAAGAGAGCACAGATGAGTCAAGTTCTGCTGAGTTGTAATTTTTAGAATTTTAAAAGGATAATAAAGTTAAGTGTCTATTATAAAGTTGTGGTAAGATTAGTAAATTATGATTTAGCGGACTTTTGGTCGGGCAAAAAAGTTAAACAAAAGCAAAACTTTCCGTCCCGAAGTTAAAAGTCTGGTCAACCTTTTCAAAGGTTGTGGGTGTGGGCAACGCCCACAAATACTTTTCTTTTACGCAATCTAACGGTAGCCAAACGGCTTGCCGTTTAGCGACTGAAACATAACAGCGAAATCCATTAAATTGCGATAGCAACAAGAAAAAAGATATTCTTAAAATTTGTACCGTCATTGCATTGCTATGACGGTACATTATTTTAATCTTTTCCTTTTACTAAAGGCTGTCGCCTGTTTTTTAAAACTTAGTTATCAAAAAACCAACTTCAGATTTTGCAATTTATATGATAATTTGACTAAAAATATACATCAGCAAAACAATACACGCTGTCGGGTGTTGCATTTTAGGGTAAAAACAAGCTCCACAGGATTTATTTTCCTGTGGAGAATTTTATTTGTCTAAAAATCAAAATTTCTGAAAAATTTTTGCTTTTTTAGAAAAAAGCCCTTGACAAGCTCCCTTTGGTAGCGTAAAATAGTACAATGTACCATAATGGGGTTATGTACCGACACTGTCGGACAAATCGTCAAAAAAATTTATCTTACAGGGGGATATTATCACAAAATCTCCAAAGTGTCAAGAGGTTTTTTGACAGGGGCATTGCCCTCAAATTTATTAAGGAGTGATACGCCTATGGTTAATGTCAAACCCGTTAAGCTCGGCAATCGTGAACGAATGAGCTTTGGCAAAATCAACGAAGTTATTGATATGCCTAACCTTATTGATGTTCAGAAGCAGTCTTATCAGTGGTTCCTTGACGAAGGTCTTAAAGAAGTATTTAAGGATGTTTCCGGAATTACCGATTATCAAAATAATCTCGTGCTTGATTTTATTGATTACTCAATTGATGTTGATCACCCGAATTACAGCATTGTTGAATGTAAGTCAAGAGATGCTACATTCTCGGCTGCTTTGCGTGTTACAGCAAGACTTTTAAACAGAGCGACAGGTGAGATTAAAGAGAGCAATGTGTTTATGGGCGATTTTCCGCTTATGACACCAAGCGGCACATTCATCATCAACGGTGCTGAGCGTGTTATTGTATCTCAGCTCGTACGAAGCCCGGGCGTTTATTATAAGATGGACCACGATAAAACAGGTAAAGAGCTTTACAGCGCTACTGTTATTCCTAACCGTGGTGCTTGGCTTGAATACGAAACAGATATAAACGATGTTTTCTATGTTCGTATTGATAAAAACCGTAAGCTGCCTGTTACAGCGTTTATCAGATCTTTGGGTCTTGGTACAGACGCTGAAATTCTCGACTTCTTTGGCGATGACGAGAGAATGCGAGCTACTATCGAGAAAGATCAGACAAGCAGTGTTGAAGAGGGTCTTATCGAGGTTTACAGAAAGCTCCGCCCGTCAGAGCCTCCGACAGTAGACAGCGCTCAGACACATATCAATAATCTTTTCTTTGACCCCGGCAGATATGATATGTCAAGAGTTGGCAGATATAAGTACAACAAAAAGCTCGGTATTGCCGACAGACTTGAGGATCAGGTTATCGCTGAGCCTATCTCTAACCCACGCACAGGCGAGGTTATGGCTTTCAGGGATGAAAAGATCACTAAGGAAAAAGCTGTTGAAATCGAAAACGCAGGCGTTCAGATTGCTTATGTAAAAGCACAGGACGAAAAAATCGTTAAGGTTATTTCTAACGGTATGGTTGACATTAAGGCTTATGTTGACTTTGATGCAGAGGCTGAATGCGGAATCCGTGAGAATGTTCGTTTTGATGTTCTCTGCGAAATCCTTGACGCCGCTCAGAACGAAGATGAGCTTAAGGAAATGCTTGCAGACAGAGCAGACGAGCTTACTCCTAACCACATTACAAAAGATGATATTTTTGCAACAATCAACTACCTTAACTGCGTTGCTCACGGCGTTGGCAGAACAGATGACATCGACCACCTCGGCAACAGAAGAATCCGTTGCGTAGGCGAGCTTTTGCAGAATCAGGTTAGAATCGGTTTCTCAAGACTTGACAGAGTTGTAAGAGAGAGAATGGCTACACAGTCACAGGATATGGACTCACTTTCTCCTAACTCACTTATCAATATTCGTCCTGTAACTGCCGCAATTAGAGAGTTCTTCGGTTCTTCTCCGCTTTCACAGTTCATGGATCAGACAAACCCACTTGCAGAGCTTACACATAAGCGCCGCTTGTCAGCGCTTGGCCCGGGCGGTCTTTCAAGAGATCGTGCAGGCTTTGAGGTTCGAGATGTTCATTACACCCACTACGGCAGAATGTGTCCTATCGAAACTCCTGAAGGTCCTAACATCGGTCTTATTTCATACCTTACATCATTTGCAAGAATCAATAAGTACGGCTTTATCGAAACTCCTTACCGTAAGATTAATAAAGAAACAGGCGTTGTTACTGACGATGTTGTTTATATGACAGCTGATGTTGAAGATAACTACACTGTTGCTCAGGCGAATGAGCCGCTTGACGAAAACGGCAGATTTGTTCATGCCAGAGTAGTCGGCAGACGCAGAGATGAATTTGTAGATCTTCCTGCCGATGAGTTTGACTTTATGGACGTATCGCCTAAGCAGGTACTTTCTGTTGCTACCGCTATGATTCCGTTCCTCGAAAACGATGACGCAAACCGAGCACTTATGGGTGCGAACATGCAGCGTCAGGCAGTGCCTCTTCTCAGAACAGACGCACCTATCGTTGGTACAGGTATGGAGTACAAGGCAGGTACAGACTCAGGCGTATGTATCCTTGCAGAGGAAGACGGCGTTGTGCTCAGCGTAGACGCACGCAATATTCGTGTTCAGTACGATTCGGGCAGAATTCAGGACTTTGAGGTTATCAAGTTCTTGCGTTCTAACCAGGGTACTTGTATTAATCAGCGTCCTATTGTTGAAAGAGGACAGAGAGTTAAGAAGGGAGAGGTTCTTGCTGACGGCCCTGCAACAGACCATGGTGAAGTTGCTATCGGTAAGAACGCACTCATCGGCTTTATGACCTGGGAAGGTTATAACTACGAGGATGCGGTTCTCCTTAACGAAAAAATTGTTAGAGATGATGTTTATACATCTATTCATATAGAGGAATATGATACAGAGGCAAGAGATACAAAGCTCGGCCCTGAAGAAATTACAAGAGATATTCCAAATGTCGGCGAAGATATGCTCAAGTACCTTGATGAAGACGGTATTATTCAGGTAGGTGCTGAGGTTCACGCAGGCGATATTCTCGTAGGTAAGGTTACACCAAAGGGTGAAACCGAGCTTACTGCCGAGGAAAGACTTTTGAGAGCTATCTTTGGCGAAAAGGCAAGAGAAGTAAGAGATACTTCACTCAGAGTACCTCACGGCGAGAGCGGTACTGTTGTAGATGTTAAGGTATTTACAAGAGCCGACAGCCGCAACGAGCTCCAGCCTGGTGTAAACAAGGTTGTCAGAGTTTATCTTGCATTAAAGCGTAAAATCAGCGTTGGCGATAAGATGGCAGGTCGTCACGGTAACAAGGGTGTCGTTTCAAGAATTCTTCCTGTTGAGGATATGCCATTCCTTC
>ERZ773168.1386-NODE-1386-length-20864-cov-3.907444_pt1 | contig 20864 bp, 11 predicted proteins | sample MGYA00511261_ERZ773168 | MGnify/ENA primary metagenome ERZ773168 (study PRJEB29015, sample SAMEA2737855) | human gut metagenome | biome: human gut; feature: human-associated habitat; material: faeces | place: China | collected 2012 ... | reverse complement strand
ACAATGGATGACTGCTTCTTCCTGCGGATTGCATTCACCGGCGGCTCTGCAGTCTCTATCACCTCTTCTGCATGTACCACCTGAATCTGATCTCCGGGGTACGTATACTTTGCCAGTTCTTCCCGAACGACATCCTCCTGTCCTACCAGGAGCACCTGAATATCCGACCGTGCGTTCACGGCATCCACTGCGCCCTTGACCGGCTCCGCCGGTGCGTAGTCTCCGCCCATCGCATCCAATACGATTCTTGTCCTCACAGCCCCGCTGCTCTGCTGCATACTCCATCTCCCATCTGTCCTGCCGGAGTCTAGTTCTCCACGCCTACTAATGAATATACTATAACTCTTTCTATAAATCAACAATAAAAAATACGCTTATTTCTAATTGAAAAATTCCTGATTTCGTTCCTGCTCCGCCTCCAGATCTTCCGCCGACATATACTTGCGGAAAATGCGCTCCAGGATAAAATTCGCCACCAGGATGTAGACTGCCGGAAGCAGTATCATAAGCCACGGAAGCATCCACAAGCCAAAGGCGCTCGCTGCCAGAAGCACCAGAAGAAGCAGCGACCACGGAAGATTCGCCACCGCAATCAGCGCCGCGTTCTTAAACGACTGCCCCAGACTGTTCTCAAAGCGTGCCATGTAGGCAAACAGATATACCGCCAGCATCACGACAAGCACAATCAGTACCAGGAAAACCACATACAGCACGCCGCTCTTTTGTCCCTGCGCAGCAAACTGATACATAATATAGCAGTCCAGTCCCAGAAACAGAACCACTCCTGTCAGAATCAGCGCTGCGAGCGCCGCCTGCTTAAAGTTGCTCTTAAACGCATGCCAGTATTCCTTCCACAGATAGCTTCTTCCGTGCCGGATTACCTTATTGACAGCATAATAGAGCGCCGTCGTTGCCGGTCCCGCCAGAAACGATGTCAGCCAGCACAGAATCCATCCGAATACTGATGCGCTCTGCCATGCCAGGAAAAATGTCGTTGCCATCGGGATGCAGCAGAACACCCACAGCACGCTTAGGATCACACAGTCAACCACCTTACTGAGTCCCTGAAAAAACTTATTATCCAAATTAAAAAAATCACCCATATGAATCCTTCTTTCTGTCTCCTATGTTTCTCCTGTTATTTTCTCATAACATGACACGATCGCCCGAAGCGGGATGCCCCAGTCGCGCTCCCCTCCGGCATCCTGTGAACATCCGAATATCATGCTGACCAGCTTTCCGTTTTCATCAAAAACCGCCGATCCGGAATCCCCGTCAGTAACCGCCAGGCGCACTTCCGTCTCCTTCTCTCCCTGTCCCCACAGGAATTCCGTCTCTTTCCGAAGAAGACTTCCCGTCAGCGTGTGGAGCACATTGCCTTCCTGTCCGATGCGCACGATTCCGACCGGCAACTCTGCATTGCCAAGTTCTTCCCAGCTCGCAAGATCATACGACACCGTCTTTAGCTTTTCCTGCACTTTCTTTGGAATCGCCGTCCGGTCAACCGCCACGACGCCCACATCATAAACATCGTCGGTACCCGCTTTGCTTCCCGTAACGCAGGTTCCATCATAAAAATACACATCCCAGTCGTCGTACCTTGCTATGACATGGCGGTTCGTACACAGATACACCGTATCATCCGTCATTTCCATAATAAAACCGGAACCCGCGGTATGTCCTCCCTCCGGCGTCTCGTGATAAATCTGTACCACCGACGGCAATGCCTGCTCCAACACCACTTCCATAGTGTCTTCCGCGCCGTCCGTCTCCACCCCGGTTCCTTCACTGCTCTGTACCGCGTGTTCCGTTCCCGTCCCGGTCTGCCCGCTGCCCGGTGCCATTTGTTCTGTTTCCGCTCCAGTCTGTCCGCTGTCTTGCGGCATCTGTTCCGTGCTCTGCGGTATCTGCTCCGTTGTCCTGCTCTCTTCCCCGGCAGCATTCTGTGTCTGTTCTGCACAGCCTCCCAGTCCCATCAAAAGCCCTATACCCCAAAGCATCAGCACTGCCTTCATCCTGTATCTATGCACTCTACGCATTTCTTCTTCAATCCGTTTCCACCAGTTTTTCTCTTGTACCATATTCATTTATTATAGCTTTCCATAACGCCCCGGTCAAGGAACAAAAGGCACAGCACAAAGTGTTTTCCTATAAAGAAAAAACAGCCGCGTCTCCGCGGCTGTTTTTCCCTAAAGAATCATTTTAGTAATTGTACTCGGATGCATACTCACCATACATTGTGGTCTCGTCTGCATTGTAGTTGTTGATGTCAACAACGCTTCCGTTCTCAATCTTAAATACATTCCAGATGTAACCTGCCTGATTCAGAGGTACATTGTACTCTTTCACAAGAACAGATCCCTGGTATACCTTTACGTTTGCGCCAGACTCAGACATCTTTGTGGATGTAGCGTCATAACGATCTGTAAAGTCTTTTACAGAGTAATAGTAAGTAGCATCTGTACGTGCATTTACGATGGTTACCGTCTCCGGTCCGTAGGAGCTTACATCATCCACATCCAGGGATGCGATCACGTTACCGTCTGTATCTCTCTCTACCTTATTGTAGTAAGCGATGTGGAATACAGAGTTGGCATCATCTAATCCAACCAGGTGGGAATCGAGATCTCTCGGTGTCTCACCCCAGGTAAGAACGATTCTGAATTCTGTGCTGGTAACCTCGCTTGTGCTGGTCGGGCTTAATACGCCTTCGCATGCACCAATTGCATTGGAGCTTGCTACGTTTACAAAAGTGGATACGAATCCGTCTCTTGCAAACTCAAGGGTGTAGTAACCTCTCTCAAGAGAGAAGCTGTAGCTGCCATCTGCATCTGTGGTAGTCGTAGCGATCACATCGCCGGACTGATTGTTCCAGTTCGCACGTACATTTACGGTTACACCTTCAATACCAAGACCTGTGGTTGCATTCTTTGCAACGCCTGCAACGGTATTCACACCGCTCATATCAGAGCTCAACAGCTGGAATGTCGGCAATGTGAAGCTTCCATTGTCAGCGTTGATGCTGATGGAGTTCACTGTCAAGGTTAAGTAACCAACAGCTGCTGCCTGAACGGAGTATACACCCGGTACGAATTCCGGAATCTCATAGTAACCGTCTGCGTCTGTGGTAATCTCATAGTAACCATCGCCTACAACCAGACCATTCTCCGGCTCCTCTGTCTCCTCTGTAGACTCTGTTGCCTCCGTAGACTCTGTTGTCTCTGTAGACTCTGTTGTCTCGACAGTCTCTGTGGACTCTGTCGTCTCAGCCGTTGTCTCAACAGACTCTGTAGCTGCTTCTGCTTCCTCTGCTGTTGCATTGAAGCTTGTCAGTCTGAATGTAACTGTTGCGCCTGCAACCGGTGCACCTGTCTCCGGGTTTGTCAGACGGCCGTTTGTTCTGATCGGTGCTGTGTTGGTAGAAGTATTGTTGCCGTTGTCAGCACTTCCTGTATTAGAAGATCCGCTGTAAGAAGACTCTGTGTAGCTGGATGTTGCTGCTACAGCTGCGCTTGCATCTCTTCCCTCTGCTCTACCGAACTTTAAGTAATGCTTGTAAAGCGCAAGCACATCGTAACCGAATGCTGCCTTTAAGTCCGGATATCTGTCTGCGTATGCTCTTGCATCAAAGGTGCCGAAAGAATTTCTTCCCTCATTAAAGCCGTATTTGATGTAGTGATTCACATATGCATCCCAGTTATCGCCGAATGCCGCATCCAGATCCGGGTACGCTGCTCTGTATTTCTGTACGTCGATAAGTGCGGTACTTGTTCTGCCCTCTTTCTTACCGAATGTCTTATAATGCTTGTACAATACTGTCTGGTTCGTGCCGAATGTATCCTTGAGATCGCTGTAGGTCTCAGAATAATACTGTGCATCAAATACATCTCTCAATGTTGCCGCAGATACGGTTGCCGTACCTCCGAATGTCAGCACACCTGCAAGAACCAGTGCTGTAATTCTGCGAGCCATTCCGTTTCTCTTAGCGGAACGTTTCGTTTCTGTCTCGTTTAATTCCTTCTTCACTAACATTTCCTCCTTGTTGTTGTGACGTTACAGATATTATTGTAAATATCTGGAATAAAAAATGCAGCCACTTTTTAGCATTTTCTTAATACTTTTGCTCTTTAACGAGATAAAGAGCAAAATGCGCGCATCCCCGCGAAGTGTTTTTGTGTAATTAGGAAACTTCCTTCCTATTACACAAAAAAGAGACCCGGAAATCCGGATCTCTTCTGTACCGCTGGAATTAGTCCTGCGGAATGATTTCTTTTTTGTTGTAAGAGCCACAGTTCTTGCATACTCTGTGAGGCATCATCAGCTCTCCACACTTGCTGCATTTTACTAATGCAGGAGCAGTCATTTTCCAGTTTGCTCTTCTTTTATCTCTTCTTCCTTTGGAAGATTTATTTTTTGGACAAATTGACATTTACTTACACCTCCTTAAATTTGTTAAAGACATCTTGGATTGCTGCCATTCTTGGATCCAGTTCTGTTCTCTGGCAATCGCAGTTCCCCTTATTCAGGTTCATTCCGCACACCTTGCAAATTCCTTTGCAATCTTCTCTGCACAGAACTTTCATCGGCCAGTTCACCAAAATCTCTCCATAGATAAGCTTATCTATATCCAGATTTAATCCAATCAGGTAGTCTGTTTCTTCCATTTCATCATCCACAACTTCCGTTCCGTCCATGCGGAGCTTCTTGTCGATGACAATGTGGATGTCCGTCGGAACTTCCGTAAGACATCTGCTGCACGGGATTGATACTGTAAGATCTGTCTCCCCGCTCAAAAGCAGTTCACTGCCCTCGCGGTTCGCAATCCTAAGATCAAACGGCGCGCTCTCTGTGATCGGGAACTCACCAAGCCTCGATACAAACGTATCCTGCTCGATATGAACCTTCTCGGTAACTTCTCTGTTCTCACAAGATACAATCTCTGAAATATCGATCTGCATGGTTTACTCCTTCGCCTCATACATATGAGGTTTTCACACCTAACCAATTATACATAGACGCCCCTGGTTTGTCAATCACTTTTTTGCTTTTTTGTCAAGGATTTTTCCTTGACAGCAAAAACTATTTTACAAGCGCTACCGTCTCTCTTGCAATCGCAAGCTCCTCGTTGGTCGGGATCACACATACCTTTACCTTGGAATCCGCGGTGGAGATGATCGCCTCATCGCCATGGGTTGCATCGTTCACTGCCTGGTCTACCGTCACGCCGAGATAACCGAGATAAGACATTACCTTCTCGCGAACCAGGTTCACGTTCTCACCGATACCTGCGGTAAATGCGATGGCATCTACGCCGTTCATTGCTGCAACATAGGAGCCGATGTATTTTGCCACACGATAGCTGAACACCTCGATCGCATTGGTTGCAAGCTCGTTGCCTGCCTCGTGTCCTGCCTGCAGGTCACGGAAGTCAGAGGAGAGACCGGACATTCCCTGTACACCGGACTTCTTATTTAATACATTCATGATACCCTCGATATCAAGGTTCTCTTTCTTTGCGATGAACTCCATGATCGCCGGATCAATATCTCCGGAACGTGTTCCCATGACAAGTCCCTCAAGCGGTGTCAGACCCATGGAGGTATCTACACACTCACCGTTTAATACCGCACTGATGGATGCGCCGTTGCCGAGATGTGCCACGATGATCTTGGAATTTTTAAGATCCATGCCAAGGAACTCTGCGGTACGCTTGGATACAAAGCTGTGACTTGTTCCGTGGAAACCGTATCTTCTGACCTTGTATTTCTCATAATACTCATGAGGCAGACCGTAGAGATATGCTTTCTTCGGCATTGTCTGATGGAAAGCGGTATCGAATACGCCAACCATCGGCACGTTCGGCATCAGCTCCTTGCAGGCATCGATACCGATCAGGTTTGCCGGGTTGTGAAGCGGCGCAAGATCGTTGCATTCTTCGATTCCCTTTAATACCTCCGGTGTCAGAAGTGTGGATGCTGCGAACTTCTCTCCGCCGTGTACGACACGATGTCCGACAGCATCAATCTCGGAGAGACTTGCGATTGCGCCGGTCTTCGGATTCACCAGTGCATCTAAAACCATCTGGATTGCCTGCTTGTGTGTCGGCATTGCAGCTTCTGTAATCTCTTTGTCCAATCCGGTCTTCTGGTATACCAGTCTTCCGTCGATTCCAATTCTCTCGCAGAGACCTTTTGCCAGTACCGCTTCGCTCTCAGAATCGATGAGCTGATATTTTAATGAAGAGCTTCCACAGTTGATAACTAATACGTTCATAATATCCTCCTTGTTTTGCGAAGCAAAATCCGAGCCCTCTGGCGAGGAGAGGATCTGCCTCCTTGTTTTGCGAAGGTCTGTCTCTCACAGACCGCATATAATTTTAGTATACGCTTGTCACGTCCGCGAAACAAGCCAGTAATTGCCAGTTTTTTTGTACAAAATGAAAAACAGCCTGACAAAAATTTAACAGTCACACCCCGCTTTCGTGTTCATCAACCCGCACCGCGTGCACCACAAACCGCAGCCCGTCGCCCGAGCAGGTGGACAGTGTCAGAACCTTGTCATCCTTTCCCACCGCAACGCCCGTATCCTTGTAGGAGGACTTAAGCAGTTCTGTGAGGAACCCGTCAAAAGTCTCATCCGGCAGATATCCGGTCGTATAGACATCCGAATCTTCCGGGACATCACTGTACGTAAAAATCTGATAGCGGTAGGCTGCATCCTCCGTAAACACGGTAAAATACGCATTTTTTTCATAAAAGCCGTCGTTTTTATATTGTTTCAGCGAACCGAACATGCTTCCGTTTTTCATGTTGTGCCCGTACAGAATCGTGTGGCAGTCGTTAAAATCGGGGACGTTGTTCCCCTCCATAAAAATGCAGCCGGATTTCGACGCATTTCCATAGAGATCGGTATGCAGGTAGGTCTCGTCATCCCCGGAATACAGAATGGGATAATTGATCTGCTCTATATTGTCAAAATAAATCCAGCCGATCACATCCGGATTTGCTTCCTTTAGCGTCTCAAAATCCACCTGCAATGCCTCATACCATGCCGGCAGCTCCTCTCCCTCCTCCGCCGGATCATCCGAAGATGTCCCCGGCTGTCCGGTCATATAAGCCTCGCGCAGCGCCTCGTAGGTATCGTCCGCCCGCTTGTACGCGAGCAACACCGGGATCAGTTCATAAAGGGCTGCCGCAATCAGCAAAAGCCCTGCCGCAATCAGAAGAATCGATCCAATGTTTCTGTTTCTCTTCACGTGAAATGCTCCTTTTTCTTTTTTTCTATTTCACAGTATGCTATGATAGCTACAGTTTTTATTACATTGCAGTACGGGAGGATCCGCCATGAACGTCATTGGCATTATCGCAGAATACAACCCATTCCACAACGGGCACGCCTATCAGATCGCGCATGTCAGAAAAAATCTTCACGCCGACTATATCGTTGTCGCCACAAGCGGCGACTATGTACAGCGCGGAGAGCCCGCCCTTCTGGACAAATACACCCGTGCCCGCATGGCGCTCTCCTCGGGTGCGGATGTCGTGCTCGAGCTTCCCGTACTCTGGTCCACCGCTTCCGCAGAGCTTTTCGCGGACGCCGGAATCTCCCTCTTTGAGAAAACGGGCTGCGTAAACGGCATCTGTTTTGGCGCTGAGAGCGGCGACCTTGCCCTCCTTCGCCGCATTGCGGACGTTCTCGCGGATGAACCGGCGGATTTAAAGGCTTCCCTGAAGCACAACCTAAAATCCGGCAGTACATTCCCAAAGGCAAGGGAAGCTGCCCTGCTCTCGTATTTTTCCGGCTCCGCCGGTCAGGATGGCGCCCTGCCCGTATCCGCAGAGACGCTCTCCTCCCTGCTCGCCTCCCCGAACAACATACTGGCTCTGGAATACTTAAAAGCGCTGCGCCGCCGCGCGTCTTCAATCACACCCTATCTGCTAAAGCGGGAGGGTGCCGCGTACCACGAAACGTCCATCCTCTCCGGTGCATCTGCCATCCCAGCCTCGGCATCCGCGATCCGGCATACACTCTTCGCCGACGCTGCCGGAGCATGTGGGAATTCTGCCGCCGGGATTCTGCGTCATGCCATGCCGCAGGAAGCACTGGCCATCCTGCAGGACTACCGGGCAGATTTTCCGCTGCTGTGCGCCGATGACTTTTCCGGCATCCTGGGGTATCTGTTGTTAAGCAGTTCTGCCACGCAGCTCGCCCGGACTGCCGATTCCTCCCCGGAGTTTGCCAACCGCATGCAAAACCAGCTTCCTTATTATACCTCTTTTTCCTCCTTCGCGTCACGGTTAAAAAGCAAAGAAATGACGCTCACGCGCATCAACCGCATTTTGCTGCACTCCATCCTTGGCATTACTTCTTCTGATTACGCATGCGGCAATGCACTGGATAAAATTCCCTACCTGCGCATTCTCGGCTTTCGGAAAAGCGCCGCTCCCCTGCTTGCCGCGCTAAAGGCATCCGCTGCAGTTCCACTTATCACACGGCCATCGCAGGCACCAAAGCTTTTGTCCCCGGATGCCATGCGGGTATTTGAGCACGATGTGTTTGCCGGAAATCTCTATCTGCAGATGCGCAATCAAAAAGGCGGCACGCCTCTGCGCGCCGCCCGTATGCAGGAGCATGACGTTCCCCCCGCCTCCGAATATCAGCGGCAGATCATCATCCTGCCATAGTGCAGTCTCATTTTTTTGTCTTTTTTCCAAATACGGCGGCGGACAGCAGTGCTACCAGCGGGACCGTACACACGATACCCACGCTTCCCGCAATGCACTGAATAATCTCGATCGCCACAAAGTCCGTATTCATCAGCTGCTGAAAGCTGACGTCATAGGAGTAGATCATCAACATCATGTTCAGCGATGTCCCGGCGACTGCCAGGATTAGCGTGTTCGCCATGGTTCCCATCGCGTCTCTTCCGATATTCATCCCGGAGGCAAACAGCTTCGCCATGCCAAGCGACCGGTCCACCTGATGGATCTCCGCCACCGCGGAACAGATACTCATCGCCACATCCATCACCGCTCCCATACACGAAATCAGAATACCGCACAAAAACAGATCCCGGATCTTCAGTTCCGTGGTGCTTGTGATCAGAAGCAGCGTCTCCGCCTCATCCATCTGGTAGGTCGTAATCGACATGGCATTCTGCGCGATCAGTGCAAACACCGCTCCCGCGAGCACACCCAGCATGCTTCCGATTGCCGCCACAACCGTCTTGGTCGAGATGCCGTCTATCAGGAAGAAGCTGACAAAATTGCAGACCAGAATCAGCAGAATCGTGACCGCCAACGGCGAGTAGCCCTTCAGCGCAAGCGGCAGTAAAATCCAGAGGATACATACCACGGTAAACGCCAGCCCCGCCACAGATTTTGCACCTTTTTTCCCTCCGATCAATACGAGAAGCAGCACAAACGCCACGATGCAGCCGATCATCTGCGGAACGCGGTAATAATTGTAGACCGATACCTGATATTCGTCCTCCCCCGTCGTGTCGATGCGGATGGAGACTTTATCCCCCTCCGCCACTCTGACGTTATACAGGGAGCTGAAATAATTTTCCACAATGGCCGTATCGCCCTTGTAGCGTCCGGTAAGGATCTCGACCTCCAGCGTCATACTTCCCCGCCAGATTCCGTCCATCTCCTCATCCACCGTCTTGTGATCTTCCACAACCCGCAGGACTCTTCCGACCTCATAGTCCGTTCCCGCCATGTTGCTGCTCCTATAAACCGGTCTGTCTTTATTCGCGAACCAGATCAGTCCGCAAAAAGCAATGGCAGCCAGTGCCAGAAGCACCAGGCTGCGTATTTTGCTCTTTTTGAAATTCATGTTTTAACCACCCTTATTTCAAAAATATCCTTTTCTTGCGTGCTGCCGCTGCAAGCAGAACCATACCTGCAAGAAGCATCATCACTGCTGCCGCAAGCGGGGTGTCGTCTCCCGTCTGCACTGCAGGCATCTGATCCAGCACCACCACATAATCGGATGCATGTACAAAGGTAAGCTCCACATTTCCGTTTGCATCTACTTTTCCGGAAGATGCCAGTTCCAGCCGTCCCTTTGCTTCATTGTAATAATATAACTTTGCATACATGCCCGCATACTGTGTTCCCACCGGCAGCGTCATCACTGCGGTAAAACCGAATGCGCCGTCATGATTTAAGCTGATCTGGAAATAGTCTCTTCCTGCCGCGGTCTGTCTTGTAAGCGCATCCGGCACGGCATGGCTGTTGATCGTCACGCCGAAATCAATGTCTGAAATCGTATCCGATGTCACACTTCTTCCGTCAATTGTCCACACGATTCCATTTGCCAGCCTAAATACCAGACGTACATCCCTTCCGCGCACTGCCGCAATGACATCTCCCGGCACAGAAACACCGTCTGCAAGGAGAACCGTGACTGTGCTGCCGGCGGATGCTGCCTCAATTCTGTTTCTGACCGGATCCCAGTCATTCTGTGAAGCAACCGTCACCGCGTCTGTCATCTGTCCGTCCGATACGGTCACGCTGCCGCTTACACTTCCACCGTTTCCAGTTCCGTCCGTGCTGTCATTTCCGCTGTCTGACGAATCTGTTCCCGGCGTCTCTGTATCCGGTGTCTCGGTATTGCCCGGCGTCTCCGTGTCATCCGGCGTCTCCCCGGACGTCACTTCCACGATCTCATCGCAGTTTCTTACACGCAGACAGGTCACTGCCTCGTCCGAGGTTCCCTCCGGATGTGCATAGACCACGCCGACCGCCGACACGCGTTTTCCTGTCGACACAACCGATGCGAGTTCATTCTTTCCTGTCGTTGCCGATAAGATATATCCGTCGATGAAAATATTGGCATTGACACCGCTGCCGTCATCCAGCCAGAACTGTGATACGCCGGTGCCCGCCGCATCATAGAGGACATCCGTTACCGTTCCCTCCACCTGTACCAGCTTACCGCCGGACTTTTCATAGTCCATGGCGTCTTTTGCCGACAGTTTCTCCGGTGCAATCACCTTCGGCTCCTCGTCCAGAATCCGGCTGCTTATCACCTTAAGCTCTTTATCGCCCTGGTAGGCGTCCACATATCCGGTAATCTCCACCTTGGTTCCGATGGCAAGTCCGCTCTCCGCATACGGGAAAATATCAATTCCCGCGGTGTCGTCCTGGATATAGATCGTATCAAAGAAGGTGTTGCCCTCCACGGCTGTTCCTGCGGTCACATAGCCTTCCACGCGGTAGACATCGCCCGCCGTACCGTTCTTACGCACTTCCGCAATCGTAGACAGCGGAAGTTCCACTTTCACTTCATCTAAAATATTTTCTGCAATCGTGCGGTTTAAGTATGGCAGATCCCATATATTGTCCAGCTCCGCCTTCACCTCAAAGTCGGAAATAAATACGGTTCCCGCAACAAATACATTTGCACCGCTTCCCAGTGTCTCATGTGCGAGTGCTACCATATTGCCTTTTTCCACATACGTCGGGCTTCCGGTAACTCTGTTTCCCGCATCATCCTTGCAGTCGATCGAATACGTTGTATCATATCCGCTCACAAGCGCTTCCGCACGTCCGGCTGTCACCGCATCCGCATCCAGCGCCACGGTACATCCGCTGTACGCACTGTACTCCTGCTCCTCGCTTGCGCCGCGCAGATATCTGGAATCCTTGTTGTAGGTTCCTTTCAGATATAAGCGGTACGGCTGTCCGCCGTTGTTCGTCTCGTCGTACGCCTCGTCGCTGTTTAATCTGGTCGATGCCCCGATCGCAGCCAAAAGCTTATTCATCTCTGTCGCTGTCTGTCCCGAAGTAGAATCCTGATAATCGGCAATACCGCAGGTAATCAGCGTACCGCCATTGTCGGTATAGTCTTTTACCATCTGGATAAAGCTGTCTTCAAAATGCGACACGGTGTAATCTCCGGCATTTGCTGTCCCGGATTTCTTCGCCGGTGCCGAGATCACAAGCAGCGCACAGTTTGCAAGCATCTCCGGCGTAATCTCGTCTGTGACCACTTCCACCTTGACGTTCTTTGCTCCCGCAATCGCCGTAAAGTTTCCGACGTTACCGCCATAGTAACCGGTCACATAATCGTTGTAATGGGTTCCGTCGATGATAACCTTTGTCACCATCTCCGGTGTCACGTAGCTTAATTTTAAGACGCTCTTGTATACCTTCTGCACGCCGTTCATCGTCGCATGCACAACTGCTGTCATCTCCATGCTGCCGACGCCGTCATAGGTATAGTCAAAGCTGTAGCTTCCCGTGCTCATGGATGCGACGCTTCCCAATCCTGCTGCGGCAAGATCCGCCTCATGTACGGTCTCTCCGCCCACCTCAAACGTTATGGAATCAATCGCGAGCTCGCTGTTTTCATTATTATAGAGTCCAAGGTTCACCGTCAGCGGCTCTCCCTTTACCGGAAGCACCTCGTCCGTGGAAAAGCTGTCAATTCCTGCCGCCTCCACAGAGCCTACCCATACCGGTGCCGTCACGGCGATATCACTGTCCGCTTCCACAACCTTGATATAGTAATAGGAATAATCATTTTTCACATCAAAGGTGACCGTCTCCTCGTTTCCGGAAACATTTTTCTCGGCAAGCACCAGTCCTCCGTTTGTAATGACCTGTACTTTACCGATGGACGCATCCGTCGGATCACTTAAGTCAACGGAAAGATGTACGGTATCTCCGGTCGCTCCATCCTCTAAAATAGAACCCATGATGTAGCCGTCCAGCGTGTAGTAGATGCTGAGGTCGTTATCCTCTGTCGCATACACGCGGTAATTGCGCATGGCATCGTAAATATTTTCCTGCGTCAGGCTGTCCACAAGGACAACGGAACGCGCCGTGTTTGCATCGCCCCACAAGCCTTTATGGTTATCCTGGTTGTTGGTCGGAGCAAGATGCCAGCCCTTGTCCAGCGCGCGCTGGTAATACTCGTAGGACGGGAAGTAACCCGAACTTCCGATCGCACCCTCGCCGTTTCCGACCTCGATCGTCGTAATCAGCTTGTCGATCTCCTCGTCATAGTATGCGAAATCGCTGAAATCACCGAACGTCGTTCCCGGGTGGTTAAACTGGCTGATGGAATCCGGCCGTGTCTTTAAGGTCGCGTAATAATTCTGCAATGCCGTGCTGTAAGTCTTGTACTCATTCTGGGTACGGCTCTGGAAGCCTTCGGTGTTAAACGTATTGATGTGTCCAAGTCCGTTCGACCAGGTCATCTCAAACCCATAGATGCACACAAATCCGCTTGTCGTATACTGCGTGGCAAGCGCATGGCCTTCCTTCCATTCCTCACTCATCGAGCCGTCCGAGATGGACGCGCTGTCCGCATTGTCAAACGAGTTGGAGTGATCTGTCACCGCAACAAAATCCAGATTGTCCACATTCGTGGCATGCTGGTATGCATCCTCACAGCTTCCCGCACCGTCCGAATAGGAAGTGTGGGAATGTAACTGTCCAAAGTAAATCTGATATTTTTCGTTTGTGCGCTCGGTAAAGGAAAGTGTGAGCACACTGCTGTCCAGGTAACCGTCTTTGACGGCTTTCACCTTATAGGTAACCGGAAGCTCTGTCAGGACGAGCTTTTCGGTATAATCCTGCCAGGTTGCACCGTCGTCCGCGGAATACTGAATCGTCGCACCCTCGGTCTCACAGGTGAGGTTCACCGCGGTATTTTTCACCACGCTGCCGCCGTTCGGCGTTGCTTTTACCGTTGCCACCTGTGCCTGCTGATAAGAGAATGTACGCCGGATACTGTCCTTATATCCTTCCTTTGTCGCATAGGCAGTCACAACTGCCGGAAGGTCTGCAAGCTTTGGCTTCGCCGACGCATCATAGATCTGCTCCGCGCCGCCGTTTACACTGTAATGGATTGTTACACCCTCCGTGGCGCTTGTCAGTGTCAGTTCACTGCCCACAGCTACCACGCCGCTCTGCGGTTCTGCTGCCACATATCCGCATAGATCGGAGGCGATCACCGGATTACCAGTCACTGTCACCGTGTCCATACGGATCACTCCGCCGCTTCCCGGTGCCTTATCTCCCTTGGCAGAAAGGCTGCCCGGAACCATGCGGATGTAGAGACGGTCTGCATTCGCCGTCTCGTTTGGAATGTCGAACGTGAATGAAATATAGTTTGCCGGAGCAAGGCTTGTCTTTGCCACTCCGTCGGTAATTTTCTCCGCAGCGCTCACTTCCTGCGGCTCACCGCCCACGTATTTCGTGTACTTATAAGCATAGGTTCCAGTGGAAAGGTTTTTAAAATCCACACCATCCGTGGAATACTGCATCTGGAAGGAACCTGCTCCGGTGTTGCTTGCGCGAAGCCGGAATGCGAGCACCATGTTGGCATAGCCCGTTGTCGGCATCACAAACTGCGCATAGTCATTGCTTCCGCTTCCAATGCCCTTTCCTCCCATATAATAGGAAGTCGAACCGGTGGAAGTGCTTGTGGCCTCGGTATACGGTGCCACTGCCGCTCCATTTACCACCGCCGAATATATAGCATCCGTATCCAACAAATCATTTGCATTGAGAGAATCTCCTGCAATTCCGGTATCTGCCGTCACACCTGCCGTCTTGTAGTCTGCCGTTCCGGACCACTGTGCCACATTTTCCGTGACGGACTCGTCCGCACGGATATGAACCGACGGTGTTCCCTCATCGATCAGATAAAAATAGAATACATACGCCGCATCCGAAGATGATTTGTAGCTGTATGTCGTAAATCCGTTATAATATTCCAGATACTGCTCCGCGGTATTATTGTATTTTGCGTTGGCGTTGATCACATAGTATCCGCCGTTCTCATTTGCCTTCTGCAGCTTCCAGAGACTGTAATCTCCCGCCGCGTCCGCAAACGTCACGGAGCTGCCCGTTGCGCCGGATGTCAGATATTTATCACCGCTCACAAAGGTATAATAACCGTTCTCATCCACGGAAACCGTAAGTTCCGCCGTATCCTCCGGAATGGCAAGCGCGCCGTCCGCTGCAGTTGCCGACACACCCTTTAACTTCTTGCCGCTTGCGGTCTGGGAGAGCACGCTTCCGGTTCCGTTGTTCTCGTAATAGAGGGCAACCATATTTCCGTCCGAAAGTGTGGTGGCAAGTGCCGCCTCCTTGCTCTTTGCACCCTGTTTTACCGCGTAGGCAAATTCTGCCGTCTCACTCGTCTCATAGCCTTCAAGTTCAGCTGTCGCATAGATCGTCACATCTTCCTCGATCACAAGTGCTTCGGTGTATGTCATGTCTGCACTGTCCAGATCGGTATGGTATGTGATCGTTGCTCCCTCCGTCGCGCAGGAGAGTTCCACCTTCGTACCGGCTTCCACATCTCCCGGCTCCACGGAAGCCTTGACTTTGGAACAGACCGTCCCGTCTGTCTTCACCGCCTCCCCCTGTGTTCCGGTGACTACAATGTTGTTGATGCTGGTCACACCGTTCGTGCCGACTGTACTCTGGTTCACACTTGTATTTCCCTGCATTGTCACACGCAGTGTAAACGCTTTTCCGGACAGTGCCGCCGGGAGTACCGTCTGCTGATACACCGGGGCAAGATCCGTACTTAAGGTCACATCCGTTCCGCTAATCTTTGTCCAGCTTGCTCCGTCAATGGAATATTCCAGTGCAAAGTTGGCAGGACCGGTTCCGCTGGAGCGCATGTCTGCAGAAAATTTTAAATCTGTGTAACCTGCAGCATTAACCGCAACCGTAAAGCCCGCTCCCTCGCTCCATCCTTTTGCTGCGATTCCCTTGCTGAATCCGCTGTAAGATGCTCCGCTTACGTCAAGCGTTCCGCTGCCCGTTGTCGCCGCTGTCGGAAGTCCCGCTTCCGGTGCCGCCGTGTAGCTGAAGGCCGCAAGGCTTTCTGCACCCGCAGTCTGGATGAGCGCCGTATTCTGGTCTGCCCCAGACTCCGTATTCTGTACCGCATCCGCCTGCGCTGCACCATCTGTCTGCGCTGCATCCGTCTGCACTGCACCCTCTGTCTGCGCTGCGTCCGTCTGACCGGCGTTCCCTGTCTGCGCCGCACTTTCCTGATTTATTGTGTTCTGTGCACCTTCCGTGCTGTCTGCTCCGCTCTCCTCTGCCGGTGACGGATTTTCCGCCGCTTCACTTCCGGCCGCTGTCTGCACCTCTGCTGCATACGCCGTAACAAAAGACGCATCTCCTGCTACTGTCGAAAACACCATGCAGAATGCGAAGAAAAGCGCACATAAGTTTTTCCAATGATTCTTTTTCTTCATTTTCACAACTATCCTCTCATTTTCTTGTATGTAAAATAAACTGTAACGTTTATGAATCTTCTCTTCTACCCTTGTCCGGTAAAGCCTTGTAAAAAAAGTGTAAAAAAGGGCTGATGCACCCTGCATACATCAGCCCTCTTTGGCTCTTCCTAGTGATGGAACAGGCGGATGCCCGTAAATGCCATCGCCATATGATATTTATTGCAAGTCTCAATCACATGATCGTCGCGGATAGATCCGCCCGGCTGTGCCACATACGCAACGCCGCTTCTGTGTGCGCGCTCGATGTTATCGCCAAACGGGAAAAATGCGTCCGATCCAAGAGATACCTCTGTGTTCTTATCCAGCCATGCCCGCTTCTCCTCTGCCGAAAAAACAGGCGGCTTCTCTGTAAAAATATTCTGCCATGCACCTTCCGCCAGCACATCCATATAGTCCTCCCCAATGTAGAGGTCAATGGCGTTGTCCCGGTCTGCGCGCTTGATGCCCGGCTTAAACGGAAGGGAAAGCACCTGCGGCGACTGACGCAGCCACCAGTTGTCCGCCTTGGAACCGGCAAGTCTCGTGCAGTGGATTCTGGACTGCTGCCCCGCTCCGATACCGATCGCCTGACCGCCCTTGACATAGCACACGGAATTGGACTGCGTGTATTTTAAGGTGATCATCGCAATGGCAAGATCTCTCTTCGCCGCCTCCGGAATCTCCTTGTTCTCCGTCACAACATTGTCGAAGAAATGTTCATCGATCACCAGCTCATTTCTTCCCTGCTCAAATGTGATTCCGAACACTTCCTTGTGCTCGATCGGCGCCGGCACATAGTCCGGATCGATCTCGATGACATTGTAATTGCCGTTTTTCTTCGCCTTTAAGATCGCAAGCGCCTCATCGGTGTAACCCGGGGCAATGACGCCGTCCGATACCTCGCGCTTGATGACAAGCGCTGTCTCCTTGTCGCAGACATCCGACAGAGAGATAAAATCGCCGAACGAGGACATGCGGTCTGCGCCGCGCGCACGAATATAGGCATTTGCAAGCGGTGTAAACTCCACATCCATGTCATCCACCCAGTAGATCTTGCGCTCCACCTCGGAAAGCGGAAGTCCGACTGCCGCGCCCGCCGGCGACACATGCTTAAAGGAGGTCGCTGCCGGAAGACCGGTTGCCTTTTTTAACTCGGACACGAGCTGCCAGCCGTTGAATGCATCCAGAAAATTGATATAACCCGGTCTGCCACAAAGCACCTTGATCGGCAGTTCGCCGTTCTCCATATAGATTCTGGACGGCTTCTGGTTCGGGTTGCAGCCATATTTTAATTCTAATTCTTTCATGATCCTATTCTCCTCACACGTTCTTGTTGATGATTCTCGTCTCGTATTTTCCGGTCTCAATCTCAATGTAACGCACAAATAAAGATACTTTATTGTCTGCGTTTAAGTTCTCCCAGACCGTGTTTGTGAAGGTGTCGATGTCTCCCTCGATGCCGACAAGCTTCGGCTCTCCCTCAAAACTCGGCAGCGGATTGCCGTCTCCCATGTATGTATGGATAAAATGTCCCTCGCCGGCCACCGGATTCTGGTATGCAAACGTATAGCGGTTGCAGGCTTCCGGATTGCCATTGTTGCTCTTTAAAATGGACATCGCGTAATTGTAGGTATTGTTCTCGATGTGCATGATGCCGGAAATCCGCGGTGTATAGTTCGGTGCGTCCGGCTCAAACTCTCTGGTGCGCAGCGCCTGCTCAAACGTCTGCTGCTTGTCCATCAGTTCGTAGATCGTATCGGTCTGATCGCCGTTTGTCACGATTGTCTTGTTGCCAAGCACACGGACCGGTGCATAAATGATGAGGCTCGGATCTGTCAGCTTGGACGGATCAAACGCCTGTGTGCGGATTCCTTCTCCATCCTCCACAAAAACCCGGTTACGGCTGTTTTCGCTTCTTCCCATGATAAAGTAAGCGGTTACCGCATATTTTCCATCCCCGGATCTGCCAATCACAATTCCTCTTCCCGGATATGTATTGGACGAAAGTTCCTTCGCAAGTGACATCATCTTCATGATTTTCCTCCTTCACATCACACATTGCTGCATTGATTGCCTTCTTCCATCTTATCATGCGGATTTTCTTTTTACAAGGAATGCGCTGTCATTAGTATCATGAATTTATTTACTGAATTCTATTAGTTTTACTTATCTATATCGCGAAGCGCCTGCATCAGAAGCCCGGCGCGGTTCTTCCACCTGTGCCGCTTTTCTGCCATCCGATATCCCCGCTCCGCCAGCTCTGCCATCCGCACCGGATCCTCAAGCAGGCTTACCACCTGATCCGGAAGCTGTTGTAACGCCCTCAGGGAGTAAAAGCAGATATTTTCCCCGTCCCGGCACTCTTCCCGCAGATACCGGCTGTCGTCCGTGAGCGCCACCGTTCCCTGCAGCATCGCCGTAAAGACGCGGTCATGCGCTCCGTCTTTGAACCAGGGCATCACGTTTAACGCGATCCTGGCATCACGCATCGCCTGCACACACGCCGCCGAGTTCACTTTTCCGCCGCTCGTCCGCACGTTCTGCGGCTTTTTGCAGTGAATTTTCTCCCAGTCTGCTCCAAATACCCGCACTATGATACCGGCATCCGCGAGCGTCTGCACTACTTTTTCCCGGAAATAGCTGCGGACAAACAGATCAATCCAGATCATCCCAGACATCGCTGCGCAAAGCTGCTCTTCCGGCACTGCCCCAAGCTCGTTGCGGATGTGCCGCTCCATAACCGCATCTACAGACTGCGCGGGATCCGCGATCAGATCTTCCGTGATCCGCCGGTAAAAGATCCGATAATCGTCATCCAGCGCCTTTACTTTTTCCTCCAACATCTCCATCGACACATAGTTGGCCGCAAATACAAGGTCAAAGGTTCTCTGCCCATACAGTACAGGCTCTGGCACATCCTCGCAGTGCGTTCTGTGTATTCCGTGTTCTCCGTCTTTCTGTGAAACAAAAAGTTCATTGCCCGCCAGCGGCAGGAACTCCACCTTCACCCCCGGGTAAAACCGCCTCACATAGCCGACGTGCTCTCTGTCCACACAGAATACCCGCATCCGCTCCCCGGCTTCCTTCAGGCCGCTGTGATAGTAGAGCGGATGATCCACCAAAATATTCAAAATCGGAAGATTCTCCTCCTGCCAGATACTGCATCCGCTCTCCGTCTGAAACACAGCCTCGCCGCGGAGCCCGATGAAATTAAAGGTAACAAACGCCGTCTCTTCCCGCTCCAGAAAATGCAGCATCGCATCCATCGACTCATACATCCGCTCATAGTCGATAAAGCAGGTCTCGTATCCGTTCCTCTCCAATTCTAATGCAATCTGCTCGGAAAAATATCCCAGCGTCTCCACCGCATTTTTTATGAAAATGATTTTTCTGATCTCTGCCATTCTGCTCTTCCTCTGTCCGGATAAAGGAAAAACAACCTCCCTGAATCTATCCTTTCGGATTCTGTCTGATCAGAGAAGGTTGTTTTCCATCACTTATGTTCTATGACTCACGTTCGTTTTTGATTTAATTCTTGAAGCTATGGATCGGCGCCGGGATTCTGCCGCCGCGGTTGATGAACGCGTCACAGGAGAACTGGTTCACCGGCATGATCGGCGCATAGCCGAACAGTCCGCCAAATTCTACCGTATCGCCGACCCCTTTTCCGATGACCGGAATCAGGCGCGCCGCAGTCGTCTTCTGGTTGACCATGCCAAGCGCCATCTCATCGGCAATCATACCGGAGATGGTCGTCGCCTTGGTGTCTCCCGGAATCGCAATCATATCGAGTCCCACGGAACATACGCAGGTCATCGCCTCAAGCTTCTCAAGTGTGATCGCTCCTGCCTGTACCGCATCGATCATGCCCTGATCCTCGCTGACCGGGATAAATGCGCCGCTTAAACCACCTACATAAGAGGATGCCATAACGCCGCCCTTCTTCACCTGATCATTCAACATGGCAAGAGCCGCTGTGGTTCCAGGAGCGCCTACACGTTCCAGACCGATCTCTTCCAGGATCTCTGCCACACTGTCTCCCACTGCCGGAGTCGGAGCCAGAGACAGATCAATGATACCAAATGGCACACCCAGACGTTTCGAAGCTTCCTGGGCCACCAGCTGTCCTACACGGGTGATTTTAAACGCCGTCTTCTTAATCGTCTCGCACAGAACCTCAAAATTCTCTCCTCTGGCCTGTTCCAGCGCCACCTTCACGACTCCAGGACCACTGACACCGACGTTAATGATCGCATCCGCCTCAGTCACACCGTGGAACGCGCCTGCCATGAATGGATTGTCATCTGGAGCATTACAGAATACCACCAGCTTTGCACAGCCTAAGGAATCATTTTCTCTGGTCGCCTCTGCGGTTTTCTTCACAATCTCACCCATAAGACGAACCGCATCCATATTTAAGCCGGTCTTGGTAGAGCCTACATTAATGGAACTGCACACCCGCTCCGTCTCTGCCAGGGCTTTCGGAATGGACCGGATCAGATTCTCCTCCGCCGGTGTCATGCCTTTGCTGATTAACGCAGAATAACCTCCGATAAAATTGACGCCAATCTCCTTTGCCGCCCGGTCTAAGGTTCTTGCGATG
>ERZ773168.1359-NODE-1359-length-21157-cov-8.190977_pt1 | contig 21157 bp, 20 predicted proteins | sample MGYA00511261_ERZ773168 | MGnify/ENA primary metagenome ERZ773168 (study PRJEB29015, sample SAMEA2737855) | human gut metagenome | biome: human gut; feature: human-associated habitat; material: faeces | place: China | collected 2012 ... | reverse complement strand
AGCAACCGGCTCATAACCGGTCGGTCATAGGTTCAAGTCCTATAAGAACCATTTTGACAAATATATATAATATTCTTATATTTTTCTTGATTAATATATAGTTATTATTATTTTTGTCAAAAAAAGATACGTTCTTAAATGACCTCCGAAAATTTTATGGACGAAAAAAATTCATACAGGTATTAATATAAATTAAAGCTTTTTTGAAGTTTTGCATTTAGATTTTTTTTATCGTAAGTTCTCCTTTCTATGTACTATGTAAGAAAAATTATATTTATATTTTTATTCATAAATATTAATATCTGTATGAAAAAATGTTGTGTTGGCAGAGTTGGTATTGCACAAGATTGCTAATCTTAGGTCATCTTAACGGATGCACAGGTTCAAGTCCTGTACACAACGTTGTGTTGTTCGTTTAATGGTTAGGACATCTGATTGTGGTTCAGATAATAAGGGTTCGATTCCCTTACAACACATTTTGCCCTTATCGTTCATCGGTTTAGGACGCTATCCTGTCACGGTAGAGAGACGAGTTCGATTCTCGTTGAGGGCGTTAGAAGCATCAATGATGTTTCTTGGCTGTGATTACAGCCAATTTTAGGGAGAATAAAGGTATGAAACTAACAAAAAAGCAGATAATCGAATATATGGCTAAATATATTCGAGGATATTTGTATAATGCCGATTTTCACATATGTTTGGCAACAGAATTTTTAGAATTGATTGATTGTGATGAAGTTGATATTGTTGAATTTCAGAATGTATCGTTGATTTCGCAGGTCATATCTGAACATAGTGAAACAGAAGTTGCAAAATCTATTTTATGTCGCAAAACACCTGAGTTGTATATCTCAGCATTGTTTGCAACATTAGAAAGACGCATCAATGAATCTATGAATATAACATTGATTAACTATCGTGACAGATAAATGCAAGAAGTTTAAAATTAGTTCTTTTGGTGGAATTGGCAGACACACAGGTTCAAGTACTGTACATAACGCTTAAATCAATTATAAATTCAGAATTAGAAATGCTGGATTATTGATTTATTTATAAATGGAGAAAATATAGAAGCCGCTATCCTCGAAGCTTCAGCTTCGTAGGTAAGGCTTATATATTTAATTCTGAAATATTATTTTAAAAAAAATAATATGAAAGAAAATCACCGAAGCTTTAGCTTCGTGTGATGTTTAATTAATATTTTTTTTAAAAAAGTTATTAAAAAATATAAGTTTTTTTTAACTAAGCAACATTATTATATTATACAAAGAAAATAATAAAATAAAGCATTATTTATCTTTGCGGTTATGATGGAATAGGCAGACATAGAGGACTTAAAATCCTCTGGTAGAGATACCGTGTGAGTTCAAATCTCACTAGCCGTACTATAATACTGGTATTTTAAAATATAATTATATTAGTATTATATATTATGTAATTTTTATTCATAAATAGAGAAATATAAGGTTATTTTTTGGTTTGAATTTTTCTATTAAAAATATGCTTTTCTTCTATTAACCAAATAAAACTAGAAAATAGTTTCTAACCTAATAGAAGACTCCTTTTTTCAAATTTTAACAATGTATAACGATACAAATATTGCAAAGCAATATACTACAGCAATTTATTTTTAATTAAAATAAGAACAAACAAAATATGAATAATAGTTAATTCAGAAATATTAATTTTATTTATTAGTATTATAAAACTGACAAAAGTATCGTGTAAAAAAATATAAGAAATTGAAAAAACTTTTAAAAAAAGTGTACTTTTTTTTCACTTTATAACAATACTATTATATAAGGAAAAATAAGTGTCACTAGCTCAGTTGGTAGAGCATACGACTTTTAATCGTAGGGTCACGGGTTCGAACCCCGTGTGACACACTTAGTTAATTTGGAGTTCTGAATAATGAATGCTGAATTAATTACAAATAAATATTAATTAGAATAAGGATAGGTAGCAAAGTGGGTAAATGCCTCCGACTGTAAATCGGATACCTTCGGGTTTCAGAAGTTCGAATCTTCTCCTATCCACTTAACCGAAATCAGATGGGTTTCGATTTTAGACAAAGTACATAAATATTGTGATAAGAAGATAAACATATTTATGGATAAAATCGCTAGGGTTCAACTCCCTTGACTGATGAATGGACTACATCTTCTGTAGAGCCTTGAATGGAATATGAAGTAATATTACTTCCCTTTCAGAAATTCCTAGGTCATAGCAAAGCCTTAAGGTGGTTATAGCTATAATTATAATACTGTTTTATTCTTTACGGTTATGTAAGGAGACCTCCTCTCAAAAGTTTTAAAAGGTTCTTCTGTTATTTTAGATTAGCAGAAGGACCTTAAACCAAAAAACAGTTTATAAATTGGAGAGGTATTGCTATTAAGTGTGTAATTAAAATATATATTGGGATGTAGTTTAGTTTTGCTAGGACGCTTGATTTGGGTTCAAGAGGTCGCAGGTTCAAATCCTGTCATTCCAACTTATTATTTAGTGAACTGGGCGAGAGTATTATAAAACCTAAATTGGATGTATAAAACAAAGACAGGAATAAATATTAATTCGCTTTCTGTAGTAACTAAATAATAAAAGACTTTATATGATGTACATTTTCTTTTTTAACTACTAATATATTAATAACATATATTAGTAGACATTCTCACATAGTTCAAAGGTAGAGCAACAGACTGTTAATCTGTAAGTTGCAGGTTCGACCCCTGCTGTGAGAGCTTAATTCAGAAAACTGAATTTTAAATATATTTTAATAAGGATAAAATAATGATATATAATAATAATCAAAATACTCCATTTTCTATATATATTACTAATTTAGAAAAATATAATGAAGGTTTTCTTATAGGGGAATGGGTAAATTTTCCAATAACAAAAGAACATATTTCAGATATTTTAGAAAAAATAGATGTAAAAGAAGGACAGGAAATAATTATAACAGATTATGATTGTAACATCCCTTTTCTTTCTAAATATCTTTCTGAATATAGTAATCTTAATGAATTAAATTATCTTGCTAAAAAAATTGAAGATATAGAAAATTTTAACCGCAATAAATTTAATGCACTTATAGAAGCTGGAGAAGGTATAGAAAATGTTTCAGATATAATTAATATAATTGACAATCTTGATAATTATAATTTAATAATTGCAAATAATGAAGAAGAATTAGGAATTAGTATTCTTGATGAGAATGACGAAATGCAAAATATTCCTGATTGGCTTAGTGGTTATATTGATTATGAGTCGTATGGCAGAGATTATTCTATAAATACAGGAGCAATGCTTACATCAGAAGGTTATATATATAGTTTTAATTGTAGTAAAGAATATTATAAAGGGATAGAAGATATACCAGAGGAATGCTTTATTGTAGGTTCTAAACAGCCTATAGAAGAAAAAACAGATGAAATAGAATTAGATGTTTTATAAAATCTAATCATTATTATTTGAGGTCTTTATTTTATAATAAATCAATCTTATTATGAAGCAATTTATATATTAAATATTTATTTAGTTTAATGGTAAAACACCTATAGTCAAATGTAGGAGATATAAGGTTCGACTCCTTATAATAAAATTCAGTAATATATTTTAAATATATTGCTGTTAAGTTCTTTGAAAAATAGATACCCTAGTGCAGAAAGTTATCAGCTTGCTAGGATGCCTTTAAATCAGTCTATTATAATAAGGATACTTAATATAGTAGGACTTTTTATTAATAGTAATATTAATAAAGAAGATACAGGAGTATTAACAAAAAGAGGTAGTGTATCTTAATAGTCAACAGTAAAGTCATAACAGAGTGGGGAGAATAATAGACAGTGTGAGAAGCACAAGAACCCTAAAGACTAATATTGTGGTGATATTGGAAACTGAGGGAATACCAAAATAATCTTCTATGCCTTGATGTACTAGAAATAGTACTATAACACTCAAAAATGGATAAGTAGCTCAATGGCAAGTTCTTATAAATCATAAGTTTAGTTTATGTTAAAGGTAAAATAAAAGAGACTTAAAATATTCTGAATGATGAGTGAACATTGCAGGTAGAAAATCCTGTCACAGTTTTAGGTTTTTGTGAAAACGAAAACTATGGTAAGAAGTTTAAGAGTCGCTCTCTTAAGCTCAGACTTACTATCTGTGTAACTTAATAACTACAGACTATTAAGAATAAGACGAAGGTCTATCTATTTTTAAAATAAAATTAAAAGAAAAGAAATAATAAGTTAAGAAACCAGTTTGAAAATATATTGTTTATCTCTTTGGATAATCGTAAACAAAAAATATACTTGTAACAACAGATAACATAATGTTATATAAAATTTATGATTTAGAATTGAGATATTTTTTAACATATTAAATTTTTAACATATAATAGATTTTAATTTTGATTTTGTTATAAAGGATATATTGTTACATATATCCTTTATATAAAAAGTTAAAACGGTACTTTGGGTATTCGCCAAGAGGCAAGGCACAGGGTTTTGACCCCTGAATTCGCTGGTTCGAATCCAGCATACCCAGCTTGGGATATAGATACAAGCAATGCGTATCAATATATAAATATATTTACATTTAAGTCTTTTTTGCAAGGTCCCACAGTTTTGTTTTCGCTTGCAAAAATCATTAAATTAGCAGGGTTTTGTTGTATCAGCATATATGCAGTATCTAACAATTCTGATTTAGAGTTGCTGTTAGTAAAACTGTAATACATATTTTATATATTTAAGTTCATAACTTATATATCCTATTAGCTGTAAAGACATTATAAACAATATAATATTTCTTTACAGTGAGAAATAAGTGTCCTTTCTTACAATTATTTAATCATTGTTTTTGTATAATCTTAGGCGGGATTATATAAAAGTCCTTACGAAATTATTCGTAAGGATTATGCACTATTGGTATAATGGTTATTACATCTGTCTTCCACACAGAAAATATCAGTTCGATTCTGATATAGTGCTTTTTATGATAATAACATTGTAAACAATGTTTATGTAAACAATATATCAAGAAATATTTAATTACAATCAATATTAATAATATAAAAAAGACTTTATATTATAATTTATAAAGCCTTTTTTTGTTTTTATTTTGTATATATTTTTAGCAATTTTTACTTGTTTATAACATTACTTACAATTAAACATTGTTTATGAATATTGTGCTGTATACGTGTTGCACAATAACATTACAAACAATGTTTAATTATAAATAATGCTTTATTGTTAATAATATTTTATTTGCAATGTTATTATATAAAAAACTTCAATTTTGGGGTTGATATAGTTACATTTTTTTTACTATTTTACAATATTATATTATAACAACATTGATAAATAATATTAAATTACAATTAAGATTTTATTATAAATAATACTTATAAACAATGTTGAATTATAAACAATACAAAATTATATAAAGAAAGGTAATAAACTTATGAATGGTACAGATTTTATTGATTTTTTAAAGATTTTATGTGAAGAAGATGAGAGTTCTAAAAATTCAGATAAGAAGACAGATAATAATATTTTAAAGGATAAAGATTTAGATGATGCCCTTGATAATATACTTTCTGGTATTGTAAATGAACTTTTAACAGAAGATGAAAATAAGAATTCTATAAACAAGAATAACAACACTGTTAACAATGTTACCACAAAGGATACTTCATTAAATAATAATAAGGCACAGCCTGCTAATAACATTATGAAGGAAGAAAATGATTTATTAATTAAAGATGTAATCTTTGATAATAATAAAGCAATAGTATACTTTGGAAATGGAGAAACTATTTTTGTAAATACAGCAGATACAGGCTCTTGTGATAAGGAAAAGCTTCTTTCTATGGCATTGTGTTTAAAGTTCTTAGGTAAAGAAAGATATATAGAAGAAATAAGTAGATTTTAAGCAGTTCACTAATATTACAAGATAATTATTGTAAATAATATTATAGTAGGAATTCTTTATAAGTTATTTAGAATTTCTACTATATATTATATAAGGAGAAAATAAATGCGAAAATATGTTTTAATTGGTTTAGGAATAGTTATAGCTGTTTCTTTGACGGCTTGTAAAAAAGAACAAACAAATTCTATTGATAAAATTGATAGTGTTAATAATGAATTAAATCAAGGAAGTAATGAAGATACAAATATTTTAAATAAGTGGGAAGAAAACGGAAAAGAATATTTAAAGACAATGAAAATAGAAGGTAATGGAAAAAGTATAAATCTCCCTTGTAAAATATCAGATTTAAAAAATATAGGATTAACTTTTACACAACCTGCTAAAGATAATGCAAATGTTGAAGATAAAACATATTATATTCCGTATAATCAAGTAGGTTTTGGAAAAGCAAACTGCCAGACACTACAAGCTCATTCAAAAGAATATAATAGAGCAATTATAATAGATGGTAAAAATTATAGTAATGAGAATATTCCTTTTGAAGATTTAACTGTAACTAGATTATACAGTAATTCAAAAGATATAAGTGTTTTGGGAATTACTCCACAAAAGACTGCAAAACAAGAAGTAGAAAACATTTTTGGAGAAACACAAAGAAAAGGATTTGATGACGAAGGATATTATACTACAGAGTATGATTTTAATAATAAATGTATGTTAGGAGATAATGTATATATTAAATATTATTATCTTAGCATAGATTATGATAATAATGATATAGTAACAGGTATTACAATAAAATATGTAGAAAACTAATATGAAAGGAAATAAGATGACGAATATAGGTTTTATGGCCGTTTTTCCAGCTATGTTATTTTGTGTTTGTGTTGGACTTCCTTTGATATGGCTGCAATTATTTATCACCTCATCAAGAAAAGATAACTACATAAAAAAAGCTCATAAAGTAAAAGGAAAAGAAGTTTCACATAAATATGTGCAAGGAGTTTCTTCTGATGTGTCTACTAACCATTATGATAAAGAAGATGAAGTATGGGCTTGTTATACTTATGAGTGGAAAGGAAGAACATATAAACATACGGTTAAGTATTTACAGAATACTTATCTAAATCTTAAGTCTAAAGAAATTGATTTGTATTTTCTTAAGAACCCTAAAAAGGTTGCTATAAATGAACAGGGCCTTGCCGATACACAAGTACATTGGCTACGGACTATAATTATTATATTTATCATTGGATTTGTGTTATATTATTAAATACTTATGGTTAAATATTAGATGTAGACAATTTTATAAGAAAATGGTATATAATGGTAGACTAATAATTATAAATAATAAATATTTTAATTTGCAGTGTTTTAGGGCTACTAGAAAATAGTAGTCCTTTTTATTTTATAATTTTTAAAGAGGTGAAAAAGATGTATTGTTATGTTTCTTTTTTAAAACATAAATTATTATAGATATTTTTTGCTTTTTCTTGTATAATATTTCAAGGGGTAGTTATATTGTTTTATATATTTTATTAATTTATTGATTTACACTTTCACAAATAATTTTATACCTTTTGAACAATATATCTCTTTAATTCTTTTGCATTTTTGTGTAATATTTTCTAAAAAAATCCCCCCAATTTTGATGTTTTGACTAACTTTTTTACATTATTATTATAAGATATAAGATAACAGGAGGAAATTAAATAATGTTTGTAGGTGGATAAAATATTAAATAAAATAATTTGATAAGATTGATATTAGAAAGTTTAAATTAAAATTAACACAAAACAGCCTAAATTAAAAACAAAAAATACCAAGTAAAATACAAAACAAAGGAAGGACAAAAAATTATGATAAGAAGAAATTTATTAAAAGCAACTTTATTAACAACAGTAATCGCTACATTACTTGTTTCAACAGCTTGTGGAAGCAAGAATACAGCTTCTACTAATAATGATACAGCTCAGTCAGTTCAGGCAACTACAGCTAAGACAGTAACAAAAGAAACTGAAAAAAATTCTGATAATAATAATACTGAAACAACAGCTGAAACTAATGCTGAAAATGTAGAAAATACAGAAGTGGTTGTTTCTGAAAACAATGACAACACATCAGAAGAACAGGAAATTATTGTAGCTGACAACAACAATATTTCTGAAAGCAATGATGGTAATAGTTATGTTGAAGATAATAATAACAACAATAATAATGAAGTAATTGCTAATGATACTCCTAATGTTGATGTAGTTGATAATACTCCTGCACCAGCTCCAGCAGATACAACACCTGTTATTGAAGATACTCCAGCATCAGCAGAAATTGAGAAACCAGTTAAACAGCCAGTTAGCACAACTCCATATGAATATGACCCTATGGATGGAAGTACATATACTGGATATAATTTATGGAGGACTTGGAGACGTCAGTTTATAGGACTTGGTGGAGAAATGATTACATCAGATGAAGCTTTTGCTCATATCAAAAATATATGTGAAAAATATGCTTCTGGTTCTTTAACTAAGGAACAGGCAGAAAAAGAATTATGGACTTGTGAATCAGATTTATCAGATATAAATGGAGTTACCGCAAAGTCATTTATTACAGATGGGAAGTATCCTACTATTACTAATTATGATGACTATGCTAAATTAAACTGGGATATAAATGATGGTGTAGAGGCTGTGGATGCAGGAATGACTTGTTATACAATTCTTTATTATAATCCAGCAGAGGATAAGACTATATTTTATTATGTAGGGATAAATTTAACAAATTATAAGTAATAATATTATAAAAGACTATTTTAAAAGATTATCTGATTAAATGCAGGTAGTCTTTTATTTTTATCTTATTTTTAACAAATTGATAGAGTTATAGATACTTATAGGACTTTTTTTACGGCGAATAACGGAATATTATTGACTTAACTGTAAGAACATAGTATTATTGCAATAGAAACAATAAAGTATATTATGGTTTTTTATAAATGGGGTGGTAAAATGATTAATTATAAAATAAATCCATATAGACCTGGAGCAGGGTTAATGCCAGGATATATTGCAGGAAGAGACGAATATATACAGGAAGTAAAACAGAGTTTTGAAGCTTTGAGATTAAATGTGCCTACAAGGTCAATTATATATAGTGGACTTCGAGGGGTAGGAAAAACAGTATTAATAAATAAATTGGAAAAAATAGCAAGTGATTATAATATTCTTTATAGTCATATTGAAGTAGAAGAAAAAAATGATTTTATTTCACAAATTGCTGAATGTTCACAAGAATTTTTAAGAGAAATCAGTACCAAAGAAAAAATAATGAATTTAATAAAGAAACCTTTAGATGCAATAAAATCTTTAGTCATTTCTTTTAATCCGAGTGATACAACTTTTTCGTTATCTGTGCAGGAACGTGAATTATATCTTTCTAATAATCTTACTCAGAGCTTAACAAAAGTTTTTGTGACAATAGGAGAAGTAGCTCAAAAAACAAATAATCCAATATGTTTTTTTATTGATGAAATTCAATATATGAAACAAGAACAGTTAAGTTCACTAATTGCAGCGTTACATAGGACAAATCAATTAGGGTATCCTATTATGGTTATAGGAGCTGGACTTCCTAAGATATACAAAATGTTGTCTGATGAAAAATCATATTCTGAAAGATTGTTTATATATAATCAGATTGGTTCATTAACATTTGACCAATCTAAAAAAGCAATAGAAGAACCAATCAAGAAATTCAATGTATCCTACACAAAAGAAGCAATAAATAAAATTATAGAAATAACAAAAGGCTATCCTTTTTTTATTCAACAATTATGTCAGATTATATATAAAAATACAGATACGAATTTAATAGAAGAAACAGATGTTGATTGTAATATTAATGAATTTCTAAAGGTTTTAGACGAAGGCTTCTTTAAATCAAGATATGAAAGATGTGCAGAAAGTGATAAGAAATTCATATTTGCAATGGTAAAATGCGGTGAACTGCCTTGTACAATTTCAAATATAGCGTATAATCTTGGAAAAGATGTAAGTTCAATTTCAACTACCAGAGCACAATTGATTAATAAAGGTATTATTTATTCAGTACGATATAAGGAGCTTGATTTTACTGTTCCAGAATTTTCTGGATTTATTAAAAGGCTTGATGAGTATAAACAATGGCTTAATCAAGAAGGATATTAAAGAAAGATTATAGATATATTTTCTTTACAAAGAGATATATAAAGAAAGATTATAATTTTTAAGGGCTGTTTAATTCAAGCAGCCTTATTTTTATGTAAAAAAATAATTTTCCACAATACTTATATAAAACTAGATATAGTTAAGTTAAAAATATATAAGTGAGGAAAATATTATGATTGAAAAACAGATAGCAGATACAACAGGCAGAGTTAGATATAAGAAAACTCCTACAAAAATTTCACCAGATATGGAACAGTTATATTTTGAAATGCAAGATAACGAGCATATATTTGAAGTAGGACTAAGGACCATATTAGAATGTATATTATTCGGGACAAAAGAAAAACAGATACCAAAACTTCCTCTAACGTGGTATAGTGAAGTATGTAGCAGATATGATATACCTTTATCAGAATTGTTAGGAGAAGATGAATGAAAAATTTTGTATTATATAGTGCTTTAGAAGAACCACATAATATAACAAAAGATGAATTTGAAAAATATACAAAAAACGAATATCCTTTTAAACAAAAAAGTGATGATGGAATTCGTTATTATGCTACTTGTCCAGAATGCGAAAATCCTATACAAATAAGAGGATTATATAGTAAAAAAAGTACAGCATATGGGGCTCATACTGGGAAAGATATTGAAGGATTAAATCCATTTAATTATGAAAATTATATATATTGTCCTAGAGCAATAAAAGGGCATCATATTCCTAAAGATAAAAGAAAATTAATTACAACTCAAAAAGATATAGAAATTTATAATATAATAAGAGACAATTTCGATTTAGTAATAGCCTATGCAAAAAAACATTTAGGCTATTATATATCAAACAGATACGCAAAAGATATGTTAGAGGCGTATTATAATTCGTCGGGGTGGTTATATCCACATAGTACAGTAAATAATATACCATTTATTCTTTGTTATTTACAGGTAGCATTAAACCCATATGGTTTATGGATAAGAAAACATAGTGATTTTGAAAAGGCAGTTTTAAGAAGTGCAGATTTACAATTGATTCCTATAGAAGATAATAAATATTATAACAAGCTTATTCCTAAAAGTAATAAATATACAAAGCTTACAATGATGATATATAATCATAATTTTAAAGAAGATAATACTGGTAAACTATATGAATCTATAAGTATTTGTATAAGTAAGAATATAAGTAATACTCCAGATAGATATGAATGGAAAGATATACTTGAACAAAAAATAGTAATACCTGAACTTGAATTTATTAAATTTATAAATTTTAATCATAAATATAGGGATAAAGAGTTAATTGACTATGCTCATAAATTAATGCCTGTTTTATAGATAATAATATTAAGCAAACTACCTATATCTAATATTGTTATAAGTAATATAAGCGAATGAGATAATAAAAGCAAATAAAAGAATAACGCTGGTAATATTGATAAATAAATAAAATTAAAACAGAAAAAGACTCTTTGGTTGTTGCCAGAAAGTCTTTTTTCTTTTTTTAATAAATATTATCCTATTTTTTGCAAAAAAAAATATTTTACTCATTACTATAATACAGGCATATTTTTATGCTAAGTTAGTCAGAGAAAGGTCTGACAGAAAGGAAAAAGACTTATGAAAAGAAAATCAAAAAAGATACTATTGTTATCTAGTCTTATATTGATATTTATAGGAGTATTATTTCTAGGCAGGTATTATAAAGCTTATGCAGCAGGCATAGCTCATGTTACAAAAACGAATGGACATATGACCTTACAATATACAGATGCAGATGGTTCATTTTATGAATGGGATGTAATTATTGACTTTGGTAATGATTTAATAAATCATAATGTTAGTGATTCTGGTAGCAGATACCCTCACGAAAAAATATCAATAACAGCGAATCAGAAACAAGGTGCAAAAAAGGATATTAAATTTGATTGGATGTGGTTGGGTTATGATATTGGAGATGAAAGCGTACCAGGTGGATATTATAGAAACTTAACTATTCAATTTTTGATTCCAAGAACAACCGGAGCTGATACATTAGAAGCTGTTGGCTATTCGCAATCTAATTATTTACATTCGTTTACTGATGAAAGTACCGAACAGGATATTAAAGACGGATATTATAGAACAGGTGCAACTTTCCCTTTGCAGGATATGGGTATAGGTATAATAGGTATAGATTATGAAGTACCACCTGCTCATCAAATTACAACAAATGCAGTTATTCACGTTAAATCTGTATATAACAATTATACTGTTAAATTTGATGGAAATGGGGCAGATGGTGGTTCTACAAATGAAAACAAATGTACATATCAGACAGCATTTGATTTAAACGCTAATGGATTTTATAAAAACAATTATATTTTTACAGGCTGGAATACAAAAGCTAATGGAACAGGTACAGCATATGCTGACAAACAAAATGTAAATAATCTTACTACTGCAAAAGATGGAACTGTTACTTTATATGCTCAATGGTTTAAAAATAAATACACATTAAGTTTTAATGCCGATGGTGGAGTTCTTCCAACTGGAGGAAACATAGGTTTACACGGAAATTTAAGTACAGATAGGAAAACAGGAAATATAACAGTAACCTATAATGACCCTTCATTCAGCTTAATGGGTAATGACTGTCCGTCAAGAGAGGGTTATTCTTTCAATGGCTGGTATAGAGCTTATTGGAAACAGGATGGAACTCTTGACCATTTGGAACAGATATATAATAATGAAGGTAGAGCAGTAGAGAGTTCTTTATGGCATTGGGATAGTAATACAGGGTGGCATTATAAATATGCAGGTGACGAAACACTGTGGGCTGGCTGGACACGAAACAGCTATATATTAGACTTAAACGCTACATATAATCACAGTACTAATTTAGGTGGTTTAAAAGAATATGATTATGATTTAGGTTCTTGTGATGTATATGTCTATGACGATAACGGAAACATTTGGGATAAAGCTATAGGTGTTACCGATTATTACAAGCAAGTCCCTTATAATTATACTTATGAAGTTAAGAATTTTAGTAAAAATGCTGGATATATTTTCTGTGATAATAATACCTTAAAAGGAAATATAAAAGCAGAGAATAACGAAGCACGAATTTATGTTTATGATAATTATAGTTTGGCTTATTATGATGGAAATGGGGCAGATGGTGGTGAATATGAAGCTGGCAATGGCAAAGATTATTTTGTAAGTTATAACATAAGAGAGCATTACGAAAAATACAATTCTAATGCTTCTGTAATTAATAATAAATTTACAAAAAACAACCATAGTTTTGTAAATTATAAAACAGAGAATGGAAATTATCGTAAAGCAGGGGAAAATATTGACCCCAGTGATAATAATGCTACCAAAGCAGTAATCAGAAGTGCATATAACAATAACTTTGTAGTTGATACTTCAAATGGAAATGTAAGTGGTTCTAACATACATCTATGGAGTGAATTTGATGGAGATAACCAATGTTGGAGTTTCCTACCTAGTGGGGATGGTTACTGGTTTATAGTCAATACTGCATATGGAAAGTTCCTTGACCTTACAGATGGTAATGCTACAGACCTTGCCAATGTACAGTTATGTAATCTTAACTGGTCATATGCACAACAGTGGAAAATCACAGCAGCAGGAAATGGATATTATTACATCGCAAGTAGATGTAATGAAAACTACAGGCTTGATGCTGAGGGTGGAAGTCAAAACAGTAATGATGGACAAAACATATGTGTATACCACGCAATTAACTATGATGGACAAAAATGGAAAATTGACTTCCTTAACAGGGAGGATTATTTTCAAGTACAGTGGTCTGGTAGTGGTGATACAACTGGATTAAGTGCGACAAGATTAATCGAATACTACGGAAACGGTGATAATAATAATTCTAAATTATTTGAAAATTATGATTCAACAGCTAACAGTATTGTAAGAAAAAATACTTTTATTAAGACAGGTTATAGTTTTAAAAATTATAATACAACTTCTAATGGAAGTGGCACAACATATTATGCAGCAGATGTAATCCCTAAAACAGATTGTCAGGGTATTACTTTAATAAGAAATCATACGAATTATAATTTAGCTATAAAACAGACAAGCAATAATTCAACATTACATACAACATATGAAGATTATACTTTAAGACAGTGGTGGTCTTTTGTAAAAGCAAAAGATATAAATGCTTATTACATAATAAATCAAGCAACTGGACAGGCATTATCATCAAGTAACAATGTAGTAAAAGCTGTGAGCTGGAATACACAGGATAATAATCAATTATGGGATTTAGAGCTTATATGTGAACACGAGTATCAGATAAGTGTACATAATCGAAATGAATATCTTACAATGCGAGATGATAATTATATATATACAATATCAAAAGCAGAAGATACAGATGAAGATTATGATTATCAGCTTTGGAATTTAGATGGAATAAGTACATCTTTATATGTTCAATGGGATGCCAATAAATATATATTATATTTTGATTATAATAAACCAACAAATGCAGTAAATCCTGTAACAGATATAACAATGCTTAATAAAACAATAACATATGATAGTCCATATGGGGTTTTACCTACACCAAGTCTTTTAACTTGGAAGTTTGAGGGTTGGTATACTGCTAAAACAGGTGGTACACAAATAACAAAAGATAGTATTGTTAAAGTAACAAGTAATCAGACATTGTATGCTCATTGGACACCTCTTAATGTAAATTATGTTATTAATTATTGGACTGAAAAATTATATAAAGACGGCACTACTAATTATGCTGATTATACTAAATTAGATAGTGATAATTATAGTAAATATTATTCAGTAACAAAAACAGCTTTATCAGATAGTGAAATTGAAATTATAGCAGACAATCAATTATCTTCAAACCAAAAAATATATTTAAAAGGATTTACCTTACAGAATATGGTTGTTGATGGAGTAAAAAATAAAGAATTATTTGCTGTAGTTCACATTAATGGTAATGGACAGACAGTAGTAGATTTCTATTATAAGAGAAATATTTATAATGTTCCTGATAATCCATCAGACCCAGATAATAATAATGAAAACACAATTATTACGCCTGGCAATGGAATAAATTCGATTACAAAAAACAAAAAATCATATAAATATGAAGAAGTTGTTACATTAACAGCTAATTTAAAAGAAGGTTATCATTGGCATATTAATGATGATTGTGAAACGGTTAAAGAAAATTTATATCCTACAGGTTGGATTGATGAGCCAGATAAAGCAATTGAAAAGTTTTTAACAGGGTATGACAGAAGTAAACAGACAATTAAGTTTTATATGCCAGCCCATAATGTAAAAGTAACAGCAAATGCAACAAATAACAGTTATTTAATTCATTTTGATAAAAATACTCCTGTAGGAAGAATTAATTCTATTACTAAAGATATAAGTTCAGCTTCCAATAATATAGAAGGTAATGTTAGTTCTAAATATTATATTTATAATCATAATGGACAGACTTTGCCTGATGAGGTATATACATTAACAGGCTGGAAATTTATAGGCTATAGTTTAGATAATAAAACAAATAGTGATGAAGAAAATACAATTCAATGGGGTTATGCTAAAGATAGCTGGAATTCTGATTTATCACATTTAACAACTAAGAACTTAGATGTATTGACATTGTATTCTAAATGGGACGCTAATACATATGAAGTAGAATTATATCCTAATAAGCCAGCAAAAAGTACAGAAGACTTAATCAAAGAAACTCCTGCTGGTTATACAGACAATCAAGAGTATTTTTCTAAAACATTTACTTATGATGCTACAAACAACTTACCACTAGATAATGTATATTATATAAAAGGCTGGAGTTGTCATCCATATAAATATACTTTAAATGATGAAAATAAAACTATAGATTATTCTGATAGTAAAACAAATAAAGTATGGAATATAACAACAACAGATAAAGATGTTATAGAATTATATATGCAATGGACAGAAAATAAATATAATGTATTATTTGATAGTGAAGGAGGCACAAAAGTTAATGATATAAAATCTTCGTTATATGAAGGAGTTGAAGGATATTATATGCCCGAAGCTTCGCATAGGCCTGGATTTACATTTGTATCTTGGAATACTAATATTGATGACCCTGAAGAAGGGGAAAACTATTTAGCTAAAGAACAGTTTAAAAAGCTTGTATCAGAAGATGAAGGACAGATTACTTTTCACGCAATATGGAAACAAAAAAAGGTAATAACTTTAAATGCAAAAAGCAATGTACTTAATCAGAATGAAACAAGAGATACTGCTGAAATAATAGATAAACAATGGTATGATTACGAACAAAGTGGTCAGAAAAAAGTATTACAGGAATGGAATGTAGATAAAGATACTATTGAACAGGTAAAATAATATTATAAAAAAATATTTTAAGACAGATACTATTTCAATATAAAGATTTAGTATCTGTTTTTTAATTTGTTTTTATATAAATTGTTTGTTATTTTGTACAATCTAATTTTGTAAAATGGCTTATCTTATAACAATATTATTATATAAGAAAAAAATAAGAAAGGGATTAAATATCTATGAAAGAATATGTTTTTTATCGAACTTCTTTTTGTCCATTTATAGAAGGAAATGAACTTATAAAAAGAGACAGCAGCTATACTGTTTATGTTAAAAATAATTCTAATCCTGTTTTTCCAATAGCAATTGTTTCTTTAGAAGAAGGAAAGAAAATACAGAATAAAATAAACAAATTAGAAAGCAGATATTTAAGAGCAGAAAATAAAGATGTTGAATTTGAAAAAAGATACCTGATTTTTAAAATTGAACAATTGATTAGTGGGTTATCAAAGAAAGGATTATAAGGATGAATTATATCACAAATATTAAAAATGGCTGGATGGATTTTAAGATACCTGTAAAAAAAAGAACAGATAATATATTTGATGAAAGTGTATCTTTTAGCCTGTCATATATAGAAGATGTTTTTGATGAATTAATAGATATATGTATAGATTATTATAACAATAACTTTGCAGTACATCATTTTAATTGTGAGGATAAATATGTAACTTTTATAATTGATAATGATAAGATTGTTATACTGATAGATGAAAATTGTTTAAATGCTTATATATGTAAAGACAATCCAACGGCTTTTATTAAAAAGTTATATGAGGATTTTGATAATGATATAGACGAATTAATTCATTTTAATTCTAATAGTTGTAACTTTTATGAAGATAAAGATAAAACATCCTATATAGGGGAGGTTAATAGCTGTAAAGAACATATTAATAAAAAGTTAAAAGAACTTTCTTTATTAATAGATATAATCTAAAAATAATATAAGGGTGGCTGATAAATATGCATAAAAAAATAGAAGAGATATTCTTAATTATTTTATTAATAATTGTCATAAGCATTTCATTATATTTTTGTTTAAGTGTATAGTGAGGTATAAGTATGCAGAAGAAATATGACAGAGTTTATGTAATAGATTGTGAAAATGTAGGATTTACATTTTATACAAGCCCTAATGATTTAGTTTATTATTTTACAAATAGTTCTGTAAAAGAACTGCCATTTATTTGTAATGAAAATGAAATACATATGTGTCTTAATCATACAGGTTGTAAAGATGCCTTAGATTTTATTATAGATACATTTTTAGGATATTTGATAAGAAATTATGGAAGAAATACTGAATATTTTATTATCAGTAACGATAAAGGATATAACAATGTATCGGCTTTCTGGCAGGGTTTAGGCTACAAGGTATATACAAACCCACATAACGCTTTAAAGCCTCTAAATAAGGAAAATACAGCGTTAAAAGATTATATCAGCACAATAAATAACGCAAAGAAAATATTAGACAAGCTTCCAAATGAATATGAAGAAAAAATAAATAATATATTAGCTTCTTGGATACGTTCTAAAAGTAAAAATAAAGCTGTTCTTTTAAAAGAATTAGAAAGATGTTTACATAACAGAATTACTAAAAAAGAAATTAAAGAATTATGTAATTATTATTATGATAATGTTATATGTAATGTTTAAAATTATGTTTATTTTTGTACAATAATATTTTTATAGTATAGTATATAAATTATATGTCAGGGTGCCGAAATTGACTAAACTAGATAAAAAGATTTTAGCCTTATTTAATCTCAAAAATATTGTTATTTTTTTTACAAAATTGACATTATTATTAAAAAACAAAAAAGATAAATAATTATATTAATAATATAGGAGATTAAATGGCTAAAAGATATAAATGCAGGGGGAGTTTTTATATTTACATCCTGCTTAATAGTGATAATTATGTAAAGATAGGAATAACAAAAAACTTTGATAAAAGAAAACAATCTTTAAGTGGAAGTAATGGAGGAGGGTCTATAATAACAGACTATTATGTTTCTGATAAAACATATGTATATAATTTAGAAAAAATTATGCACGAAATATTCAAAGATTATAGAATACCTAATACAGAATGGTTTAAAGGTATTGAATTTAATGAAGTTGTAAAACAGTTACAACAATTATTATCATCAGAAGCTTATAGAAGAACAAATGAAGAATTGAGGTTAGTGAATTGTGGAGGATATAATTTATGAAAAATATCTTACTAATGATTGAAACAGATTCAATGTTTTTATGGTTGACATTGATTATCTCACTTATTATTACATTATTTTCAATTTCTTTATTTTTTTCGTATTCATCTGAAAAAAATAAACAAAAGAAGATAATGTTTTTAGGATTTTTAATATTTGGAGCAATTTTGTTTATAGTACAGTTAGAAGTATTACTTAATTTAGGAAAAGAAATAAATGCGAAAATAACAAATATACAGACTATTGCAAATAATAATAGTTCTTATTTAATTTCAATAGAAAGTAAAGAATTGGGAAATGAAAACTATCTGATTGATAAAGATACATTAGAAATAAATAATCTTAATCAAAACAATATAAAAACTCTTAAAAATATTAACTGTATTATAAAATATAGAAATTACTCAAATGATAAAGATATAGAAAAAGTAATAATAGATTTTAAAGAATAATAATATAAATTGTTTTAATTAATGTTTATAAGATTTTAGTTTTTTTGTTTAATTAAAATAATGATAGATTTTGTGGAAACTTCAAATAAAAGAAAAAAATAACAAAGAAAGGTTTAATAAGTTATGAAAGATATATTATACAATATAATAACAAATTCAATATTTTTAACAACTATTGAATGTATTTTTATTTTGGTTATGCTTTTTAGTTTATTAGTATTTGTTTTAACTATTTCTTATTTTATAAATAAAAAACGAAAAGATGAAGAATATATGTTTATTAAAAAAGTGTCAATAATTTCACTAATATTATCTATTTTATCAATAGTTGTTTTAGTTTATTCACTAAGAATAGATTACAAGTTAGATACAAAGACTAATGCAGAAATAATATCTATACATCAAGATTTTTCTCACAATAATTCATATATCGTTGAACTTAAAAGCGATGATTTAGGATATATGAATACAAGTGTAGAAAAATCTATTATTAAAATAGAGGATTTTGAAAATATTAATAATAAAAACATTTTCACAAATTGTATAGTTTTGTATACAAACTACTCAAATAAAAAACAAATATATAAAATAAAAATTATAATATGATTTTATAGTAAATCATTTAAGAAAGGAAAAATTATGAAGTGCAGAAATTGTGGTTCAGAAAATATTGTTGTTGCAGACAGCAGGCCTGTAAGTATGTTTATTAAGCGTAGAAGAAAATGCTTAGATTGTGATTATCGCTGGTCTACATATGAAATACCAGCTAGAATGTTAAGTGATAAATTTATTGACAGATTTAAGCTTCCTGAACAAAAAAGAAGTTGTCAAGGATAATAATATTGCAAGAGCAATATTTAATTGTAAATAATGTTTATTACAAATGAATTTAAAGAAATACAACACAGTATCAAAAGAAATTAAAAAGTAGTTTGCATTTTTTACGGATTGATTTTTTCTTGATATATTTACAGAAAAATTTATAATTATTACCAATAAATATAATTAAGTAAGGAATGATTATGATATTTGTTTCAATGTATATGATAGATTAATGCATTAAAAAAAATAAAATCTCACTATTATATTAAAAATACTAAAAGATAGTGAGGTTTTTATTTTTGAGAAAAGCTGTAGAAAAAATAATAGAAAAAGCATATAAATATAATTATTCTGATGATATTATTGATATTTTAAAAAGAGAAGATTTGACTGTAAGTACAATAGAACAAATACATAATTATTATTACGCTAATAAAAAATATTATACTTCTGAAGAAATATGTGGTGAAATAAATAAAATATTATCTTTCCCTTTTAAAGGAAACAGCAAAGAATATAAAGAAAAATTAAGTAAGTGTTTACCTGGTTGTATGAAAGATACTTTATTAGGAAATTCATTAGATAAAAGACGCATTTTTTATCTTAAAGATTATAAAGATTTTAATTTTTTATATGTTACTTTTTTATATAATCATATTGATTATAGTATTATTAAAAAAGTTTATACATTTTTTAAAGAAAATGATAATTATAAAGATATATTACCCGTATGGTATTTACAATACAGGATATATAATTTAAAGAATAAAAAAAATATAAATTTTTTAATTGGGATATGAGTAAAGAGGAACTGTTTGAGTATACTGTTTTTACAACATATAAACGAACTCTTTTCAATGGATATAATGCTAAAACGAATGTAGAGGATTTTGATTATTTTTATTAATTCTGCAAATTTATAAATTGTCAAAGTGGAAGGTATTCGCATTTCTTTTAATAATGACGGAACTACAACCTTCTTTGCAGAGTTAGAAAAATCATCAGCCAGTCAGAAAGAGTATGTTGAAAAACTTCAGGAAAAGAAAGCAGCCGAGAAGAAAGAGGCTAAGAAAAAGGAACAGTCTAAGCAAATAGAAGTAAGAAAAAC
>ERZ773168.1344-NODE-1344-length-21368-cov-4.367851_pt1 | contig 21368 bp, 16 predicted proteins | sample MGYA00511261_ERZ773168 | MGnify/ENA primary metagenome ERZ773168 (study PRJEB29015, sample SAMEA2737855) | human gut metagenome | biome: human gut; feature: human-associated habitat; material: faeces | place: China | collected 2012 ... | reverse complement strand
ACGGGCTTTCATGTTTGTCACTTCTTTCTGCCCTTGTCTTACCACTTATTTGTGTCTTTTTCTTGTACGCTTCGCTATTTTTGACTTTTCAGATACACCCTAGGTGTCCAACTTCATTTTACAATCGACCTTAATTTTATAACCAAGGGCCAGAATATGCTTAAGTACTCCGACAGCAGTATTTCTGTCAAAGTCTTTTTCTGATTCAGGCAGATCTTCATACGGCACAAGGCAAGGCGTTTCTTTTTTCATATCGTCGCGCTTTTCGCCATATGACCACCCCTGAGCACACCTCTCAGCCGCCCATATTTCGTGGTTGTTGGCAGCAAGAAGTTCTACAAGCGCTGTGATTTCTTCTGGCAAAATAACATCTGATGTGTCAAGCGGAAGGGGAGTATAGGTTGGATTTTTCATAGCAAATTTCCTCCATTTTGGGGTAAAATTTTATGTGCTTGTACTGCATTCTCTAGGTAGCCATCGTTTAAAGAAATACCGCCAATCCAAAAATTCTTCGTCATCAGTTTCTTCAGTAGGGATATCGAGGGATGGTACATCACCTTTATCGTTACTGCGCTTCGTCGATTGCCCTTCCAAGTCTGGCGATTTGGTTCTATCGTTTTCAGGGCGCGGTTCTTTTCCTGAAAGCTCATATGTGCCAATTTTTTTGTCTGCGCCAGCTAAGCCCAGTACACTTGCCAACAGCATCTTGATCTCTTCTGATTCTTGATCGATCTTTTGCACTGCGACAATCTGGGTGTTCCCTAAATAGAATTCAAATGCATCGTTCAGTATAACGTCTTTTATCTGAACAGGGATAACGGTTTTGCGATAGTGTAGGGCCCGCTCAATTTCTTTGGGTACCCAAACAGAGTTTTGCGCCTCTTCAGAAAGCATAAGAATGAAACACGCGCAGTCCCTGACGGCACGATTTATGACCCCTGCATATGAACTTCCTGCCGGGATATCGCCAGGTGCCATCCATGTTTGAACCCCTGTTCTTTGCAAGAAATCACGCATGGCATCTGCTGAATCCTGATTTTGCGTACTATAACTAATAAATGCATAACCCATATTCCGTCCCTCCTTATTGATAACAGCTCTTACAGGAGACGATACTAATTATCATCGTTTTCTGTAATTTGTCGTTCAACCGCTTATGGCTGTTCCCTATTTTCTGCGATGCGAATCAATTTCTCACCGAGCGGCATATCAAGCTCGTTAAGGTCTATGAGATATATGCCCATAGAACGCGCTCTTGCCTTCACGGCGCTGAGGTCATTCGTAAGCCTTCCTGAATCATCCACGGCAAGTTTCGACGAATAGATGATTACGGGCTGACTGTTTACAGAGAATTGATTGGTAAGTGAACTGATTTCATAAAGATGCTCCTTGTTAAACTTCGCGGTTTTACAGGAGATCACAAGAGAAGACAAGCCCTTTGTCAGGATGACATCCAGTTCATTGGTAATGCCGCTTTCCCACTCGAAATAGAAGTTAGCCTTACAATCGTCAAAGAAGCCCGTTTCCATTGCCTGGCTCCATACATACAGTTCAAGAATATTTCCAGCATTGACAAGACAGTCTTTAACGGCAGAATCAGCATAAATAAAGCTGAAAGCGGCTTTACCTTCTCTGGAACCCCGTTTGGGGTTGAACTCATAGGACAGGTCTGAAATAAGTCCAGCTTCCTCAAAGCGATCGAGGATAGGAAAAACCTCTTCATATTTTATCCGCCGACCATTGCCGAGATTGTTTCTCTTGTCCGAAAAGTCCAGATCGTCATAATCGATAAAATCGCATTGCACTCCGCTGTCAACAGAAATACTATATCCACTTGACTGGCTGTAATTGATGCTGTACAGGAAAGGATAGAACACATTATTCGCTTTTGTAAAGAAGTTGTTGAATGCAGAACGTATAAAACCTGCGTCAAGTATGCGGAAAGAAATATCATACTGACTTACCGATTTATTGCGTATAGAAAAATCACGGATAAAGCCCTTCTCTTCAAGGGCGTTAAAGACTTCCGAGAAATTGACTGAATCCCAGACTCTTTTGCTGATGTAACGATTATAATCTGTCCATTGGAAATTCTCCGGTTTCACCTTAGAAAAATACAATTCGCTTGTTAGAGCTCCACGGTTTGCGAAGAACGCTGTAATCGTGTTCCACTGATCCGGATACTCCGTGTAGAGTTTCCAAAGAGCTGGAACGCAGTTCTTTAACTTGAGCATATACTGGCTGTCTTTTTTTAGCTCTTTTGCGCCATAGAGGGAATAGATTTCCTGCGCAGAGATAACAGGCTTTAAGGTATACGCCGGTGCGGTGATAAAGCCGGTTATATTATCAATGTGAGTCGGATTTACGCAGCTGCGAATTACTGCAATACTGCCGTTATGCTGCGAAGCACGCAATGCGGCATAAACCATGATCTCATCCGCGCCGGTTACATCAAGAACGCAGTTGCCTCCGCAAGACGATATAACACGTTCCAGTGCGCCGCATACCTCATCGAGTTCATGTTTATCACAAACAACACATGTGATTTTTGAAGAGTGCCCCTGCCCCAAGAAGAAATTCTCATATTTCACTTTCTCAGAAGGATTCACACCGAAGAATGTAATTGTCCGCGGTTCAAGGAGCAGTGCGCCGGTTATATTATCTGCGATCGTCCGGCCGGCAAGCTTTATCAGGGAAATTGTGCTGTCAGAATAGAGCATCCACAGAAGATTCTCAACGATGGTCTTATCCGGCGCCTTATAATCCGTATAAGCCGAGAATTCAACAAAAACAGCCAGAAGCTGATTCAGACGGGAAATCTCTCCGCTTATGTTGATGTTAATATCCGCAAAGGTCTGACGTAGAAGCTCCAAATCCGAGCTGCCCTTATACTGCAGCGCGTTGGCCTGTATCAGAATTTCTCTGCGGGTAGTCTCATATTCTTGTTTTGCCTTTTCAAATAGCACCGAAATAGAATCATCGACAGTGTCCTCTGCATCAGCCGCTTTGACGAGCTCATTTTGTCCCTGCATCAACCTGCCTTCAATTGCGTCAAAAGCACGCTCAAGCTCGGCTGCCTCAATGATCCTCTGCGCCTTTTCTTTTGCTAAAAGGTGCACCTTTAAAGACGATTTATCAAGGTCATCATAATCCGCCGCATCAATTTCAGAGTCTGATTCATATTTATCCCACTCAGAATGAGGAAGTTCATTAAGCTTGATGCCATAAATGTCGCACGGGACAAGGCAATGATGAAGCTTTAGTGCTTTGCACTTCCAGCTTCCGTTAAATTTGTTATCTGGCATCCTTTCATAGCCATAATTCAGCAGATCGCTTCTGGATGTCTTGGTATAGCCGTCTGCGATCATATACATCATCCACCGCCGATGCTCCAATTCGAGCAGAATGCCGGTGTGCGTATCGAGCTTTTTGAGGTACGATGATATGACAGACTTAGTATTTGTCTTCGGTGAAATACCGACAGAAGCAAGCTTATATTTCAGATGAAGCGCGCTCGCACATGAGCTTCGCTGATTATACTCATCATCTACAAAGTTTCGGGCTGTCTGCTCTATGGAAATTCTGGGATTGCTCAGCTTATCATAAAGATATGCCAACTTCAACGAACGCTGTCCTAAAGAGCGGATTGCTTTAAAATACGAGGATAAGGTACTGCCGAACGCTTTGATCTGCATCCAGCTAGGAATATCAAATGTGATTTCTTCTGCTCTGGTGTTAGCCGCCGCATCCTCGGATATGTAATAGTTAATAATTGTCCGCTTGTCAGAAGAAAGAGAAGCCAATGCTTTGCCGTAAAGGTATGCCATCTGGGTATTTTTTGCGTTTGTTCCCATAGAGACAATGATGTATCTGCATTCCGAATACTTTGAAGCTATCGAATCAATGCACCCAGCGGCAAATAGATCAGATACCCATTCATATGAGAAGGTGACATACTCACATCCCATAAGACACTTTTCAGGGCGGAGGTTGGAGTATTTCTCCAGTTCCGGGGCAGTCTTTTCGAGAAAACTTTTGAATGAGTTTTCCGGTTCTGAGGAAACAATATGGATATAAAGATGTGAATCCGTCATCTGTCCCGTAGAGATCAGACTGAGTACCATTCGTTTAACAAATGCTCCGCTGCCAAAGCACAGAACATGAAAGTTCCCATCAGCACTCTTGTAGTTGTAGAGCGGATATTTGTCTAAGACGACATAGCTGATCAATTCATCAGGATTGACCTTGGAAAGAATATTGCCATTCTGTGTATAAATCCCGCGAAGCTTTTCCAGTTCACGGTATAATTCATCAGCTGTAGAGAAACGGTCTTCCTGACTGGAAGATAATCCTTTTTCAAAAAAGGCAATTAAACTGTCAGCAAAAGGAATTCCATCCTTGGAAGAATGTAATTCCTTGGGATATCCATCGCAGATCTGCTTTTTCCACCCTGAGTCAAACATCTGCAGATCAGACGTGAAAATCATCCCTGTAACAGCATAAAAGAGAATCGATGCAACAGAATATGTATCTGATGCTGGTGATGCCTGATATCCGCAGTCAATGCTGTTCAATTCTGATAGTGCCAGCACTTCAGGAGCAGAGTGAGGGTTGCAGGTATACCGATGAGCAGACGGTTCATTGAAATCGTCCATGTCATAACTGGAGCCATAATCTATAATATGAGGAGTTAATGCTGTGGCAGCGTCTGTTTTAGTAATATAGATGTTGTCGGGGGAAAGATCTAAGTGCAGAATATGGTTGTCCGCATGAAGCTTTGACAGGCGAAGTGATGTTTTGGAAAGGACTTCAAGCACCTCATCAAGGCGGCTGTTCAGCTCTACGGTGTCTGTTTCGTCTTTAATGAAACCAGATTCGATAAGCTGGCGGAAAGAAGTGCCTTGAAACGTATCAACGGCGAGGTACATGTTTCCACGAGTATCCCTATATGGGCCCTCAATGCTCAGAACATCAGGATTGTTCTGACGGACTTTTTTCCCTGATTCATCGTAAAGAATGCCCGCTTTTTTTGTTAAAACTGCTTCGCGTTCAAAATATCCAAGGAGTTCATTCCACTGCGTTTCATCATGAATATCTCTGTTTTGTCCAAGAGGATCATAGATTCTGATTGTTCCATCAGCTTCTCTTTCTGCAATAGAATAATCAAGAGAACGCGGAAAGAGCTCCTTCAACGCCACATAATGGGACGATCCTTCTTTATGTGCCAAGTACATCAGGCAAAAACCGCCGCAGGCCAGGTACTCATCAATGATGAACCGATTATCGGGAGTGATTTCCACAACATCATTTGGCATCAGCGGTGTGCGGGTATCAAGAATGTTATTAAACATATTGCCATCTCCTCAGATTTGTTCGTATATTTTGCACTCGAGTGGGTAGTAGGGTTTTTTCGGCGTTTGCATTGCTTTCTGGATCCCGTCAAACAGTGCCGTGATAACAACTAAAGCATCCGGCACATTGCTGATAGAATCAACCGTGGAAATATATTCCGTTTTCCAGTAAACGGCATTTCTCCGGTAAATTCCGTTGTACCGGATCTCCAAATATTGCAGTGACAGGAGATAATTGTCAAACATTCTATTGTCGTTCAACAGCCCCCATCCGTATTCAGTCAATCTCTTTTGAATGGAGGAAACCACAGCCGCGCCATCAAACGGCTTTTCATCAGCTCTGTTTTTGTGAAAGATGAATTTTGAAATTGAGAACTCTCCATTCCTATAGTTTTCTTTTACCCTTGCCGCTTCACCTGCATTATCGCGTGTAACGCCGTCGTGTATCTCTGTCCTATAGCTCTTTGAGAGTTTCTCTATGGTATACTCCGAAACCTCCAAGTTGTTCATTGATACGAAGCAGTAATTGTATAGCCAAAGGACTACCATAAATTCCCTGCTTGGATGTTTTCGATTTTTCTCGATCTCACGGAACAGGATCTCGTTGAAGCGCTTCTGCGTAGGCGCGGATTCGGACAGACAGTATTTCCTCATAAAATGGTAAACCGAGTATTGATCCTCACCGCTATACCAGTCCGAGCCGTCCGGATTTCGATGTGCGAATTCGTGATAGACGTGAGTATATAGCTTTGCGTATTTCCAGCAGTCTCTAATTATCAGACTGTGCCGCATTGTAAACAGGCTCTTGTTAGACGAAATGTATTGAAGCATGTTTTTTGTGCTGAGCTGCTGACCTATCAAATAATCACGGACCCAGTTCGTCTGCGTACCCGCAATGACATAGTCCGACTGCGTGACCGCATCATCTGCGGAACCGTCATTCAGGATGCTTCGAGCCGCTGTGTACAGGTATTCAATTTCCGCAAAGGGGTTAAAGCTCTCGATCTCCGACGGGGGCATAGACTGAGCACGGTTCAGAACTGTATAGATCGCCATATGATGGATGTTTTTGACGTGGAGCCGTGAAAAGCCGTAGTGCAAAAGAAGCGCATCAACCTTTTCCGGAGGTACAAAAAAGGCAACGCAGCAATGCAGGATAAAGTCCATGTATGGTCGTCCCTTTTCAGAGTGTGCCGTGGAAGCAAAATTGCTGAGAAACTTTTCCTCGGCATAAAGCTGTGAAAAGCCATATTTTCCAAACATGCTTTTTTTGTTTGAAGCTTTTACCTTTTCATATGTATTGGCTGATGAGACAGTCCGAAGTCCTTGCGACCCTTTCCCCCCTTTTTGCATTCCAAACTGAAGGTAGCGCTTCTCGTACCAGAAATAGAGTTCAGAAGCTACATCCTTGCATATTTGCTTCACATCGCCTTCAGATGATGGGATACGGTCGCAAAACGTCTCGGCTTTTTGGACTACGCGGCAATACGAGTTATAGAGACATTCGAGCAGCTGGTTGTCGTCCAGTCTGCGGCACGCAGCTTTTTCGGCCTTTTTCACCATATCCTTAACCGCAGCAGATAAATCCATTTTTCTCCTCCTGCCAGTAAGCTTTTTAAAGCCTGTTTTATAAAATATCCAATATTTATTATATGGCAAGAGAAGTAAAAACTCAATACGCACAGCAGTTTTTCGCGATTTCGGGGCGAGAATTTTATATTTATGTGTACTTCTTAAGCCGCACAAGGCTGAGCATTCCCTGTATCAACGGGCGTTGGGTCTTTTTCCGAGTTTATTTACAATTTCAATATAATTGAAGTACTCGGCGCTATTGAGCGTATCATACCGTCGAACTGAGGCCGGCCGGCGTCCTGACTGCATAACATAAACGCTCCCCAAAGGCCCATACAGGACATCCTCATACGGGATATTCATCCGCTTTGATACGATTTTGCAGGAACGATCATCGAAGCCTCCAGGGAAGTATGCATACACGGCGCAATTTTGTCGAATGATCGCTGCGCCATCCGCTGTATAATTTTTCTCCAACTGGCTTTCCGACTGCAGCAGCATGATCGCCGATAATCCCGCGCTCCTGTAAAGAGACAGATCATGCTCAAGCCCCTCAACACGACAGGAACAGGCCATGTCGTCGTATATAAACCGGATCTCCCTTGGAAGTTCTCCGTTTGGGCAATCAACAGCAAGCTTCAGGAGCTGATGCGTCAAGTCGCGAAGGAATAAATTAGCATAAAAATGCTGTGATCTGTCAATTGCATTCGTGATGAGAACGAGGGCTTCTTTGCGCTCACAGAACCGCTGTAAATTTAGCTGGGGTTTACTTTGCATCATGTGTCTGATTGCCTTCGGAAAGACCGTGCTTAAAGCTGCCGCTAACGTATCTCTTACGCACGAAGCAGTTCTATATGGGAGAGAATGCCACGCATTATATTCTTCCACGGCATAGCATCTCGGTGCCACATCGCCAATTATTTTGAACATATCATCCAAGGAGGTGGACACAGAGCTTCCGTTTTCTTCCGGCAAGAGTCTTCCAAATAATTCAAACACATCAGCCATGCCTGGCTTGGCATCTGCATCAGCCATCATACGCGCAGCCGCAATGAGACTGCTGAGCAAGGGCTTGGCCTTGGCGTTCCAGTAATCATCCACCGTATTGCTAAGTGCAGCGTGTACGATCACAGCAGCAAGTGCGTCGATTTCTTCATCCGATTCTATTGGCAAAACAGGGTCAAAAGAAACAGTGCTTTTTTGAGGGTTAGAGATGTTAAGGATATTAACAGCATACCCCTTACTTTCAAGGAACGCTGCCATTTGATATGCGTCTGCTTCCTTCGCATAGGACAAAACCGGATTACTGTATTCCGACCGGGCAAGCGTAGGCAAAACAACGCTTGTGCTTTTGCCGCATCCGGTCGTGCCGACAATTAAAGCATTCGCATTCGGACGTGTAACACCAACGTCGTCTCCGGAAAGAATGTAATTTTCTCCAAGAACGATAGGATCTCTTTTCATCTTCGTCCCTCCTTTATATTCTTGATACTACCGCATCGCAAATCCCGAATTTCACCGCTTGCTCAGCATTCATATAGTTATCATACGAAATCGCCTGTTCGATCAGTTCAATCGAATTGCCGGTGTCCTGTACCAGAAGCTTCGTTATGATCTGCTTGGTTTCCATGATAGATTCTGCCGTTCGCTGGATCGATGTGGCGCTTCCGCCTACGCCGCCGAGGATCAGCGGCTCGTGGAGCATGACCTTGGAATGTGGCATGATGAATCGCCTTCCCTTTTGCCCTCCCGCGACTAGTATTGCTGCCATGCTGGCAGTAAGCCCGGTACAGTATGTCTTAATTGGTAAATCGCTCATTCCCTTCAGCTGATCGTATAGCATAAGTCCGGCATCCACCTCTCCGCCCGGGGAGGACAGATAAATCTCTATCGGCGCTGTTTTATCTTCGCATTCAAGAAAAAGGAGCTGCTGGATCGTTGTATTCGCCGTTTCCATCGTAATGCTGTCTGAAAGAAATATTTTCCGCTGCGAAAGCCAGTAGCTATTTAGAGGTACGGTCTGAATGCCGGAACAGCTTTTCTTTATGATATTCATCTTATTCTCGCTCCCTGCCGCTCTGTATTTGGTGTAGTCTTATTATAATCGGAGCACCATGTTCAGGCAGTACAGAAAAGATAAATCAAATGGTATTTCTGCATTTCTTCTGACCGTTCCAGCCCTGCACCTGTACCCGGCTTGCGCCCATTTATATCCGGCCGCGCTTAATTCCGGACCTCGGCGTTTCAATAGTTTGGAAATAGTTTGGAAATCATGCGTAATTAGTGGAAACCAGTCACGCTTTATAATATAATATATAAAAAATATGCGTTTTAAAAATTGAGTTGGAATAAAATACAGGATGGTGATCTAATGTCGTTTTTAGCGTTCAAAACACGAGGCGATTCAAGTCCGCAAGGTAAGCAGCGTGTATATTTTGTTTGTCATCCTGATGATTTCAACAGGTATTTCGACGAAATTGCCGATGACATATTCAAATCTCAAAACTGCGCGATTTATTACAAGTCCAGGGAGCAGGACTACGCAGCAGAAGAATTATTTGCCGAATTGGAGCAAATGCAGCTGTTTGTTGTTCCGATAACAACAAAGCTGCTTACAGATACCTGCTCTGCCATGTCCGCCGAGATCCCTTTTGCAATAGAACATCATATCCCCATATTGCCCCTTATGCAGGAAGCGGCATTGAACGATTTTTTTGCAGATAGGTTCGGCGATCTTCAATATCTTGATAAAAACGACCATGACATAACTGCGATAAGCTACGAGGTAAAGCTGGAAAAATTCCTTTCCTCCATACTGATTGGGGATAAACTCGCCCAGCAAATCCGAGATGCCTTTGATGCGTATATATTCCTCAGCTACCGAAAAAAGGACAGGATGCATGCGCAGGAACTGATGCGTTTGATTCATAAAAACGATTTTGCACAAAGCGTCGCGATCTGGTACGATGAATTTTTGGTTCCGGGTGAAAACTTCAATGAAGCGATTGCGGCAGCAATGGAAAAAAGCGGATTGTTTGCGCTTGCCGTCACCCCAAATCTGATAAATGAGCCCAATTACGTAATGAGCGTAGAATACCCTGAGGCACTAAGACACCATAAGACAATTCTTCCGGTAGAGCTGGTAAAAACTGACCGAGATGCTTTGGCGGAGCAGTATCCCGGTATTCCTTGCTGCACAGATGCATATAACGCAGAAGAATTATCTGTGCATTTGTTGACCGCACTCAAGAATATCGCGCTGTCCGGAAAGGATGCAGATCCACAGCATAAGCTATTCATAGGGCTTGCATATCTGAATGGTATTGATGTCGAGGTTGCGCATGAGCGCGCATTGTCAATGATCACAGAATCCGCAGAGGCCGAGTTGCCAGAAGCAATAGACTGGCTAGTCCGGATATATCAGGAGGGTATCTCTGTAAGAAAAAATACCGAAACAGCGATCTATTGGCAGAAACGGTTAGTGGAAATCAGGGAAAGGAACTATTGCAAAGATAACAACAAAGAGGCCTGTGCTGCATATATTACTGACCTGTCTTATCTAAGCAGCTTATATGTCGCTGCCTATGACTATGATCATGCCAAGTCCGTCTCAGAGCGTCAATTAAAAATATGTAAAGCAGAAGAAGCAAGCTACCAGCTCCACGAGGAAGTCGCCGATGTGCTCTATGATTTAGGTAAAATCTCCAACTCACTCGGAGATACGGACACCGCATTGACCTACTATCACAATTCATTATCGAGCTGGACCGATATCTCGAAAAATAATCCTTCTGAAAAAGCCGCCTTCACAAAGGCGTGTATCTATCGAAGCCTTGCTCATTTACTTTATTATAATATTGAGAAAACAGAGGACGCTTTAAAGTATTATCACCTGGGCATTTCCGAAATAGAAAACACTTCAATGAGCAAAACCAGCAATCGAATGTTGCTGTCATCCTTATATTACGACATCGCGCGCTTATATTCCAACATGGACAGGCCCAGCCATGCAATACACTGGTACGAAAAAGCACTCATTATAGAAGAACAACTATCTGCTGAAACAGATGCGGCAAAAAACAATCTGTCATTAACATATATCAAGTTCGCAGAAGCATTAAGCGAAATATATATGGATGACCTGCTCCCGGCATGGACATACAAATGCCGCAAGGAAAAACAGAAGGCCCTGTCGTTCGTAAATAAGGCGATTGCTATTTCTTCTGAACTTCTCGAAAAAGAAGATACCATAGCCTCAAAGTTAGCTTGTTCATCATGCTATTTGGTTGCGGGAGAAACAAACTGGCGCCTTGGCGAAACCTCCAGCAGCATTGATTGCGTAAACAGGGCCGTCCTTCTATCTGAAGAAATATATAACGAGGCCCCCTGTATTGCGCACACAAGAAATTTATTTATTGCGTATTCTACACTAGGACAATACCTTGACGATAATCCCTCAGAGGCAGCCAAATATCACCTCAAGTGTTATCAGCTGTCTCAAAAACTATTAGGGCTGAATATTGCAATGGATTTACACTCTCATGCGGTACTTTGCGGCATTTTGGCCGATACCTATATAGAGCAAAAGAAACTACCCGAAGCAAAAAGTCTCCTCGAAGAAGGGTCAAGCTGCCTACGCCGGATTCATGATCCAAAGTATAATAGCAAAATCATTCAAGCTGATTTGATTCATCTGTCTGCAAAAATCAGCGTGTATGAAGGGAATCACGATCAAGCACTAGCCTATCTTATGGATGAGCTAACGATCAGAGAAGACATTACAGCCGATGCAGACGCTCGTTCACCGTATATGGATTTGAGCGATGTTTATTCCGAACTTAGTACAGTTTCTCTTAAGCTCGGCGATGATTTCGGTGCCAGTAAATGGGGAATTATGGCATTCAAATCAGCTGTAAATAAAAAGTATAATCCCAACAGGAAGCAAACGAAAAAGATGTTCACTCGCGCCAAAGTCTCTGCGTGGTTTTCTTTGCTGTATGGCACATTGGGCTTATTATGCACCGCTGGCCTGATGTTGTACCTTGTAATGGCAGATCGTATGAACGAGCCTTTATCTGTCGAGTTTTTTCACTTTTCAGTTCCGACTCCTCTGATGATCATAGCTTTGGCTATAATATGTGTTGGTTTTATCATTTTCGGACTCATATCTTTAAGAAAAATCCGCAGGTATTCCAGAAGAGAATATTCAAAGTCCACTCTGGTTTAGTAAGCTTCTGGAAGCCATGCGCGATCAATCCACATTTCTTTTTGCAAGGTCCTTTCTCTGAGAATGAAACTGCTGCTCCAGTCTGGCAATTCTTTTGGGTGTAGGTGGGTGACTTCGATATATCGTGTCTGCTAAAGTCATAGCTTTGGTCTCGGCTGCATCTGCCATCAAAAGGAAATGTACCAGCTGCACTCCGTAGCCCAATTGAGCCGAAAACCGGTCACAGCGATACTCGGCATGGCGGCTTGCAAGCCCAAGGACGACCCGATAGATCGTTACGATACAGCGTTGGACGAAACCAAACAGGCCTTTTGTAAAGCTCGTTGTTCCCTTAAAACATAAAATGCCGAGCCACGAGCGGAAAAAATTGAAAATCAGAAAAATCAGGAAAATCACAGCGGCCGCTGCCGCAGACAGGATGCTGAGAGACGCTGTAATCAGCGTAACGGAAGCAAACACAAGACGGCTGAACTCCGGATCCAGATGCATCAGATGAGAAGCTTCATGTCCCAAAACGGCAGTCAGCATGATAGGATCGGCGTTGTCAAGCATTCCCCGCGTAACGGATACACACCCCGCCCCATATGCAGTGGCATTCATCTCGTCGCCAGGTACCAGAAATAGCTTCATATTGGAAAGATCAATTCTGCTGACTGTTCTGATATCGCTGATCAATTGGATTCGCGCCGTATTCAGCTGGTCGGCTTGATGTACCGGAAGCTTTCTGAGCCCGACTGCACCGTTTTTCAGGAGCGCAAGATATCCTCCCAGCCAGACGTATGCAGCAATCAGGCCAGTCACGATGCAGGCGGCGGAAAGGTTGGAAAACAGCAGATATAGGATGCTGAAATCAACAGCAAGTCCTGTTAAAACCTTAATAATGCCCGGCAGACGCTTCATCTTAAACCTCCTCACAGATATAATTGTTAAGCTTCAAAGGAAAGGACAGCCTTACTTCCTCCGGCATCAATAATACCGATACCGGGCGGAAGCGCCTGAATATACTCTTTTCGAAAGCGCGGGTCGCGGGTAGGAGCACATGCAGTTCGGGTGTCCGTCCGGTTTGTTCCCAGAAGAATATCCCATGCCGAATTGGCGCGCAGCCGTCTGTCTACAGACGTTGTAAAAGAATGCTTGATGATATCGACATCGCCGCAGTGGCCTTCCAGCTTTTCACAGCTTGCCATATCCTCGTGTCTTGTGAAAATACGGATGGGGAAGCGGTTTAATAAAATATTTCTCTCCGTCTCCGTCAGACTGAATGCATCACGGGTGAGCATATTAATCTCTGTACGCGCGGGCAGATTTTTTATCATATCGGAAAGAAACCCGCGTTCGCCGTTTCCATCATCCAGAATCAATACGGAAGCTTCCGGATTTGCTTTTACATAGGAAGCAAGGAGGCTGCACATCATTTCCTGCATCGCCCTGTCAGCCCGGAACGCTCCAACTGGAAAATGGACACATGTAGAGGGATCGGGTTTTCTGCCGCTGATAAACGGGGCCAGCAGGACAAGCACAGATTCAAAATCAGCTGCTGCACTGCTCACCTCCGCATATCTGCCGAGCAAGTATTGCCGGTTTTCCTCTGTTATTCGACCTGATTCGCACAGTTGATTCAGTTTCCAAGTCACAAGCATATTACTTCCGTACTCTTCCAGCTTTTCCGGAGAAAGCGGAGCTGTGTTCCCGAGCCTTCGCTCGGTTTCTTTGCAGAAGTTGATGTACGCAACGACCTTCATCGCACGCACTCCATCAAAGCCAAAATCAGCAAGGATGGTTCGCAGTCGCGAAATTCCCGTCAGCGTATTGACTTCCAGTAGCTCTCTGCATAAGGAAATATCTCCATTCATTACATTCACCACCCGATACCCAACGATTCCCGCGGAATCGTTTGCGCCCCCTCCCCCTGTTGTATTATCCACAATGAACATTGGAAGCCCGCGCGAATAAGCAGCTGCTATAATATGCCCTCCGACGACGCGATGTACATATGTATCGGCACCGGAGACAAGGAGCTGCATATTAGGCGCAGGATTCTGCATTCTGCGGACAGAATCAATATACTGTAGGTATGTAACTGGCATATACTTCCACCCCCTTTATTTCATGGCAAGCTTTACCCTTTGCGGTGGACACGACAGTATTTTTACATAACACTCGCCAATTCCAAGAGAGGCAAAGTCCGTATCTGTTACGAGCGGCTCCAGATCACTTTTCGTGACAGGCGCCGCGTATCTGCTGATTCCAAGCACAGTGGTTTCGCGATGCTTTGATCCAAACATGGTTTGCAGCGAGGTAATCGTGCCCGGATCGCCGCCGTGAAAGGCAACCAGCACTGGAAATCCTGCCATCATGGCTTTTGATGCGTGTTCTCGGTTATTGTCTGGTGCAAGGGCAAACAGATTTTCCAGGCTTTGCGTCGATAGCATCAGCTGCAATTGGTATCCCCTTCCAAGTGTTGCTGCCTTGGTGCATCCGAAATCCCCGCCCACCTTGTCCACTTCATCCAGCACCATCAGTACAGGCGCATTGATTCCCGTAGCTCTCATTTTGTCATCAACGATTTTTTTCAAAAAATACAATTCAAACGGGCGGCTGGCTTCCTCCTGCGATACATCGTGCTGTATGAACAGGTTCCTGTAGTGTTTTCCCTGAAGAAAGTCGCAAACTGTATCCTGTCCGTCTGCAGAGGCAAAGTTGCCAGAGAAAAGTTCCAGAACGTCATTTAAGAAAAACATGACGTCCTCCGCTTTTCTTGGTGCTCTGTATCCGCTATCCGGGTGCAATGGCTCAAAGCCAAATGTGTTTTTTAATAAAGAGTGGTTTCTTGGATGGCGGGACAGATAGTTCAGCAGCTCTGTAAGACTGGAGCTTCGCAGGAATTGAATTACACGTCCGTTGGAAGGACAATCTTGAAAACAGTCCACAATAACGCGCAGAAACGCGATGAAGGTGTCTCTGGCTGCTCCTGCCCAGAGGCGATTTCGGCTATCCTGAAGCAGATGGCCGAACAGGCAATTCCCCATCTGCTTCATCTCTGCTTCTTTATCGGCACTTTGTCGGATCTCCTTGATCATATTCCAGTGGAAGTGGTTTTCGGGATGCTCTGCGCAAGCACTGTAAGTGATGATCTTATCGTTGGGCTCCATAAATTCAGATGTAAAATCGTCCGGTTTGGTCTGAAAAAAGAGTCCCTTCAGCCTGGGTTCAGCATCAAAAAGCACATGAGCCGCAGCTTTTGTAAAAACAGTTTTCCCAAAGCCCGTCGTCCCGGTTATAAGCATGCTTGCATTCAGGATCGGAAGCTCTGCAGCTCTGCCGTCTGGCATAATTGCCGGAATACTGCCTGTTCCAGCGGGCCAGTTCGGAGATGGCGCGCGGAGGAAGGCAGGAAGCTCATAAAGCATAGTTCCCCCTCCTCAATCCGGGTCAGCCTCTGCGCCGCTGTCTGCATCAGCACCGTTGTCCGCTCCCGTGTCTGCACTGCTTTCCCCTGCGTCCGAAGCAATTCCTGCATCGTTTGCTGAAGCGTCAGCATTTATACCCGTATCCGCATCAAGCGCGTCAGATCGTGTACCGGAGAAATCCGCCTGTGCATATTCGTCGCTGATTGCAGGCAATGCCTGGTCAGTTTCCGTCATCAAGCTGCTGTATTCCCCCGCGGTCATAGAGCCGCGCAGTCCATCTCCCGGATCAGGCACATCAAAGGTATCGGGAAGCGAGGCAGATTGGGCATTCCATGCCTCCTGCGTCGTATACGCTTCGTTTTGAAAACTCATATGAATCGTTTCTTTCTGTCCGTCAGCGTAGGTAATGGCATCGTTGACCACGAACGCGTCCGGTCGGCGTCCGGGCTGATTTGAAACAAACGCTGTTTTATCGGAGCAAATCTGTGCATCGCCTCTCAGGGCATTTCTTTCACCTTGTTCCATGGCATAATAGCCCTTATGATTTACATCTGCATTTTGAGGAAGGACGTTTACAGGTGTATTCTCTCCCTTAAGGCTTGACGCCTGCAGGTGCCCGCGCTCATCTCCCGGCAGATAAGCGTCGTTTCTTGGCGGCATTCCCCGATGATTTCCCCGCGTGATCTCGCTTGGACCGTTATAATTCACAGAACCAGTTCTGGCATCAACCGTGTAATGAGCGTTTCCTGTCATGTGTTATGCACCCCCTTAGTGAATGTTGAGTTTGTTCGCCGTATCGCTCCCCTCCGCAAACAGGAACACAGATCGATTAATCTTGGCCATGCTTTCGATGAGATTTCCATCGGGATCAAGATCATTTACGCGAAGACAATTATCGGCGCGGCCAAGTCCCACACATCTGATTTGAGTCTCGCTTGCACCTGCTGACGTGAGGAGCGCTTTGACCGCTTCGGCCCGTTTCAGGGACAGCTCAATACCATCCCCGCCAACCGAAGCTGTCATTCCCGCCAATACGACCTTCACATCGGGATTATCCCGAAGGATCTGGGCAACAGGTACGATTGTCTGAAACGCGAACTCCGAATCGACAAAAGCGTCAGAATCTCCAGCAAATTGAATTGTCGTTTCATCGAATCGGACCACCTCAGGGATGAGTGCGTCTGACATCCGGATTTCAACATCACCCCCCGTTTCTTCGGCCTTGATTTTTGCCGACGTTGTGAATGTCAGACTCTCTGTAATTACCGTAATCGTCGAAACCGGGAATTCACTCTTAGGCTCATCGCTGCCGAGCGGCGTTCTGTCAATGGACAGGCTGGCACAATCCGACGCTTTAAAGATTGCTGTCCAGATGGCTTCGAGCTTATGTTCATATGTAGGGCCTAAAGCCGCCTGACTGCCGCAGGTCTGCCCAAGCCCAAGAAGCAGGACATCAATGCCGCTTAGATCCGGAATGGCATATCGTGCATTCAACTGTTCTACAATACTGTCGGGGTCCTGCTCCAGCAGATTAGAGGCCGCAAAATTCAAGAGCCCTGCCGTGCTTAAAAACGAATCATCAATGCAGAGCAGCTTAACCGCTTCGGTCTTGCTCCCAAGAACATCAGAACTCATGGAAAGTGCGGTGAGCATGTCTGCCTCAGGTGTAGATGCTTCCGCCGCTGCAATTTGTGCAAGAATCGTTTGAGCATGATTGGCAGCAATTTGCCGGCGTTTTGTGGTATCCACATGCTTTTCGGGCGGGTTGACCTTATAGTCACAGATCATACGAGGGACACCTTCAACGGTTACCGCTGCGACCGAACCATAATTATAGGAGCAGTTGTACACATAATCGTAAAAGCGGGCGGCACTGATCTCCGGGGCATTCGCGTGCTTATTTACAACGAAGCAAACTGCCATGGGTTCTTCTTTGCTATCGTTATCAGCTTTGAACCAATTCCCGTTGCCACAGCCGGTAAGAAATGTGGAGAGCGTGGCTGCAAGGAGCAGCACAAGAATAGCGGAGATAACTTTTTTCATATGATAGTCCTTTCTCTACGCAATATCCAAATTGGAGTTATTTGATTGCTGTTGCCTCGCAAGACATGTTCGGTTGGTTTTCGCCGTGTGCTGAGCCCTTTCCCTTACGGCCTCTGCTGATTCGGTAATAGAAGAGATGCTCTCGGGATCACCAAGCTTTTCCATCATAAGAAGACGGGCTGTTTCCTTTACGCCGACAACCATAGCGGTGAGCTCTGCATTGAATTCATCGTAAAGGGCATTCTCGCGATCGATAAGATTCCCGATTTCAGCGTCAACATCCATACATTCAGCCAAAGCCTGCTGAAGCTCCGTGATATGCGCCTGAATGCATATGCGCTCACATTCAAGATCTTTTATCCGATCTGAGAGACAACTGCTTACAGCAAGTGAGACCAGATAAGATGCTGCCGATGTGCAGCACGGAATCGCAGCAAGGAAAATCGCTGCGCAGAGCGGTATCGCAGAGTCCTCGCTGCTGTTTTTCTCAGCTGTCATCATATCGACGAGGCCAGAGTCGGAGCTGCTGATGGAAATCGTGTGATCCTTTGTTACAATTCTGAGAACAAGGCTAAGCGAAAAGGCAAGAAGAAATGTTGCCAGACATCCTAACGCAATCGCCTTTGCCTCTTTCCTGTCGCGCAGTCCGTCTCTCGCCTGTGCCATGACCACACCCGCAATTGCCATGGGTATATCAACAACCATAGCAATCGATAACGCGAGCATGATCAAAAGCAGCGGTTCTTCGCTGATGATCACGTTCCACATGGAATAGAAGCAGACCGCATCAGTGAGAATAAATGCCAGCAGAAGAATATTTGCGAGAGGACTGCTGCTGAAGATGCTCTCAGGCCTGCGGAGGCTTTTCGCCCGTCTGCTTCTCAGGCTGTATGCATCAAGCTGAGTCGGTGAAACTGCCTTCATTTTAAACCCTCCCTTTCTGTTTTTGTTCCAGTTCTTTGTAATATGTGAGTTGTGAATCAAGATCGGCCAAATCGCCCCGGAGATCATCAAGCTGCTGCCGCGCCTTGGCGATCTCACCTTGAAGCACACCCTTCTGATGATAGATGAGCGACATGTGATTCTCATACTGCTCTTTTCCGTTGGAAAATGCCGGCAATGCCATTGCGTCGATCCAGGGATCAAACATACAGACGTACCCATTGGTTTTTGCACCGGCGTTCAAGCTGTCAGCAGATATGTTGCTGATTTTTTTTCGAAGTGCCTCCCGTGCAGTGTCCGTGAATAAAATCCAACTACTTAAGAAACCATATCTGACGGGCGTGTAGTTGAGCACATCGAAGATTTTGTGCAGCGCCTTGGTATCCTCTTTTCCCTTGCCAGTAATCGTTTCTCTTTTCACCCTTTTTCGAAAGAACATTTCAATTTCCCTCCTTGATAATCTCGTAAGCGGCGCACTGAATGGCCTCATCGAGCTCGCAGTGCCCTTGTTCATAGGCCTCCATCGCATGATTATTGACACTCCCGCCCTTAATTTCATATCCCCTCAGTTTTTTGTTGGATCGGACGCCCGTGACGTAAGCATGGATTTTTGCTTCCGCAAGATCCCTAATGGTTCCAATACGTTGTTCAAGTATGACTTTGGCGGATATGATCAACTCCTGTGCCTCGATAATCTCATTTCTCGAAGCAGATATGCTGGACGCAATACGACTGGCCGCATTCCTATTTCTCAGATTGGCGCGCACATCAGAATCATGTTTCTCTTCCACGGCGGAGGGCAAAGACGCGATATCCGCTTTGCCTGCGTTGATCGCCGAGATACAGTTCGCAGCTTTCATACGAACCTTGCGAAGCTTGAACTCCGTATAGGCCGCTTCTTCATGCTCAATCGCATAAAGGCGGTCATAATATCTAGCAACATTGGCATCCACGACCGTCTCGCCGCAAAATGCGTCTATCTTTCCTTTCAGTCGAAGAAGGAAATCCGGTATCCTCGTGACGGTTTTCACCTTCTGGTTTGTGTTGTTCATCATAATTTGCACCTCCAACATCTTCTTTAACTTTGCATATAAACTATAAAACAAAACGGGGGTAAAATCTTTATCGGTCAGCTAAATCAAATGGTGTCGGCTTAATCGGTGGAAATATAATACGTTTTTGTATATTACTCCCTCTTCACCCGTAGATGTTGCATCAGAAAACAGCACGTACACGTTTCCCTGCAATCTGCCAGAGGGCGAAGCCAGCAAGAACGCAAACGGAATGGCGTGAAGCTCATCGTTGGCGACAAGTGCATGGGGATGCTGGAGGCCGTGGGCGAGGTGTTTCCGGACGCCAAATACCAGCGCTGCACGGTGCATTTCTACCGCAACGTTTTCTCTGTTGTGCCCAAATCCAAGGTCAAAATTGTGGCAAAAATGCTCAAGGCGATCCACGCCCAGGAGAGCAAAAAGGCATCCCGCGAGAAGGCAAAGGCCGTGGTCGCCGAGCTGCGCGCCATGAAGCTGAAGGAGGCCGCCAAGAAGGTCGAGGACGGCATTGAGGAGACGCTGACCTACTGCGATTTTCCCAGTGAACACTGGACGCGCATCCGCACCAACAACGTGATCGAGCGGCTGAACCGTGAGATCCGCCGACGGACGCGAGTGGTAGGGACATTCCCTGACGGCAACTCCGCCCTGATGCTGGTCTGCGCGAGGCTTCGCCACGTGGCGGGCATCCAGTGGGGCTGCAAGAAATACATGAACATGAAGCACTTGGAGGCGGCTCTGGACGACGCCTTCATTGCCGGCTGACTTCATTCAGCCGGAGCCTGCAAACAATTTTGCGCATAAATCTTGACGGGACCATGGCAAAGCAGGCGCCTAGGCGTTAACAAAATAAAAGATGCACCGCGCGGCACATCGAAATAAAGTGAATTGTCAAACTAAGTGCAACAGGAAGCAAGTTCAAAGTCCCACAAGTCCTGAGCAGAACGGAAATTAAGAACCTTACGAGGCCTGGCGTTAATAAGCGCCAGGTTTCGTTTTAGAGTGGCAGGAGCAACACGCGACAGATTTCTGCCTTTCGGATAAAACGCTCGAAGCAAGCCGTTTGCATTTTCATTCGTGCCCTTTTGCCACGCACAGTATGGATCGGCAAAATATACTTTACAGCCAAGCCGCTGCTCGATCTTGCGCCAGTTCGCAAATTCCGTTCCCCTGTCGCAGGTGATCGTTTTGACCAGCTGCGGAGGGAATTGCGCGAGTGCAGAAACGATCGCGTTCTCCATAGTCTCGGCTCTTCGGTCGGGCATTTTGACCGCAATGTAAAACCGCGTCTTGCGCTCTGCCAGAGTCGCAAAGCAAGCCTTTGGTTTTTTGTTTTTGTGGTGATTACATTCTACCAGAGATTCGTATGAACTTCTTTTCTTTTTCTGTTGCGCTTGATCGTATAATTCACCAGGTGCAAAAAACCGGCGTCCCGTTCAGGGACGCCGGTCGAAAGCCGGATGCGGATCAGACGAGCGGAATGGGCTCGTTCCAGACGTTCAGCTCGCGGCAGAACTGCGCCAGAATGACGGCCATCTGCGCGCGGGTGGCAGCGCTCTGCGGCTCGAGATAGAGACCGCCCGGGCCGGGCACGCCGCTGAACAGATTGTGATCGACCGCCCAGTTCATGGCCGTGCGCGCGAAGTAGGAGATGTCCGCACGGTCCTGATACGGGAAGAGCCGGTCGTATTCGCTCGGGTGATACTTGTCAAGCACCCGGTCGGCGTACTCCATGAGGATGACGGCCGTCTGCTCGCGCGTGACGGGCGAC
>ERZ773168.1336-NODE-1336-length-21414-cov-3.313451_pt1 | contig 21414 bp, 17 predicted proteins | sample MGYA00511261_ERZ773168 | MGnify/ENA primary metagenome ERZ773168 (study PRJEB29015, sample SAMEA2737855) | human gut metagenome | biome: human gut; feature: human-associated habitat; material: faeces | place: China | collected 2012 ... | reverse complement strand
AGCCGGCGTTGACGCCGCGCAGATGCTCATGATACAGCTGGGAAAGGCAGGTGGCCATTTTGCCGCTGCCGGGTCCGGGTGCGGTTACGACAACGAGCGGACGGCTGGTTTCGATATAATCGTTTTTGCCGTAGCCTTCTTCGCTGACGATTTTTTCCACGTTGGTCGGATAACCTTCAATAATATAGTGGATATAGCAGCGGATGCCGAGGGTTTCGAGCTTTTTGCGGAACAGGTCCGCAGCGGGCTGACCGGCATACTGTGTGATGACAACGCTTCCGACGTAAAGACCGATATTACGGAATGCTTCTGTAAGACGCAGCACCTCGAGGTCATAAGTCAGACCGAGATCACGGCGTGTTTTGTTGGTTTCCAGCGCACTGGCGGAGATCGCGATGACGATTTCTGCCTGATCCTTTAACTGGAGCAGCATTTTTAATTTACTGTCCGGCTCGAATCCGGGCAGTACTCTGGCCGCATGATAGTCGTCGAACAACTTGCCGCCAAATTCCAGATACAGTTTATCCCCGAACATGGAAATTCGTTCGCGGATATGGGCAGACTGCATCTGCAGATACTTTTGATTGTCAAAACCGATATTCATAAGAAACTCCCTGTGTAAACTTTAGTGTAGCAGTTACTTGAAAAATCGTGACGGATTCGTCACGACAAACTCTGCCACAATTATATAACGCATTGAAAGAAAAAATCTACCGTTTCCTGAGAAAAATCTGCAGATATTTCGCGGAAAGGAACTGACGCTTGATTTTACAGGCTCTTTCCGCTATGATTCATGACAATAGAATGCTCGCAGAGCGTGTATTCTATTGTTCATGACAATAGAATGCTTGCAGAGCGTGCATTCTATTGTTTGGTGGAAATGATGGCATAGGAATGGAGACAGAATGAAAAAAAGAATTGGAATTTTTCTGGCGGCGCTTCTGCTGCTGTCTAGCTGCGGCAGGGACAGCGGTCGGCTGAAAATGGGTGCTGCGGGACTTGGAGGAACGTATCAGGCATTTTCCGATGCGTTTGCAAAGCTGGAATCCGAGACGAACAACAGGGAGATTGAGGTGCGTACGACCGCCGGATCGGCTGCAAACCTCCGGCTTTTATCCCAGAATTATATTCAGCTCGCGCTGTGTCAGGCGGATTTGCTGGAGGATGCCTGGAACGGAACCGGGCAGTTTCAGGGAACAGAGCCGATCCGTGGATTCGGGGCTGTAGCGGGCGTTTATGAAGAAGCGTGTCAGATTGTGGTGCGCGCAGACTCTGAAATTTCGACGGTGGAAGAGCTGGAAGGACACAGGGTCAGCATCGGTGAGGAAGAGTCCGGGACGAAGCAGAACGCGCTGCAGATTCTGGCGGCATACGGCCTGAATGAAAAGCTGGTGGAGGAAGTCTCCCTGAATTACACGGAGGCTGCGAAGGAGCTGGAAAATGGCTCGATCGACGCATTTTTCTGTACGGCAGGAGTGCAGACGGCTGCAATTACGAATCTGGCGCAGCGGACAGGAATCCGGTTCCTGAATGTTGACGGCGCTGCTGCTGCACGTTTGAAAAAGAGCTATCCGGTCTATGACAGCTGCATCATTGCGGCGGGAACCTATCCGGGACAGGAAGAGGATGTTTCGACGGTCGGCGTAAAAGCGGTCTTGCTGGCGAGTGACAGCGTTTCTGCAGAGGTGGTGGAGGAACTGACTGCGCTTTTGTTTGAGGAACAGCAGGAGCTGGATTTTGCGCTGCCGGTGGAGCTGATTACGGACGCAGACGCTGCTGCAGACGGACTTCCGGTTCCGTTCCACAAAGGTGCAGAGCGGTATTATGAGAGCAGAGGAGAAAAGAGTGAGAATTGAACTGGATATGTATCAGACAATGGCAGTTGCAGTGCTCGCTCTGATGCTTGGAAGATATTTAAGAAAAAAGTGCTGGCTGCTGGAGCGGTTTTGTATTCCTGCGCCGGTAATCGGCGGTGTTATTTTTGCAGTGGCAACGTGTATCTGCTATGTGACGGGAATTGCGGAGTTTGTATTTGATGATATTTTAAAAGAAGTATTCATGGTGTTTTTCTTTACCTCCGTAGGCTTTCAGGCAAATCTGAAGGTTCTGAAAAGCGGCGGGAAATCCATGATTATCTTTCTGGGACTGGTAATCGGTCTGATCGTGCTGCAGAACGGAACTGCGGTAGGCCTGGCGAAGTTTTTGCACCTCGATCCGTTGGTCGGCATGTGTACCGGCTCGATTCCGATGACGGGCGGACACGGTACGGCGGGGGTGCGTTTGGTCCCGTGCTGGAGGACTTCGGAATTTCCGGAGCGACGACGGTTTGTACGGCGGCAGCGACGTTTGGCCTGGTGGCAGGCAGCGTGATGGGCGGACCGCTCGGCGAACGGCTGGTTGAAAAGCGCAATCTTTTGAAAACGGCGATTCCTGAGGATGACAGCCTTCTGCTGGAAGAAGATAAAAAACATGAACGCCATGTAAAACAGTATCCGGCTGCATTCTTTCAGCTGGTTCTGGCGATGGGAATCGGAACGGTACTGTCTCAGGTTTTATCGATGACAGGAATGACATTTCCGATTTATATCGGCGCGATGATCGTAGCCGCCGTGCTGCGGAATCTGAGTGAATACACTGGGAAATTTCCTATCTATATGGGGGAAATCAATGGCATCGGTGGTATCAGTCTTTCCATGTTCCTTGGTTTGGCGATGATTACGCTGAAGCTGTGGCAGCTGGCGGAGCTGGCTGTGCCGATGCTCCTGTTGCTGTCAGGACAGGTGCTTTTGATGTTTCTGTACACTTATTTTGTAGTGTTTAGCGTCATGGGAAAAGACTATGATGCTGCGGTTATTTGTTCCGGTACCTGCGGTTTCGGTATGGGGGCTACGCCGAATGCGATGGCAAATATGCAGGCAGTGTGTGAAAAATATGTGCCGTCTGTAAAGGCATATCTGCTGATCCCGATTGTGGGCAGCCTGTTTGCGGATTTTATCAACAGCCTTGTCATTACGCTGTTTATCAATTTCCTGTAAAGCAAGGGGGAGAAATGATGTTTTGGGAAAAAAGAAAAGAAAAAGCGGCAAAATACAAAGTGGAAAATGAAAATTTGGCAGTTCCGGAGATTCACTTAAAAGGAGATGACGACGCAGACCCTGCAGAGGTGTGCGGAGAGGATCAGGATATCGTTTATGAAAATGTGGCGGTTCCGGAAATCCATATCGGTAAAAAGCGCGTTTGAGCCGTAGAGCAGAATTCTATTTTAGACTTTGCGTATTGATTTATCCTATCGAAATGTCTATAATTATGGTACTATCGTGGCTTCCATGCATGAAGCGGACGAAAAGAAAGGTTAAATCGAATGGATAATAATATGAACCCGTTTAACGGCGGAAATGGAAATGGTTCCGGCAACGGATCCCAGGGACCGAACGGTTCCGGAGGATCAGGACAGAACAATCCGAGGCGGACGAGCCTGATCCTGTTGGCGATTGCGGCGATTGTGACGTTGATTTCCATGAGTCTGTTTATGCGGATGATCAATAATGCAACCAATCAGGAAATCACCTATGGAAAATTTCAGGAGCTGGTAGAAAGCGGCAAGGCGGCAGAGGTTACCTGGGATGACGATACGATTTATCTCAAACTGCAGCAGACAAACCAGAAGACACTGTTTTCTGCGATGCCGGAGGTAACCTATTATACCGGTAAGGCACAGTCGGATGATGCATTGACGGCGTACTTAAAAGAATATAAGGTTGCAAGCTACGGCAAGGATGTTCCGGACAGCTCCGGACTGATTTTGACGATGATCCTGACCTATGTGCTTCCGATTGTCGTTATGTGGCTGCTTTTAAGTCTGCTGTTTCGGCGGATGGGCGGAGGCGGCCCGATGGGCGTCGGCAAGAGCAACGCAAAGGTTTATGTACAGAAAGAAACCGGAATCACGTTTAAGGATGTAGCAGGCGAGGACGAAGCAAAGGAGTCGCTGCAGGAGGTTGTCGATTTCCTGCACAATCCGCAGCGCTATGTGAAGATCGGCGCAAAGCTGCCCAAGGGTGCGCTGTTAGTCGGCCCTCCCGGTACCGGTAAGACGCTTCTGGCAAAGGCAGTAGCCGGAGAGGCGAAGGTCCCGTTCTTTTCGCTGACCGGTTCCGATTTTATCGAGCTGTACGTCGGTGTCGGCGCATCGCGTGTGCGCGACCTGTTTAAAGAAGCGACGAAAAATGCGCCGTGTATCATCTTTATTGATGAGATTGATGCAATCGGCAGAAGCAGAGATTCCAAATACGGCGGTGGAAATGAAGAGCGTGAGCAGACGCTGAACCAGCTGCTTGCTGAGATGGATGGTTTTGATACTTCGAAGGGAATTCTGGTTCTGGGGGCGACCAACCGTCCGGAGATTCTGGACAAGGCACTGCTGCGTCCGGGACGATTTGACCGCCGGATTATCGTAGATAAGCCCGACTTAAAGGGACGCGTAGAGATCCTCAAGGTGCACGCCAAAGACGTCAAGATGGACGAAACGGTTGATTTCGATGCAATTGCGCTCGCGACGAGCGGCGCGGTCGGCTCTGACCTTGCCAATATGATCAACGAGGCTGCGATCAATGCAGTCAAAGAGGGCAGGGAATATGTCTGCCAGAAGGATCTGTTTGAAGCGGTCGAGCAGGTACTGGTCGGCAAGGAGAAAAAAGACCGGATCATGAGTGCGCAGGAGCGTAAGATCGTATCTTATCATGAAGTAGGTCATGCGCTGATTGCGGCATTGCAGAAAAATTCCGAGCCCGTGCAGAAGATCACGATCGTGCCCCGTACGATGGGGGCTCTCGGCTATGTCATGCATGTGCCGGAAGAGGAAAAGTATTTAAACACCGAGGCGGAAATCCATGATATGCTGGTCGGCTATCTGGGCGGCCGCGCGGCGGAAGAAATTGTATTTGATACGGTAACGACAGGCGCTTCGAACGATATCGAGCAGGCGACCGGTCTGGCACGCTCTATGGTAACCCGTTTCGGTATGAGCAAAAAGTTTGGTTTGATTGGGCTGGAATCCGTAGAAAGCCAGTATCTGGACGGCAGGACGGTTTTAAACTGCTCCGATGCGACGGCGGCTGAGATCGATCAGGAAGTCATGCGTATCCTGAAAGAATGTTATCAGGAAGCACTGGAGCTGCTGTCCGCAAACCGTGAGGTGATGGATCAGCTGGCGGCGCATCTGATTGAAAAAGAGACGATCACCGGCAAGGAATTCATGCGGATCTACAGACAGGCCAAGGGACTGCCGCAGGAAGAACCGGAGCAGACTGCCGGCGCGCAGATGAAGGCGGCAGAACAGACTGCAGACGCAGAGAACCCGAGCCAGTCCGACGCAGGAAACAGCTATGGCACAGCACCTGCATCGGGCACAGACACCGAAGCGCAGCCGCAGTCTTTCACGCCGAAGCCATGGGAAGAGTTCGCACGCCAGCAGCAGGAAAGAGAAGACAGCTTCTTCTCGGGAGATGCACAGCAGCCGGGAGATACACAGCAGCCGGCGGATCCATCTGACGCCGAACAGAGCCAGGAACAGGATAAGCCCTGGATTCCTCCGACGCCGAAGCCGGAGAATAAAGGACCGGTAGGACGTTTTTCAGGAGCCTCCCTTCCGGACGACGAGAAGAAATAGGAAAGCTCATCGTAATGCTATACACGAAGTGTTATGCATGGCGGCAGAACCGGAGTGAAAGAAAGTTTGTCAGGGACTATGGAAACATAGTCCCTGCTGTATTAGAAGGGGAGAACGCGACATGTTTGTAATAGAAGAAGAGCTGAAAAAACTGCCGCAGAAGCCCGGCGTGTACCTGATGCACGACGCACAGGACAATATCATTTATGTCGGCAAGGCGATTCGCCTGCGCAGCAGAGTACAGTCGTATTTCCGTGAGAAAATTAACCGCGGACCACAGATTGAAAAGATGGTAACGCAGATAGCCCGGTTTGAATATATTGTGACGGATTCGGAGCTGGAAGCCCTGGTTCTGGAAAACAATCTGATCAAGGAACACAATCCGAAATACAACACGCTGCTCAAGGATGATAAAACCTATCCCTATATTAAGGTCACAGTCGGGGAGGCATATCCGCGCGTGCAGTTTTCCAGACTGATGAAAAAGGACAAATCGAAGTATTTCGGGCCGTTTACCTCTGCGGCGGCGGTCAAGGATACGATCGAGCTGTTAAATAAGCTGTTCAAACTGCGTACCTGTAACCGGGTACTGCCGCGGGACTGTGGGTTGGAACGCCCGTGCTTAAATTATCACATCGGGCAGTGTATGGCTCCGTGTCAGGATTATGTGAGCCGCGAGGAGTACCGGGCACATGTGGACAAGGCGCTGGAGTTTTTAAACGGCAATTATAATATGATTTTAAACGATCTGCAGAAAAAAATGGAAGAAGCGGCGGAGGCCCTGGAATTCGAGGAAGCTGCCCGGTATCGCGATCTGTTCAACAGCGTAAAGCAGGTGTCCCAGAAGCAGAAAATCACGGACAGCGACGGGGAGGACAAGGACATCATTGCGCTGGACAAAGACGGAAGCGACGCAGTGGTACAGGTGTTTTTTGTGCGTGGAGGCAAGCTGATCGGGCGCGAGCATTTTTATATGACGCATGTGGAGGATTCGGATAAGGCGCAGATTCTGCTGGATTTTGTGAAACAGTTTTACGCCGGAACACCGTTCGTACCGCGGGAATTGATTTTACAGAAAGAAATAGATGACATACCGGTATTGGAAGAATGGCTGACCGCACGCAGGGGCGCGAGGGTATATATCCGCGTGCCGCGGAAGGGACAGAAGGAAAAGCTGGTGGAGCTTGCGGAAAAAAATGCAAAGCTCGTCCTGGAAAAAGACCGGGAGCGAATTGCGCGCGACGAGGCGCGTACGGTCGGTGCGGTGCGGCAGATCGCACAGCTGCTGCATTTACCGATGCTCGACCGGATGGAGGCGTTCGATATTTCCAACATCAGCGGCTTTGAAAATGTCGGCTCGATGGTCGTTTATGAAAAGGGAAAGCCCAAGCGCAGCGATTACCGAAAATTCAAAATCAAAACGGTAGCAGGACCGGATGACTATGCCTGCATGCGCGAGGTTCTGACGAGACGCTTTGAACACGGCTTAAAAGAGACGAAAGAGCTGGAAGAAAAAAATCTGTCCGGGGAGTTCGGAAGCTTTGCACGGTTTCCGGACCTTTTGCTGATGGACGGCGGACGCGGGCAGGTCAACATCGCGCAGCAGGTGCTGGACGAGCTGCATTTAAACATTCCGGTCTGCGGCATGGTAAAGGATGACAACCATCGGACGAGAGGACTTTATTTTCACAATGTGGAGCTGCCGATCGACCGTAATTCTGAAGCCTTCAAGCTGATTACAAGAGTGCAGGACGAGGCGCACCGGTTTGCAATCGAATACCACAGGTCACTGCGCAGCAAGGATCAGGTCAAGAGCGTGCTGGATGAAATCCCGGGCGTGGGCCCTGCGCGGAGAAAGGCGCTGATGAAAAGCTTTCCATCGATTTATGAGATCCGGGACGCGACGGCAGAGCAGATTGCGATGCAGGCAGATTTGCCAATGTCCGTGGCGGAAGAAATCTATGAATTTTTTCATAACCACCAATAGGAAGATTGCCGGGAATAATGATCTGTGATAAAATAAAACAAAGTATGGCATAAAAACAGAGTTTCTGATGTCAGGAACTACTGTCTGCATGTCCTGGAAAAGAGAGGATGGATTATGGCGAGCATCAGTTTAATGAAGATTGCAGAAAAAATGAAGCTGGAAAATCTGACTCCTGAAATCAACCTGAAGGGGATTAAGGTAACGCTGCCGGATATCAACCGACCGGCACTTCCTATGGCGGGCTATTTTGAACACTTTGAGGCGACCCGTCTGCAGGTGATTGGATTCGTAGAATACTCTTATGTTAAGAGAATGTCGGAAAAAGAAGAGAAGGAGATGCTGGAGAAGCTTTTGGATTACCCGATTCCCGGCATTATTTTCTGTCGTGAACTGCATCCGGATGAGCTGTTTCGGCAAATTGCCATTGAAAAAGGCGTTCCGCTTCTGATGACCAAGCGTGCGACGAGTTCGTTTACGGCAGAGCTGATCCGTTGGCTGAATGTCAAGCTGGCACCCTGCATTTCTGTTCACGGCGTACTGGTTGACGTATATGGCGAAGGCGTCCTGATTACAGGCGAGAGCGGAATCGGTAAATCCGAGGCGGCGCTTGAGCTGATTAAGAGAGGACACCGTCTGGTAACGGACGATGTTGTAGAGATCCGCAAGGTCAGTGAGGAAACACTGGTCGGAACTGCACCGGATATCACAAAGCACTTTATCGAGCTGCGCGGTATTGGTATTGTGGACGTCAAGGCGCTGTTCGGTGCTTCGAGTGTCCGCGAGACACAGAATATCGACCTCGTAATCCGTCTGGAAGAGTGGGACAAGGACAGAGAATACGACCGTCTCGGACTGGAAGAGGAATATACGGAATATCTGGGCAACAAGGTTGTCTGCCACAACATTCCGATCCGTCCCGGCAGAAACCTGGCAATTATTTGCGAAGCGGCAGCTGTCAATCACAGACAGAAAAAGATGGGATACAATGCAGCGCAGGAGCTGTATACAAGAGTCCAGAATTCCCTTGCACGTAAGCGGAATGAGGACGAGGATGAGGACTAAAGCGGTCAGGCATATCGAAATGTTCGGAATGAAAGCAATAGTGCTCCGTACAGCGATGCAGCTGGCGGATCGTACAAAAGAGTAAGGCATCATCATAGATCAGACAGCTGAAAAGCTTTTTGAAAATACGCGAGAAGCGGGAGGAAGATAAAATGGGTAAGTATTGTTTTGGTGTAGATGTAGGAGGAACGACAGTAAAGCTTGGTCTTTTTAACACCAATGGCGATCTGCTGGAAAAGTGGGAAATCCCTACAGTGACAGAGGATAACGGCAAAGCGATTCTGCCGGACTGTGCAAAGAGCATCCTGAAAAAAATGGATGAGCGTGAAATGGACCGTACAGAGGTAGTCGGCGTCGGCATCGGTGCACCGGGACCGATTGACTCTGAGGGCACACTTTATGGTGCAGTCAATCTTGGCTGGGGAACCATGAGCCTGAAAAAAGAGCTGCAGACACTTTTAAATATGCCGGTAGAAGCTGGTAATGACGCCAACGTAGCAGCACTGGGCGAGGCCTGGCAGGGCGGCGCAAAGGGGTATGAGGATGTCGTTGTAGTAACCCTGGGAACTGGTGTTGGCGGCGGTATTATCATCAACGGTAAGATGGTTGCCGGTGCAACCGGAGCCGCAGGCGAGATCGGACATATGCATGTCAATGATGATGAGACAGAGCCTTGTAATTGCGGCAACTGCGGATGCCTGGAGGAATATGTTTCCGCAACGGGTATTGTCCGTATGGCAAAGCGTAAGCTGGCAGAGGATGACCGTCCGAGCATAATGCGCAAGGACGACCTGAGTGCAAAGGACGTATGGGATGCGGTTAAAGCAGGAGATACGGTAGCAATCGAGGTCGCAGAGGACTTTGGCTGGTATCTGGGCAAGGCGATGGCGCTGGTTGCCAATGTTTCCAACCCGGAGATCTTCGTAATCGGCGGCGGTGTTTCCAAAGCCGGCAATGTGCTGCTGGATTACATTCAGAAATATTACCAGAAATATGCGTTCAAGGGCTGCCGCGGCGCACTGTTTACCCTGGCAACTCTGGGCAATGACGCTGGTATTTACGGCGCTGCCAGACTGGTATTGAAGTAATACCGGTATCATCTGCAAAAGATCCGCATAAAATAACAACGTATCCGGCGCAAAGCCGGAGCAGAAGGGCTGGTCAGGACATTTGAGTGACAGATTAAATGAAATTCTGCCGAAAGAGCGGATTTTAACAGAAGAACAAATGGACAGGCATACGACATTCCGGACAGGCGGTCCTGCGCGCTATTTTCTTGTGATTGAGACGAGAAAAGAGCTGGCGCAGGTGCTTGCCTGGCTGCAGGAAGAGGCGCTGCCGTGGTTTTTGCTCGGAAACGGAAGTAACCTTTTGGTGGGTGACCGGGGCTACCGCGGCGCGATCCTGCATCTGGCGGGGGAATTTTTAAAGACTGAAATCGACGAAGCTACGATCCGATGCGGCGCAGGCGCGATGCTTTCCACTGTATCGAGAAGCGCGATGGAAGCAGGGCTGACCGGATTGGAATTTGCATCGGGAATCCCCGGAACGATTGGCGGAGCAGTCCGGATGAACGCGGGCGCTTACAACGGTGAGATTGCGGGTGTGACAGAGTCGGTAGAGGTGATGGAGCCGGATGGCAGATGTCGTGTATACAACAGGGAAGAAATGGCGTTCGGCTATCGCACGAGCATTGTAAAAACAAAGCCCTGTGTGGTGCTCAGCACTGTTTTAAAGCTGCAAAAAGGCGACCGAAGCGAAATTTCTGCTACGATGCAGGAGCTTTCTGCAAAGCGTCGGGAAAAACAGCCGCTGGAATATCCGAGTGCGGGCAGTACGTTTAAACGCCCGGAAGGATATTTTGCAGGCAAGCTGATTATGGATGCCGGACTGGCCGGAGCGTGCGTCGGCGGCGCACAGGTTTCCGAAAAGCACTGCGGTTTTGTCATCAACCGAAAAAATGCGACGTCTGCGGACGTGGCGGGACTAATTCAGAAAGTCACAGAAACAGTGCAGGAAAAATTCGGCGTAACGCTGGAGCCGGAAGTGATTTTCCTGGGAGATTTTGAAAAATGAGATTTGTAATGGTAACCGGCATGAGCGGCGGCGGCAAAAGCACCGCGATGCGACTGCTGGAGGATATGGGATACTATTGTGTGGACAATCTGCCGATCCAGCTGATCGACAAGTTCGTTGAGCTTTTGTCCACACCGAATACGGAAATAACAAAAGTTGCTATCGGCGTGGACGTCCGCACGGATCAGTCCTTTGCCAGGGTAGAAAAAACACTTTCCTGTTTAAGACAAAACGGTATGGTGTTCGAAGTTCTTTTTATGGACGCTTCTGATGCAGTGCTTGTGAAACGTTATAAAGAGAGCCGACGGATGCATCCGCTGTGTTCAGCAGAAAATCCGAGAATCGAAGACGGAATTGAAAAAGAAAGGAAAATCCTGCAGCAGGTTAAGAAGGATGCAGACTATGTGATTGACACGTCAAAGCTGCTGACCCGGGAGCTGAAAGAGGAGCTGGATCGGATTTTTGTAAAAAATGAAGAGTACAGCAGCCTGATGATCAATATTCTTTCTTTTGGCTTCAAGCATGGAATCCCGGCAGATGCGGATCTGGTATTTGATGTCCGTTTCTTGCCGAATCCTTTTTATATAGATGAATTGAAATATCTGACCGGCAACGACAGGGGCGTTCAGGATTATGTCATGAGCTTCCCGGAGGCGGGGATTTTTCTGGACAAGCTGACAGATCTGCTGCGATTTTTGATTCCAAATTATATTAAAGAAGGTAAATACCAGCTGGTGGTGGCGATCGGCTGCACCGGCGGCAAACATAGGAGCGTAACGCTGGCCAATGAGCTTTATAGAAAGCTTCGCAACAGGGAAGCCAAGTATGGAGTATCTTTGAGCCACAGGGATATTTAAGGATATTTCATATGTCATTTTCATCGGGAGTAAAAGAAGAGCTGTATCGGCACATCAGTCCGGCAAGGCACTGCCAGCTGGCGGAGCTGGCAGCACTTCTCCATTTTAACGGCAGCATCGGCGTCGGTACGACGGGGACTTTTCTGCAGATTCATGCGGAAAATGCGCTCGTTGTGAGAAAATGCTTTACATTATTACAGAAAACATTTAATATAAGTACGGAAACCCGTGTACAACAGGAAAATCAGCAAACCGGATATTTCTGTCGGATAGATGACCCGGAACTGATCCTCAGGATTCTGCAGGGGATCAAATTTTTGGATCAGACAGGCAGCCCGACGTCCGGTGAGGAGAGCCTACAGGATGGTTTACGATGTCCGGTGAGCAGGCTTTTAATCCGAAATTCCTGTTGCCAGAGAGCGTTTTTACGAGGCGCGTTTCTGGCAGCCGGTTCGATGAGCAATCCCGGGAAAGGATATCATCTGGAAATTGTATGCAGCAGACCGCTGCAGGCACAGCAGATTCTGGAGATTTTGACCGAGTTCGAGATCGAAGGGCGGATTGTACAGCGAAAAAAGTATTATGTGGTTTACATAAAAGAAGGAGCCGGAATTTCGGATTTTCTGAATGTGGTTGAGGCGCATGTGGCGCTGATGGAATTTGAAAATTCCAGGATCGTCCGGGAAGTCCGCAATACGGTAAACAGGCGCGTCAATTGCGAAACTGCCAATATTACCAAGACGGTGACAGCGGCGGCGAGGCAGGTTGACGACATTCTTTTTTTGCAGCAAAAATATGGATTTGAAAAATTGCCGGTGAGCTTGCGTCAGATGGCTGAAGTACGTCTGGAGTATCCCGAAGCACCGCTTAAGGAGCTGGGGATGTATCTGGATCCTCCGGTTGGAAAATCGGGCGTAAATCATCGTTTGCGGAAATTATGTGAACTGGCGGATGCCATGAGGTCTTAAAAGGAGGAGTTTTATTATGAAACAGAAAACTGTGGAAGTAAAGCTGAAGCAGGGGCTTGAGGCTCGCCCGGCAGCAATGCTGGTGCAGGTTGCAAGCAAGCATGCCAGCAATATTTATCTGGAGTCTGAAGGCAGAAAAGTGAACGCGAAGAGCATCATGGGAATGATGAGCCTTGCGCTTGCACCCGGCGAAAAGGTAACCGTGATTGCAGACGGAACGGATGAAGACGACGCGATTTTCGGAATGGAAAATTATTTAAGCAGCGCGGCAGAATAAAGAAAACGAAAGGGTGTCCACCGGAAAGTGGCTGCCCTTTTTCTATTTTCCAGAGTAAGCTTGTTGTTATAGAAGCAAGTACACTTTACGGGAGCGCAGGGGCGAAACAAGGATAAAAAAGCAGAAAGGAGGGAAAGGATGGACGACAAAAAGCTTCTTTTTATTTATAATCCCAGGGCGGGAAAAGGACAGATCCGGAATAATCTGCTGGATATCATTGATACGTTCGTTAAGGCAGGCTATGTCGTGACAGCAAGACCGACTCAGTATGCAGGGGAAGCCGTAGAGCTTGCGGCAGACAGAACGGCAAAATATGACCTCGTGGTATGCAGCGGCGGAGACGGCACATTGGATGAGGTGGTGACCGGCATTATGAAGAGTGTTCGACGCCGCCCGATCGGGTATATTCCGGCAGGCAGCACAAACGATTTTGCGCAGAGCCTGAATATTCCGAAAAACATGGCTGAGGCAGCGAAAATCGCAGTCAGCGGCAGAATGTTTGCCTGCGATGTCGGTTCCTTTAACGAAAAAACCTTTGTTTATATTGCGGCCTTCGGACTTTTTACAGAGGTGTCCTATGAAACCAGTCAGGATGTCAAAAATGTGCTTGGGCATATGGCGTATCTGCTGGAGGGCATGAAAAAGCTCCGGGATATCAAATCCTACCACATGAAAATTACGACGCAGGACACTGTCATCGAGGACGATTTTCTGTATGGAATGATTACGAATTCTGTTTCGGTCGGAGGATTTAAGGGAATCACCGGAAAATATGTGGATTTAAGCGATGGAATGTTTGAGGTGACGCTCGTAAAGGTTCCGCGCAGCCTGGACGAACTCAATCAGACGCTTGCTGCCCTGGCACAGCGCGATATCGACACGGCACAGATGTATTGCTTTAAAACCTCCTGGCTGAAGGTGGAGACAGAGGAAGAGGTTGCGTGGACGCTGGACGGCGAATTCGGCGGCAGGCACACAGAAATCGTCATCGAAAATCAGAAGCAGGCGCTGCATATCATGGTGCCGGGAGAAGAAAAAGAAGCGCAGTGAAAGCTACTGATTTAGTGGAAAAAGTGGAAAAAGAGGAAAAAAATGCGTATGCCGTATTTCTTTTTTGAAAAAGATAGGGTATAATAGCATCGGTTAGATAATAATTTTATTTCTATGGAGGTAAATAAGATGTTAGTATCTGCTACAGAAATGCTGAACAAAGCAAAAGCTGGCCATTATGCAGTTGGTCAGTTCAACATCAACAACCTGGAATGGACAAAGGCTATCCTGCAGACAGCTCAGGAGCTGAACTCCCCTGTAATCCTTGGTGTATCCGAGGGCGCAGGCAAGTATATGACCGGCTACAAGACCGTTGTAGGCATGGTTAACGGTATGCTCGAAGAATTGAACATCACCGTTCCCGTTGCTCTGCATCTGGATCACGGCTCATACGACGGCTGCTACAAGTGTCTGGAAGCTGGCTTCTCTTCCATCATGTTCGATGGCTCTCATTACCCGATCGACGAGAACGTTGAAAAGACCACTGAGCTGGTTAAGGCTGCTCATGAAAAGGGCGTTTCCATCGAAGCTGAGGTTGGTGCAATCGGCGGCGAAGAAGACGGCGTTGTAGGTATGGGCGAATGCGCAGATCCCAACGAGTGCAAGAGAATCGCTGATCTGGGCGTAGACTTCCTGGCAGCTGGTATCGGCAATATCCACGGCAAATATCCTGCAAACTGGAAGGGTCTGTCCTTCGAAACTCTGGATGCTATCCAGCAGCTGACTGGTGAGCTTCCTCTGGTTCTTCACGGCGGCACAGGTATCCCGGCTGACATGATCAAGAAAGCAATCTCCCTTGGCGTTGCTAAGATCAATGTTAACACCGAGTGCCAGCTTGCATTTGCTGCAGCTACCAGAAAGTACATCGAAGAAGGCAAAGACGAGCAGGGCAAGGGTTATGACCCTCGTAAGCTGCTGGCTCCTGGCTTCGAAGCGATCAAGGCTACTGTAAAAGAAAAAATGGAACTGTTCGGTTCTGTAGACAAGGCTTGAGCATCAGCCGAGTAACAGATCATTCAAACAGATCAATCAGGACGGTCGGAATCTTCCGACCGTCCGTTTTTATTTCATAGGAAAATGCGTCCTATGAAATAAAAATGCTCCGCGAGGACACATAAGCGGCGTTCATTTTTTATTCATATTTCTTTAACGGAATGTTTTTCTGCCCATCACGGTTTCGTCACTTTCCGTTTTTATACTAAAACCATAAGATACAGCAAGCCAATCAATGACAGTAACACAACTTTTCAAATAGCTTTTTCATAATAAATGCCAGGCGACATCGGGTTGCCTGGCATCCTCCCTTTTCTGGGGTATTTTTCACAAATAAGTGTTGGAGCAGAACAGATATCAATGAAGCACTCATGCGTGTCGCATTCCGCAACCCTTCGGAATACGCGGGGGACCTGCGTAAATCGCAGCTTGAACTGGCGGTACACTCATGTTAAGATAGCGGAAGAAGCTTTTGCAGCGGATGGCGGAAAGTGTTCGGAGCGTGGCAGTTTGACAGAAAAGGAATGGAAAGGAACGGGTAGACAAAATGAAGATGCGTGCAGAACAAAAGACAGCGGTAAAAAACAGCATCGGAAGGCTTGTGTTCGTTGCGCTGTCGGTACTGTTACAGGTTATATGGATTTGCGTACAGGCGATGAAATTAAACCGATATTCGACATGGATTTCGGTTGCGACCAGCGTGCTTACACTGGTTGTCGTGATCCTGCTTTATGGCCGCAGGACAAATGCAGCGTTTAAAATGCCCTGGATTATCCTGATTCTGGCGTTTCCGGTGCTGGGGCTCTGCATATATCTGGTGTTCGGACACAAGAATGTGGTGGCAAAGGCGATGCGTAGACGCTTTGAGACGATTGAACCGGTGCTGTTTGAACAGATTCCACAGGATGAGGTCGTGCTTGGGCAGCTGGAGGAGCAGGATTTTGCGGTGGCGAACCAGTGCCGCTATATCAATCGGTTCGGGCATTATCCGGTGTACCGGAATACGGATGTGACATTTTACCCGGATGCGGCGGAGGGACTTGCGGCGCAGCTGCGTGATCTCGCGTCAGCAGAACATTTTATCTTTATGGAATATCACGCGATCGAGGAAGCGGAGGCGTTCGGCAGGATTAGGGATGTCCTCGCCGAGCGCGCGGCACACGGGGTGGAGGTACGCCTGTTTTACGATGACGTCGGCAGTATCGGCTTTATCGATCCGGGCTTTATCAAGCGCATGGAAGCCATCGGCGTAGAGTGCCGGGTATTCAATCCGGTGCTTCCGATCCTAAACATCTTCATGAACAACCGCGATCACAGAAAGATTACGGTGGTGGACGGAAAGATCGGCTACACGGGCGGCTACAATCTTGCGGATGAATATTTTAATATCACGCATCCGTATGGAGTCTGGAAGGATACCGGAATCCGTCTTGCCGGAGATGCGGTGGCAAGCCTGACTGTGACATTTCTTCAGATGTGGAATGCCACGGCGGAGGCGGACCATGAGTTTCAGACGTATTTTCCACAGCTGGATTACCGCGCGGCAGACACCGGTTTTGTACAGCCGTATGCGGACGGCCCCCTGACGGACGGTTATTTTGCGGAGGATGTCTATTTAAATCTCATCAAGAGTGCGAAACACTTTTTCTATGCGGCGACGCCGTATCTGATTATCAGCGATGATATGACGAGGGAACTGTGTCTGGCTGCCGAGCGCGGCGTTGATGTGCGGATTGTGACGCCGGGGATTCCGGATAAGAAGTTAGTGTATCAGACGACGCGCTCCTACTATGCGCCTCTGGTGCGGCGCGGCGTGCGCATCTATGAGTATACGCCGGGATTTATCCACCAGAAGCAGACACTTTGTGATGGGGAGACGGCGACGGTCGGAACGATCAATTTTGACTATAGAAGCCTGTACCATCATTTTGAAAATGGTGTGTTGCTGCATGGCTGCGGGGCGCTCGGTGCCATTGGAGAGGACTTTGCGCAGATATTTGAGGTGTCGCGCGAGGTGACGGAACAGTATAAGGGAAAGCGGAGTATGGGGCTTCGCATCATACAGTGTATTCTGCGGTTGTTTGCACCGCTGTTATAGGAGAAGAAAAATGCGACGCATTGCGTCTGCGGAACGGAGGTTTTTATGCTGAGAGAGTGGAAAGAGCCGGTAAGACCCGGGGAAGAGGAATTAAAGATGCGCCTTGCGGCAGCCAGGGAAAAGCTTGCCGCCCAGCAGCTTCTCATCAAGGAGCAGAAAGTGCCGGTACTGGTGCTGCTGGAAGGCTGGGGAACGGCGGGAAAAGGCTACTGCATCGGTCAGATCATCGAGAATATTGACCCGCGCCATTTCAAGGTGGAGTCCATGGAGAGAAAGACCGGGGAGGAAGAGCGCAAGCCGTTTTTATACCGCCATTTTACCCGGATTCCGGAGGCGGGAAAGTTTGTATTTTTAGATTCCGGCTGGATGGATGAGGTGGTGGAAGAGCGCCTTCACGGGGAGCTTTCCGAGGAAAAATATGCAAAGCGCATCGAGAGCGTGCGGCGTTTTGAACGTCAGCTGACGGATAACGGCTACCTCGTGATGAAGTTTTTCCTGCATATCTCCAAGAAGGAGCAGACCAGACGGATGGAGCGCCTCACGGATGAAAAGGACACCGTCTGGCGTGTGGGGAAAAAGGATCTGTGGCAGAACAGTCACTACGAGAAGTGCATGGATGCGTTTTCTTCCTATTTGAAGAGCACGAATATGCCGTCCGCACCGTGGTATATTGTGGATGCAAAGTCGAAGAAGTGGACGGAATTGCAGGTGCTTGAGACGCTGACGCAGGGAATTGACATTGCGCTTGACAACCGTGATATGGCGGTTCCGCTTCTGCAGAATGTATTCCCGTTAGAGCGCATGCCGCTTCTCTCGGAGATACCGCTCGATAAGACGCTCGATGAGGAGACGTACCGCAAGGAGTTAAAGCATTTAAAACAGCGGCTTGGCGAGCTGCACAACCGCCTGTACCGCAAGAAGGTTCCGGTCATCATCGCCTATGAGGGATGGGATGCTGCCGGAAAGGGAGGTAACATCAAGCGGATCACCAGTGCGCTCGATCCGAGAGGCTATGAAGTGCATCCGATTGCAAGCCCGGAGCCGCATGAGAAGGCAAGGCATTATCTGTGGCGCTTCTGGACGAGACTGCCAAAGACTGGTCACATCGCAATTTTTGACCGTTCGTGGTACGGACGTGTGATGGTCGAGCGGCTGGAGGGATTCTGCACGGAAAACGACTGGATGCGCGCGTACAACGAGATCAATGAATTTGAGAAGGAGCTGCATGACTGGGGAGCCGTCATCATCAAGTTCTGGGTGCAGATCGACAAGGATACGCAGCTGGAGCGCTTTAACGAGCGGCAGAACACGCCGGAAAAGCAGTGGAAGATCACGGAGGAGGACTGGAGGAACCGGGAAAAATGGGATCAGTATGAGACGGCAGTCAATGAGATGATCACAAAGACGAGCACGACCTATGCGCCGTGGCATATCCTCGAGTCTGTGGATAAGAAGTACGCCAGGATCAAGGCACTCCGGATCGTGATTGAGGAGCTGGAGAAGGCACTCGATTAGGTTCTGTTTTAGAATGACAGAAATATGCAAATTATGCCATGCGTGGCAATACAATTTCGCCCTCTGTCTTACTATAATATTTTCAGAAGGAATGAAAATAGGAAGGTAAGACAGGGGGATTTTTTATGCAGTACGGACATTTTGACAATGAGAAAAGGGAATATGTCATTGACCGCGTCGACCTGCCGGTATCGTGGACAAATTATCTCGGCGTGAAGGATTTGTGCGTCGTGGTCAATCATACGGCGGGCGGTTACATGTTCTATCAGTCTCCGGAGTATCACCGGGTGACGCGTTTTCGCGGAAATGCGGTGCCGATGGACCGACCGGGACATTATGTGTATCTGAGGGATGCAAAGGACGGAGACTACTGGAGCATTTCCTGGCAGCCGGTGGGCAAACCGCTGGATCAGGCAAAATACACCTGCAGACACGGCATGAGCTACACAACCTATGAGTGCGATTACAAGGGAATCAAGGCGAGCCAGACACTCATGGTTCCGATGGACGATGCGGTGGAGCTGTGGGATGTGCGCCTTAAGAACACCACGGACAAAGAGAGAAGACTATCGGTATTTTCGTATTGTGAGTTCTCGTTCCATCACATTATGATTGACAACCAGAATTTCCAGATGAGCCTCTACTGTGCAGGATCATCCTACGATGAGAATATCATCGAGTATGATCTGTTCTATGAGGAATTCGGCTATCAGTATTTCACGTCGAATGTGACGCCGGACGGATTTGACTGTCTGCGTGACAGCTTTCTGGGAGCATACCGGACGGAAGACAACCCGATTGCGGTGGAGCACGGAACATGCAGCGGTTCCCATGAACTTGGGAACAATCACTGCGGAAGCTTACAGAAGGATCTTGTGCTGGCACCGGGAGAGGAAGTACGGCTGATCTTCATGCTCGGAGAGGGCAACCGCGAAGCGGGAAAAAAGATCCGGGAAAAATATTCCGACATGGCAAATGTGGATGCGGCGTATGCACAGTTAAAGGACTACTGGGAAAATAAATTTGCACAGCTGCAGATCAGGACGCCGAATGAGGGAATGAATACGCTCATCAATACCTGGAACCTCTATCAGGCGGAAGTAAATATCATGTTTTCGCGTTTTGCATCGTTTATCGAGGTAGGTGGCCGCACGGGTCTGGGGTACCGGGATACGGCACAGGATGCAATGACGATACCGCACTCCAATCCGGAGAAATGCAGACAGCGTATCGTGGAACTGCTGCGCGGACTCACGACCAAAGGCTACGGACTGCATCTGTTCTCGCCGGAATGGTTTGACCCGGATGCAAAAAAGGAAAAGAAAAAGCCGTTTAAGTCTCCGACGGTCATTCCGACAGTGAACGCGAACGACATTGTGTACGGGCTGGAGGATGCCTGCTCGGATGATGCGCTCTGGCTGGTGCCGTCCATTATCGAATATATCAAGGAGACGGGAGATGCCGGATTTGCAGATGAGACCGTGACCTATGCCGACGGAGGCGAGGGAACGGTATATGAACATATGAAGCGGATTTTGGATTTTTCCGCGGAACAGGTCGGCGCAACCGGAATCTGCAAGGGACTCCGCGCAGACTGGAACGATTGTCTGAACTTAGGCGGCGGAGAGAGCGCGATGGTGTCCTTCCTGCATTACTGGGCGATCTGCCACTTCCTGCAGCTGGCAGAATATCTCGGACGCACGGAGGATGTGGAAAAATATCAGGCGATGCGCGAGCGGGTAGGAAATGTCTGTAACAGGGAACTGTGGGATAAGGAATGGTTCATCCGCGGTATCACAAAGAACGGAAAGAAGATCGGAACATCGGAGGATGCGGAAGGAAAGGTACATCTGGAGTCCAATGCATGGGCAGTGCTTTCCGGTGCAGCCGATGTGGAAAAAGGAAAACGTGCGATGGATTCCGTGGATAAGTATCTGTTTACGCCGTATGGAATTCTGCTCAATGCTCCATCGTACACCGTGCCGGATGACGATATCGGATTTGTGACGCGCGTTTATCCGGGACTGAAGGAGAACGGCTCCATTTTCTCCCATCCGAATCCGTGGGCATGGGCAGCGGAGTGCGTGCTCGGACGCGGCGACCGCGCAATGAAGTTCTACAATGCACTGTGCCCGTATTATCAGAACAACATGATTGAGATCCGGCAGTCAGAACCTTATTCGTACTGCCAGTTTGTGGTCGGAAGAGACCACACAGCATTCGGACGGGCACGTCATCCGTTTATGACCGGAAGCGGCGGCTGGGCTTATTTTTCCGCAACCAGATATATGCTTGGCATCCGGCCGGATTTTGAACACCTGACCATTGACCCGTGTATCCCGGCAGACTGGAGAGAGTTTTCTGCCGTCAGACGCTGGCGTGGGGCAGAGTACGATATTCACGTGGAAAACCCGGACGGCGTGATGAAGGGCGTGCAGGAATTGTATCTGGACGGAGAGAAGGTCGAACGTATCCCAGTGATGGCACAGGGAAGCAGACATGACGTCAGAGTTGTGATGGGATAGCACAGGAAAAGAAAGGGGACATTGATATGATCAAATTTGGAACCGGCGGCTGGAGAGCCGTGATTGGAGACGATTTTACAAAGGCAAATATACAGCTTCTGGCGCAGGGGCTGGTCAACAAAATGAAGAGCGAGGGTGTGACCGAGCAGGGCATCGTTATGGGATATGACCGCAGATTCCTCTCCAAAGAAGCCATGCAGTGGGCGGCAGAGGTATTTGCAGCGGCACAGATCAAGGCATACCTGATCAACAAATCCTCGCCGACACCGCTTGTCATGTTCTACGTGATGAAGCATGATTTTCCGTACGGAATGATGATTACCGCAAGCCATAACCCG
>ERZ773168.1328-NODE-1328-length-21498-cov-4.218440_pt1 | contig 21498 bp, 18 predicted proteins | sample MGYA00511261_ERZ773168 | MGnify/ENA primary metagenome ERZ773168 (study PRJEB29015, sample SAMEA2737855) | human gut metagenome | biome: human gut; feature: human-associated habitat; material: faeces | place: China | collected 2012 ... | reverse complement strand
ACGTGCTGAAGACCAAGAACAAGTATGACAGCTTCGGTCTGCACGCTTACGGCGCCTATGCCCCTGTCGATAGAGTCAACCTGATCGGCACCCTGAGCTGGATGCATAACTCCTCTGATATTACTCAGAGCATTAATGCAGCCGGATTCAACAAGGCCGACGCAGATGTTAAGACCAACTTATTCAGTCTCGACGCTCGAGCCGAAGCCACTCTGCCGGTAGGCAAGGCAAACGTGATTCCTCACGCAGGACTGCGTTATGTGTGGGCCAAGTCCGGCAGCTACGACACGAAAGTAGACGGTAAGAAAGTATGGGGCAACACACCTGATGCCACCAATACTTTCCAGCTGCCTGTCGGTGTTGCGGTTCGAGGCGACATTATGACTGCTTCCGGCTGGAATGTCCGTCCGCAAGCTGATTTGACGCTCATCCCGCAGTTCGGAGATACCGAACAGAAGACGAAACTCAGCAACTTCAACGGCGTCAGCGACAAGCTCTCCGGCGAATTTGCGGGCAAATTCGGCACCAACATCAATCTGGGTGTTCAGGCCGATAAAGGTCCGGCAACGTTTGGCGTCCGCTACGGATTCACGGGCGGCACCAAAGGAAAAGCAGACCATGCCTTCAAGTTCGAGGCCAGATACCGCTTCTAAAGAAAACCCTTTGCGGGGCGCTCCCGAGTGCCCTGCAAAGAATTCAAAACACTAGAAAAAGGTACTCATATGCATACAGCCCAACAAAATCCAAACACTAAAAAATGCGTTGAAATTCTTGCCCGCAACACCAGTGAGGCGATGGTCAGAGACAAATACGCCTCCGGCACTGAAGAGGCTAAAAAATGGGGCTTTGTTGAGAACACTTGGGAGGACAAGCAATTTCAAGAAGCAGATTGGAACGCCTTTGTAGAAAAAGCAATGGAAGGTGATCCGTGGGAGGGGCACGATGGCAAACAAGCATTTTGAAGAGTTTGCTCAGGACTGCGCAAATAAATTGGCCTCCCAAATCGAAGCCGGGAAAGCTCCATGGGAACTCGGAGGAGTGCCTGCTGCTTATCCTGTGGACGCCATTAGCGGGAAACCTCTGCAAGGCATCACGGCGCTGCAACTGATGGTCAGAGAAAAAACATCAGGCTTTGAAGACAACCGCTGGCTGACTCCCTCTCAAATTGCAGTTTTAGGTGCAAGTGTAAAGAAAGGAGCCAGAGGAGTTCCGAGCGTTGCCTGGAATCAAGGATTAGAGGGAGAATTCAAACCTACCAAGATCCCACAAACGTATTACAACGTTGAACAATGTGAGAACTTCAAAAGACCTCTTCCTGAACTTTTGCCTATTGAGCAGCAGCCCAAGGCTCAGTTCGAAGACATGTGTGCTCTGCTTGGCTATACAAACAAAGGCAGTGTATGGGAAAGCGGCGTTAGTGCCTATGTCAACGGGCGTGACGAGCTTATCCTAGCTCAGAGAAGTTCTTATGAACCCGGCGGCAGAGATTCAGATAAAAAATATGAGTTGTCCCAGCTCCGTGCGGCTCTGGACGGAATCCGCGCAATCACAGACGCGAGAGTTTACGATAACTTTCAGGGGTTGCTAGAGAGCAAACACACCGACAAAGAAACTTCGTATTTCCTGCGTGAAAATTTAGCCAGAGCATTCATGCAGTCCCACATCGGCAGCAAATTACCGAGAAATCAGAATGACTTCACTACGGAAGAAATTATTGAACAGAATAAAGACATAGCTGATCTTATTCGGTCTCATCCAAGTATTCTGTTTGAGGCCGCCGCCGATGCCTCTAAAGTCGTCAACCACACTATTGAAAAAAGCGAGCAAAAATACATCCTTGTTGATTTCGAGCGGCAAGAAGTTAAACGATTGACTGCCGCTCAAAGCAGAGACTATGTCGCTCAGGAACTCAATCAATTAAAACTGTCCGGGACAATCCTCCACGACCCCGATTTTCGAGAGCTGCAAACAAATCTGCATAAACAGGGGTATTTTAATCCGTACCAAACATTAACTAAGCCGCTTTATCCCGATCAAAAATCGGAGGATTCTCTTTGCAGAAAGATTAACCACTGCGGTTTTGCATTTGTTGAAGAGAATCGACTCACCAAAGACAAAGAAAACTTGTCTTACGAGAGCTTAAATCTCCTAAATTTAACTCATGCTCGAAGTCCTCGTTTGGGGAGCCTGACTGAAGATGCCTTTAAACAATCTTTAATCGAGAATGGAATTGGATTTACAAAGAAACAGATTGAAGAGCAACTGAACAAAATCGACAAAACTGCTCAAGCAGATACTTCAGATGCGTTGGCTCTGTGGGACACGCTTTCTTATGACAGGCGCAGAGGGCAAAACGATATTGTTACGCGAGTGAGTTGTTTGGTTGTCAATTATGACACCAACCGCATTGAACAAACGACAATAGAAAACGCTGTCTCAAGTGCTTTAAAACTTATTGAAAACTGGGCAGAAAAGACGCCTACCCTCTTCGATCGCCATCGCCAAAAGCTTTTGTCTCAATTCGGAAAGTTTAAAGAAGAGAGAGGTGACAGGCATCTGACTCGAAACAATGACCTACCCCTTTTCGGAACAATTGCTCTGGAAAAAGAGATAGCTCTTTGCGATCAATTCTTAAATCCTGCTCGTTCGGGAGGAAATGACCGTAACGGCAACGTTGTGCTTAGGGATTTAGATCACAAAGGCTTGATAATTTGCCGCTCTGCCAAAGAGCTCCTGGAAGCCAGTTCTTGGCAGGGAACAGCACTGGAAACTCAAGCCGAAGCAATTATTCAAAAAACCGGACTAGACGTTGACAAAGCAAAAGAACTGTGTGCGCCCCGGAATGTTCAAGAAGCACAGCAGCGCTTTAATGATTTCTGCTGCGCCCAGAAAACTTTTTATTCAGTAGAAACAGTTCGCCGTCAGAGATCTGAAGAACAAACCATCAGACAGATTTTGCAGGGCGCCTCCCCAGAAAAGATTCAAGAGATCAAAGAATTGATCAAAGCGGAAATTGAGCGTATCGCCAAGAGCAGTCAAAAAAACGTTCAGAAAAACGAAGTGATTCAACCGGTACGGACACAGTCCGGTATGGAGCGGTAACTATGGGATGGAAGATGACTAAAGAAGCTGCTTTAAAAAGGCAAAAAGCCGAACGTCTGTTCGAGGAAGGATTTGGGCCCCTGAAGGTCTCTCGCGAACTTGAAGTGAATTTTTATATCGTCCGCGACTGGAAAACAGCTTGGAAAAACAAAGTCGAAAAACGCAACCAAGGCAACACACCTCTTAACCGAACGATTGCCTCCAGTTTATTTAGTTTCGGATACGGCTACAGAACTGTGGGAAAAATGCTCAACCTTTCCAGCATTTGGCTCAGTCGGGACTGGGCCAGACAGCATCGCAAGCTTTCAATCGTGCAAGCAAGGAAAATTAAGAGGAGCAAAAAATAATGGACAAGAAGATAGCTCTACCTCTTTACTTTCTTGAAGAGTTCGCTGTGAGACCCGAGTCTCGACAAGATCAAGGCGTCTCCTTCAATTCTGTATATCAAGAGCCAGTCAGAGGACAGATGAAGTTCATGGTGCGGCACCCAATGCCCTACCAAAGGATGGTCTTTCCATTTGGAATCAAGGCATTGATTCTGGATTTGACCGAGAACTGTATCAAGGATCTCCATATTTTTCCCGGATTTCCTTTCTCGTTTCAAGTCCTTCTTAAAAGCAGAGGTTATTTTGATGCGCATTCTTCAGCAATTTCCTTGTCTACTTCTTTGAGAAGTTCTGCAAAAGAAGAATATGTCTTTAATTCCTCCGGCTTCTCATTCATCGCTTCAATAGTCTCCTTGTTAGGGACGTATGTACTAAAGGGAATGTCTCGCTCATTGACCAGTTTGGTCAAGGTCATTCGCACCAAGTCGGATATAGAAAGACCCATTGCGGAGAGGATTTCGCTGGCTTCCAGTTTCAATTCTTTGTCGAGTCGAACCCGGATAAAAGAATCTGCGGTACTCATAAAAGCTCCTTTAAAAGAATGCCTACATTGTAGCACCAATATAAAAAAACTAATCTTCGGATTTCTTGCGCTGCTGCCGCTTTTTTGTCAGGCCGATGACTTCGGAGAGTTAGCCAAACGCTGTGCCCCGTCTGTTGCAGAGGATACGCTGAGAGCCATCGTTAAAACCGAGTCCGGTTTTAATCCCTATGCCATCGGAGTAGTTAACGGCAAAGTTAAGCAGCCAAGGGCCTACCACGAAGCAATGAGCACCATTGCCGAGCTGGAGCTTTCCGGCGCGGATTATTCCGTCGGATTAGCACAAATCAATCGAAAAAATTTCTCAAAGTACGGAATTAGCGCTTCTCAAGCTCTGGACGCCTGTACCAATCTGAAGGTGGCCTCTCGGATTTTAAGTGCGTGTTTTAAGTCTGCCAAACAGTCCCCCGCATCCGATGGAAAAGCTCTTCACGATGCGTTGAGCTGCTACTACAGCGGCAATTTCAAGACCGGATACCGACACGGATATGTAGACAAAGTCCGAAGCAATGCCGGGCTCTCGCCGCTTTCTGTGCCCTCGATTCGTGAAGTGGAAGTCTCCAAATCCCAATCTTTAATTGCCGAAGGAGTCCCCGGCAAATCAAGCGGACTCATTTTTTAACCTTAGGAGAATTTTTATGAAAAACATCCTCAATCTTTCTTTTTTCATCTTTGCTGCATTGGTTCTCGCGCATGAACCGGCACTTGCGGCCAGCGGACTGCAATCGCTTTCTACAGTTGGGAATTCGATTGTCGACGAACTTACTGCTGCTGTGAAGTGGATCGGCACCGGCGGTCTTCTTATTGCCGGAATTATGTATATGTCCGGCAAATTTGGCTGGGACGTACTCATGAAACCGGTAATCGGCCTAGCTATCTGTGCAGCAGCCGGTTGGATTGTTCAAATGATGGGATTTAATTGAGATGGCCGATCCCGTCACTCAAATCGAAACAGCTCCCTTATTTAAGGGAGCTACCCGCCCGGCTTGCATCTTAGGCGTTCCGACCGAAACGTTCGTCATCACTGTTTTAACCGGCATGGTGATTTCGCTGCTGTTTTGGCCGCCGCTGATGCTGTTGATTCCTATCCCGGTTTGGATTTTCAAACGGATCACGGATAGAGATGATCAGGTCCTCTATCAATGGGGAATCTACTTTAGAACCATGATTCAAAACAACCCCAATCGATTGGTTTGGCGCAACTCATTGTCTCTGAGCCCTTCAAATAGAACTCCGAGAGTCATTCTCTGTCCGTCCGATTTTTCAATCAAGGATCACAAGTGATTTTAGAAAGATTAAAAATTTTTGAAAAAGAGCGAGAGTTGGAATCGTACATTCCGTTCTCTTCATTAGTCACGGACCATGTAGTAATGGAAAGGGACGGCTGCCTCATTGCCACAATGAAACTCAACGGCATTCCCTTTGAAACGCAGTCCCCGGAAGATCTCACGATAATGTCCTCCCAGTTGAACGGGTTCTACCGGACATTGGACCGCCCGGATCTTGCCATTCAAATACACCGGGTTAGGCGCAACATCTCGGACAGCCTATCGGTATGTACAGATTCTTTGTTTTCTTCCTTTTTTTCGATTTCTTTTAATGAGAAAACAAAAAAAGAGGGATTTACAGCCGTTGAGCTCTACTGCACGCTAATTCTGCGTGACATTCAGAGCAAAAAGACAACGTTCTTTTCTTCGAAATCTTCGCTTGAAGAAACCCGTTCCCGGCTGGAAAACAGACTGGAAGAATTTGAGAAGATTTATCAAAGTCTCTTTCAGGCGCTCTTGCCTTATGCGCCCGTCACTTTACAAACGTATCAGCAAGACGGACGTCAATATTCTGAACAACTGAGTTTCTACAATTTTTTGCTAACGGGTCGCTGGCAGAAGGTACTTGTACCCAATGGTCCCATCTATTCAGCGCTGGGCAATGTCCAGGTCTTTATCGGATCGGACACAATCCAATTGCAAACTACTGAAGGAGACACCTACGCTCAAGCAATAGAAATTAAGGAATATCCGGAAACAACGAACTCGGGCAAGCTCGATCCTCTCATGCAGGAACTTGGCAGCTGCGGCCCCTACCCTTTCATTGAGACTCATACTTTTTGTTTTATGAGCCGCAAAAGAGGAGTAGAGGTTCTGAGCAAGCAGGAAGGTCTGCTGATCAATTCCGGAGATAGATCCGGCTCTCAAATCCAAGAACTGTCTTTTGCCATCGAAGGGCTGATCAACGGAGCGTTCGCAATGGGCGAATACTCCTACAGCCTGCTTGTTTTCGGAGAAGAGAACAACGTCAGAAAACACGCTGCGGATGCCGCTCAACTTCTGACAAAAGCAGGTGCCACACCTTATTTGAGCACCTTGGCGCTTTCCGCTTCGTATCTGCACCAATTACCCGGAATGTTCAAAATGCGCCCGAGGGTTGCAAAGATTACGAGTCTGAATTTTTCTCATTTGGCTTCTCTGCATAATTTTCCCTGCGGAAAGCGTGACAAAAACACATGGGGAGAGGCGGTAACCATCCTCAAGACTCCGAGCCAGATGCCGTTTTACTTCAACTTTCATGTTTGTGATCCGTTGGAAGATTCTTACGGCAACAACGACCTTGGCAACACCATGATTATCGGAACTGCCGGCACCGGAAAAACGGCGCTGATGAATATGCTGCTGACGCTGTCTCAGAAATACCGAACCGATACCACCAAGCTCTCCTGCATCTTTTTTGACAAAGACCGAGGGGCTGAGATTGCGATCCGTGCCCTAGGCGGACGCTACTTTACCTTCGAGGAAGGAGCGCCCAGCGGATTCAACCCGTTTCAGCTTGATCCCACACCAGAGAATTTACAGTTTTTGAACCGGTTCGTTCTGAAGCTGATCAAGCAAGACGGGCTGCCGGTTTCCCCAGCAGATCAAGATCGGCTGATGCAGGCTATTCAGTCGGTAATGTCGATGGATAAAAGTGTCCGCAGACTCGCCCTCCTTCCTCAGAACCTAGTTCAGGGAAGTTCCGCTGCGGAGATGGAAAACTCTTTGTCCCAGCGTTTAAAGCGTTGGATAGACGGCAATGATCTTGCCTGGGTCTTTGACAATCCGGAAGACAAAATCGACTTTAATTCGAAGCCGGTTTTAGGAATAGACGGAACTGAATTCTTAGCCAATAAGGATATCTGTTCATTAGTCACGGACTATTTGCTCTTTCGTCTCGAATCGATTATTGACGGACGCAGAGTAATGATCTTCATGGATGAGTTTTGGAGATACTTAGCAGACCCGGATACCGCAAAGTACGCATTTGACAAACTCAAAACCATTCGTAAGCAAAACGGTCTCATTATTCTTGCCACGCAGTCTCCTGAAGATATTTTGAGCAATCCTCAAGGCTCAAACTACATTCAGAACTGCATTACCAAGATCTTTCTGCCTAATACCGGAGCCGATGAGAAGCAGTACATCGAGGGCTTCAAACTCACGCCCAACGAGTTTTCTCTGTTGAAAAACTTTCCTCAGCTCTCCAGAACCATGCTGATTAAACAAAATCAGCAGGCGGTTGTCTGCCGGGCAGACTTAAAAGCATTTCCAAAGGCACTTAAGGTTTTCTCCGGTTCCACAAAAAACATCAATTTTGTTGAAGAACTCATCAAACACACCGGTGAAGAACCGGAGAAGTGGCTTCCCTATTTCTGGGGCGAGAAACCGCTTTCCGAACTGAATTTAAACAGCAACCCAGGAGAATAAAGATGAACAAGATCCTATCCGTATTGTTTGCCGGGCTTATAACTGCTGCCTCCCCCACGTACGCAAGCGGCATCCCGGTTGTGGATGCTTCTGCAATTGCACAGGCGGTGCAGCAGCTTACTCAGCTTCAGCAGATGTACAGCCAGCTGCAAGCTCAGTACAACACTGCCGTCAACACACTGAACAATTTCACCGGTACCCGAGGCTTGGGAATGTTCGGATACAACACTGCACTGCGTCAGTTTCTTCCGAGCAATTTCGAGTCTCAGATTCGCAATGTTTTAAACGGAGGTGTCAGTCAGCTTACGGGGGCTGCAAGAGCCATCTATGACAATTTAAACCTAGGCGCACGCTGCGCGACTCTCAACGGAGAGGACAAGGCTTTTTGTGAGAAGCAAGGAGCCTCGTTTGCCCAATATCAAGCTTTTGCGGATGAGGGGAAAAAAGCGGTCGATCAAAGACTTCAAAACATTGAAAACCTAATGAAGCAGATCGATTCAGCGACGGATGCAAAAGCCATCGCTGACCTGAGCGCCCGTATCCAAGCAGAAAAAGTCGCCTTTGAAGCCAGTCAGCTCTCAGCGCAAATGCAGCTGGCCTCTCAAAAAGCACTGAACGAAAAAATGCTTCAGGAACAAGCGCTGATCAATCATCAAAAAGCCTTTCAGCCGTTGGGTAAAGAAGAAATCCGCAGACGGCTTACCAAGTAGTTCGAGAAAAGAAAATGGCAGCAAATTACTTTGAAGCTTTCGGCAATCAGTTCAAAGGCTACATTTCCACATTCAGTACAGACACCTCGGCCGCTCTTATTGACAATCTAGGAAGTGTCGTGGCCGTGGGACTTGTCATGTTCATCATCGTGCGCTCTTTCATGATGATGAGGGAGAACAACTACGGCGCTATTTACGACATTATCGTCCAGATGCTCAAAATCGGATTTATTGCCTTCCTGGCATTAAACACCGGCCACTTTACCAGCTACGTAGTCAAGGCTTTTGAATACTTTCAGAGCGGTTTGATAGAAGCTGTCTCTCACGGTCTTCACAGCACCGTCCAAATAACAAGCGCATGGGGTGCTTTGGATCAACTTTGGGAAACCTTCACCAATGCATTTGATGCAGTTTCGGGACTGATTGGAAAATTCAGTTGGATAACGGATGCACCGGAAATCTTAGCCATGTGCATTGTCACGGTCGTTCTTGGAATGCTGAGTGTGTACTTTACCTTTTCGGCTCTGGGAATACTGCTGATCAACGAAGTCTCTCTCATTATTTTCTTAGGTTTCGGCCCCTTGTTTTTATGCACCTTGATGTTTCCGAGAACGCAGTCCTGGTTTGACGGCTGGATCAGAAGTGTCATCACCACAATTTTCACACTTGTCATTACGTCAGCCGTCATCATGCTTTTTGTTCAGGCTTTTCAAGGCTCCGTGGATGAAATTGAAGTAGCCGCGAAATCTCCGGAAGCCACAAAAGAACTCGGCAATTTGTTTCTCCCGGTGATGAATTTTGCCGTGCTCTCTTTAGCTGCGGCCACTTTAGTCAAGCTCATCCCCGCGATTTCGGCCGGACTCACCGGAGGAGGAAGAATGGATGCACCGGGCATCGGTCAGATGCTTCACGGAGTCGGAAACGTGGCTGCCGCCACAACCGGAGCCCTTCTGTTGGGTTTAGGCAAAGGCTCAGGCAGTTCCGGGATTGGGAATGCCGGACGTTCCTTGCTGGGAGGGCAAGGTCTAAATCAAAACGGCGTACTGCCTTTAGCCGGAATGGGGTTGGCCGCCGGCGGCGCAATGGCTGCCGCCGGATATGTTGCCAGTGCAATGAAAAGTGCCGCCAATTTCAGCCGAAAGCAAGACTCCGGCTCTTCTTCGGCCGAAGACAGTGCCTACAAAAAAACATTTGGAAAAAAGGACTCAGAATGAATTCACTTTTTATTAAATATTTAATTGCCGCCTGCTGCACTTCTCTTCTTTGCGCCTGCGGCGCCCCGGCACCGGCGCTCCCTCACGGTGCACGGGTACCTATTAACGCACCGATTCAATCAAAAAGCACTGAGACAAATCTCGTCTTTGGAGAGGAAAACAATCCGGTCACAAGCGGGAATAACGAATCGGTTCAAAGCGGCAGCCATTAACACGGCAGAGAAAACAAATCCCTAAAGGAAAGAATCATGTGGAAAAAGAAGACAGAGTCCAATGGAGAACACTCCTCGGACAATACAACCAAAGCACAAGACAATTTTAAAAAAGCACTTGACTGGGAAACAAGCCGGTTAGAGCTTGTAGAAAAGAGCGAAAAAAGAGCGTGGCTGTGCAGCAAAATTTTAGGTCTGTGCCTTATATCAACAGCGGCAGCCATTGCCTTGATGATGCCGCTGAAAAAGACAGAACCTTTTGTTATTCGCGTCAATCAAAACACCGGAGAAGCTGCCGTCTTAGCGATAGCCAATGAAAAAGACATTCCTTTTTCTGAGATGATGGACAAATACTGGCTTAACCAATACGTTCTCAGCCGGGAAAGCTATGACTACCGCACGCTCGAGCACGATTATCTTAAAACCAGAGAGCTGTCGCTTCCCAACGTATTTGACCCGTACGCAGCTCAATTTTCCACAGATAAGAACTCCCTGGACAAACTGCTCGGCGACAGCAAGAAAATTGTCGTTGAAGTCCATACCGTTGTACCAAACGGCAATGGCATTGCCACTGTTCGATTCGGCAAAAAGCTAGTGGATACACAGACCAATGCGGTTGACTCCTCCCAGAACTGGACAGCAACGATTGCCTATGAATACATCCCGAATTTCAAAGCTGACGAGCCGAGCAGACTCATCAATCCTTTTGGATTCAAAGTGACTTCCTACCGAATGGACCCCGATCTCACAGTAGGAGCCGCAAAATGAAGAAAACTTTGATTATCGGAACGCTCTTCTCCGTTCTCTGTTTATCCAATGCGTTTGCTCTGGATAAACCGCAAGCTGCCAAAGAAGACCAAAGAGTTCTTTATACCGATTTCCGAGCCGATGAGGTCTATCCTGTCACTGCTGCCAGCGGAATTATTACCACTATTGTCTTTTCCCCTTCTGAACAGGTTCAAAGTTATGGAAGCGGCTTTTCTACTGCCTGGGAATTTCTAAGCAGAGGAAACTACTTCTTTTTGAAACCGAAAGCAACGGATGGAAGAACCAATCTTGTGGTTGTCACCAATCGCAGAAGCTATCTCTTTGACATTCGGCTCGGTTCCAGGGCAAAGGCCACCTATCGTTTAACGTTCAGATATCCGCTGGATGAAATTGAAGCGGCCAAGAAAGAAGCCGAAAAAAATCAAGTCAAGAGCCTGCTTTCAGATAGTGCATTGCACTCGGAAGAAAAAGATCCGGAAAACAAAAAATCCAACTATCAATACACAATGAACTTCGGATCTGCCGCTGCTTCCAAGACCATCGCACCAATTAAAGCATTTGATGACAATCGTTTTACGTACCTGAAGTTTAAGGAACAAACGGATTTCCCGGCGGCTTACCGCGTACAGGACGGCGAGGAAACCTTGCTGAACTCCCATGTGGAGGACGGCTGGCTTGTTCTGCACGGCGTTTACGAAGAAGTGAGATTAAGAGCGGGCAAAGCCGTTGTCGGCATTTACAACGAAAACTATCAGGGAGGCGGGGCCTCGGATAAACGCGCCGTCTCTGTCAAGGGCTTATACAGACAAATCAAGCATAAGGAGTAAATAATGCAAACCAATAAAGACACCATTACTTCCGTTGCTCAAGATGCTAAACAAGGTATTCCCCATGTCGAGGGAAGAAAAAGTAAAACTCCGGGCAAACCTCTTGTTGCTGCCGCAATGCTGGCTCTGTGCGTTTTAGTAGGCTACAACTTATATCAGAACCAAGACGTAAAAGAGCAAAAGACTGAAACCTCAAAAGCAAAAGAAAACGGGAACATTTACACAAGCAACAAAACCCTTGTTCTTGATCATCAGGCAGCTGTCAAAAAAGAAGAAGTTAAAAATCAAAGTGCCCCTGAACCGGCAATCTCGCCAATCACTCCGGCAATTCCTCCGGTTGCCTACGAGCCCGCGCTTCCGACCTACTCACCACCCCTGCCCGCAGTCGCTGAAAATGATAGAGAAAAACCCAAAGAGCCCACGTTAACCGAAAGAAGAAACAGCGCCCCGATGATGGGAGAGGCAAACACGATCCAAGCCGCTCCTGAAAATAGCACCGAACCTGTTTTCAGAGCCTCGGAACCTCCCCGGTCTTCAGAAAAATTTGACAACTTGCTCACTCCGATTGAAACGGCCTCAGTCAGAGCCTCAATGATGCCCAATCGAAACCTTCTGCTTTCTAAAGGAACGTTTATTGAATGCATCTTGGAGACCAAAGTGGATACAACCGTTCCCGGAATGACGAGCTGCGTCATTCCCAGGAATATTTATTCAGCAAACGGCAAAACGCTTCTTTTAGAAAGAGGCTCGAAGGCCGTGGGTGAGTACGAAGGAGCGGTAGAAAACGGCTTAAACAGGATCTTTGTTCTTTGGACGCAAATTCAAACACCCAACGGGGTTCGAATCAATTTGAATTCACCGTCCACGGATGCCCTCGGCGGAGCGGGACTGTCCGGGGAAATTGATTTCCACTGGTGGAGAAGGTTCGGCAATGCTTTACTTTTCACTCTGATTCAAGACGGCTTCGATTTCGGCATGAGCAAAAACACCGAAAACAACGGCGGCGTGAATTACTACCAAAACAGCCAAGACGGGATGGAAAGAATCATTGAAGAGGCTATGCGTCAAAGCGGCAACATTCCGCCCACTCTAACCAAAAATCAAGGGGAGCGCATCGGCATTCTTGTCGCGCGCGATGTTGATTTCTCCTCTGTATACAGTTTGAAACCCCTCCCGGAGACAACAAAATGACTTTTTCAGAACACGACGAACTTGCTATCGAATTAGAAGCTCAGAACACCCATAAGCTGGAACTCAAACTTTTTCCTGCCACATTGGATTTGTATGCATCATCCAAGGGTACGGTGATTAGTACTCTCAACGGTGAAATCCGAAGTTTTCAAAAGGACAAAGTTCTTGAAACTAAAGAAGTCACACTTAACCCTCAGCTTATTTTTGAACCTCAGGAGAAGCTTCCCGGAACAGCTTTAGGTTTTGAGCCCACATCCGATAATTCCGAGATTGAAAACTTTATCGCAGATAAATCAAGACAGATCATCTCGGCAACAAAAACGCTTCTTGAACCGTTCAGAAGCGAAATTGAAGCTCAGGTTTGTGAACTCAAACTTCAACAATGCCTGGAGCGCGTTGGAAAAAACGGAGAAGAAATCAGCTATGAAGCAGATTTCCGCAACATTGAGCCGGCAGAAAGCCTCTATTACACCAAACAGTGGCAAAGCCTTCTTAGCGGGATTCAGTACGATCCGGTACTAAGCCTGCATCAGCCCGAATTTTCCGCCTATCTTTCCAATGAAAAATTAAACAGACCTTGGGATCGGGAAGGGAAGCTCTCAATTTCCGCCAAGCCTAAGGAGAAAGTTGTTGAAGCTATTTTCAACAAAGGAAAAAAAGATTTTACAAGGCTCAAACAACTTGATAAAGAAGGACCGGATTTTGCAAAACTGACAGAGGCAAACAAAAAAGCCTGCAAAGTCGTGACTGCCGGATTTCTGCGCGCCCCTCAATTTAAAAACAGACCACGTCTTCAGCAAGCTTTTCGAGACAAGATGGCCTCTGTTTTTAAAGAGGCTCAAGATGCCGGACAACAGTTGTCCGTGGAAATCTATGACAAAAACGCAAAAGCAAGAAAGGTCATAGAAATTAAAAGCAAAGCTCCTGATAAAGAAAGAGAGCGCTAAAAAACCTATAAGCAAAACGAGAGTTAATTATGGCCTCATTACTCGCTGAACAACTGGAATTTGATTTTTTTGCGCCTCCGGAACACGAAAAACCTAAGGCCGATAAAAAGCCGGCTGTCTCAACTGCGATCAAAGACACTGATATTTTGAATTACCAATTAAACAGGGACGGCAGCCGCAAGCTTCAAGATTTCGGGGAAGACCTTCATAACACCCGCAAGGGAAGATCACTCAACAGGAGCACTGAACCTTATAAATTCATCCAGGGATCCCCGGAAGAACTTGAAAAACGTCTCTCTTCAGAACCGCTGGATAAGATCTGGCCTAAAAGTTCCATCCTCGAGCTGCATAAAGACAACCCCGAAGCGGCTGCTTGTCTGTGGCTCGTAAGATCAACATTAAGAGGCAGACGGCCGGCTAAAGATACCTATAAATTCAGACGCTATCTGCACACGGCCTCCGCAGCAATCGCCTTGCATCGCCAAGTTATAAACGGAGAACTGGCTCCTGAAGCCCCGACCGATGCCTTTGATCATTTTTACGAAGTGGGGAATAAGTATAAGGTTCTCGCGCATATTTCTACGAAGTACTGGCCCTTCATCGGAGCCTATAGTATCGGCGACGCACAAGATATTTGTCGCTGGAATGACTTTAGATTATCTGACGATACCGACATTGAATCCTATCAATATCAATGTATTCTTCCCGGAAGCCGGGACAACAAGCAATTATGTTTAAAAAACTCTGACGGGAAGCTTTTTCCTTATTATGCGGTAGCCGTCGGAAACAGCGAAAAAGAGTTCGAAGCAAATATTGAAAAGCAGCTCAAAACAACCTTCGGAAAACTACTTGAGACTGCAAGTCAACCCGAAAAAGAACAAGAGTCCAAGCCCAAGCCTGCCCTATCCATAAAACTGTACGGCCGCGGAGTTCGTAACAGCCATACTTATGAAGTATATGGAAAATCCGGAACAATCGAGTTCCAGCTCACGGACAAGATTGCTTTTGAATCTGATGAAGCATTTTGGAACTATGTGAATACCCACAGAACGGAACTGGAAAATAAGTACCGAGAATTCCGGGCGGAATTTTCCAAAACGGAAAAAGATTGGAGAAGCGGTTCTCCGATTCGAGATCGTGTTGGCCCGGACTATCGAGAAGGAAAAGACGCTACGCCGGAAATGTTTATGAGTACCTTCGGCTTCAGAGGCGTTGAGTTTGGTAATTGGGTAAAACAAGGCAAAAACGGCAGGGAACGGCAATGGATGCTCAACAATGCTTATGACTCCCTCATGGATCTCTCAAAGATATTGGGCATTCCTCCAAAGGCCGTAGCCCTAGACGGCGAATTGGGATTGTGCTTCGGTTCCAGAGGACACGGCAGCGCATCTGCGCATTACGAACCGGCCAACCGACTGATAAATCTCACCAAAACCAAAGGCTACTCTTGTCTGGCTCACGAATGGTTTCATGCGCTAGACCACTACCTGATGAGAACGAATTACCGGGAAAAGCTAGATGTCAGGATGCTCAGTGAACAGGTTGATTCAGAGATAATTTTTAAATTAACACCGAAGGCTCAGGAACGAATCAATGAGGGCGGTAAAAAGATTTATTCACTATGGATGGGTTCTGCCTCCCGGGTGGAATACGAATTCAAGACCAATCCGAAAGCTGCTGAATTAGCGCGAAGGGTTATTGCCGGAGAACTGGATCAGGCCGATATTAATCTTGACATCCCGGATAGAGGCAGAGAACTTGTCTACAAGGTAACTCTTACCAAGGAAGATCTCATTCAGACAGAACGAGGCGCAGCAGATAAGATCCGGCCGGAGCTGCATCACGCTTGGGCAGAAACGATTGACACCATTCGTTCAACTGCAATGCACCGAAGAATGCTGAAGAAAAAAGCGTACTGGAATAGTAAAACAGAAGAAGCGGCCAGAAGCTTTGAGGCTTTCGTAGAGGTGCGCAGTCAAGAGTTAGGCATTACCAATGACTTCTTAACAAACGGAGCATTTGTCGAGAAGACGTTAGACAAGAATTCTTATTATCCCTATCTAGACGGTGTGGACGTCCGGAGGGTTTCCGAGAAATTTAAAGCTCTCTTTGAAGAGATTAAAACTAAAGAGACTAATAAAGGAGTTGCTCTTTTCTCAAAAACCAGAGAGGGCAAAAGCGGTGCCAAGATTTCTGAGATTAGAGAAGCCTTGGAGAAAAAATTCGGCAAAACTACCATCGACGCCCTAATTGACAATGGCCGTCTCAAAATTGTTTCCGGCATCAATGATGTACCGCCATACCTGTCAGCTTTGCCGGAAGAACTAAAAAATTCCAAGAAAAACACAAAGACCGGATTTATTGTCCCTGATCAACTTGCTCATGACGGCAATCCGGAAGGAATTTTTGCGACTCTGAAATTAAAAGAGAACCTTCATTTCCCCAGCGGGAAAGTAATCGTAAAAGAGGGTTTTCACATCGCCTATCAACATCGAGGATTCGGAGCAAAACATTTGACTGGAAACCTCTTGGAACATCCCAATAGATCTTTGTCAGTTACTCAAGAGAACAAAACCGAGGAAGCACTCTTATCTTTAAAAGAAGTACTAGGATCGGCTTCAGAATTATTTAAAGTCAAAGAAGATCAATTCGTCTTTTACTCAAATAAATATAACAGAGGCGTCCCATGCAAACTTAATGATGACGGGGACCTTTTTGCAGTCATCACCGACAGACCCGTCAACGTAAGAGGTGACCGATATAAGATTTGGGGAAATGATAGCGTGAGACTGTCGGGCGCGCTCATCTTTCCCGACCATACTGCATCCGTAACAGCACCCTCTTTAGTACCAGCCATTGAGCAGAATCAAAACGGAACTCAACCCGTGAAGTCGCACAAGGGTCTCTACACTGACGTGGATTATACCGAAGAATTAAAAAACAATCTTGCTCAAGCTCGCTCAGGGGAAAAAAGGAGCTTCAAAAAAACTCCTCATTTCATTAACTCCGGTGAAGGAAGAGTACAAGGATTCTATGAACAAGAGCATAAAACTGCGTTTCTCATTGCTGAAAACTTAGTGCCGGAAGCTGCCTCTTCGGTGCTGCTTCACGAAGTCGGTATCCATATGGCCTACGACTCCGAGCTGAAAGAAAAAGTTATCCCTTTAGTAAAAAAGGCTCCGCGTCTATTAGAGGAAGGCTTCAGACAGCGAGATCCAGTCTGTATGGCAGCCGAAATCCGCTTAAAAGATTCCGGGATTACAAAAGATCATCCCAATTATGCGGAAGAGACTGCGGCGTACCTTGTTGAAGAATGTTCTAAACAAAGAAACGCGCTGCCCAAGCTTCAGCGATGGTACAAACAGATGCGCTCGACTGTAAGCGTCTGGCTTGTAGAGCATGGCTTTAAAGATAGTAAAACTCTTACCACTGACGACTTTGTGACTATCGCCAAGGCAAACATTAAGGCCTTAGCAGAACAAAAAGAATTAACCGCTTCTCAGACAAAAAACGAAAAAATCCTTTTTTCGCTTAACAAGCAGCATCGAGACACTTTGGAATTAATGCGAAAAGAGTTGCCGAAAGCTGACCCGGCGATGCAAAACCCCAAGCTTTTAGAAAAAGTGCTTCAGGCTGTGGAAGAAAGAATGCTTGACTGTGAACGGCAGGGAAAAATACTGACGGTCAACTCGGAGTTTTTTAAACGCCAAACCCCAGCCAGCCGCACCCAAACCGAACAAAAAATCCCGGAACAAAACAAAACCAAAGGACTCGAACGATAAACCGTTCAAGGAGAAATTAAATCATGAGTATCGATAGAGATATTTCCATCCGTCAAAAATTAAAACCTTTCAATCAATTCTTACAGATGGAAGGCGTCACTGAAATTGCTGTTAATCGACCGGGCCAACTTTACTATGAAAGAGAAGGAGTTTGGAATCAAGTCTCGGTTCCGAGCCTAACTTATGACGCGCTGATAGAGCTTGGAATCACCGCAGCCAAATACTCCGGTGACAACGTCAACTTCTCCAAGACGGAACCTATTGTTTCCGTCACACTGCCCGACGGCGAACGAGCTCAATTTATACAACCTCCTGCTTGCTCTCCCGAACTGGTCAGTCTCACGATCAGAAAACCTTCTTTAAAAATTATTTCCGTTGATGATTTTTATCGATCAGGTTTTTTCAATCATATGAGAAAAGCTGAAGAACAAAATCCGAAAGATGAAGAACTACTAGAAATTTACGAACACCTTCAGGAATACGAAGAAGGAGCGAAAAAAAGAGTTGAATTCTTGAGAAAGGCTGTCCGGTACGGAAAGAACATCGTGATAGCCGGAGAAACCGGGAGTGGAAAAACAACCTTCATGAAGGCGTTGATGCAGGACATTCCCAGAGACGAAAGGATCGTCACGATCGAGGACGTTCCGGAACTGGTTCATGGGCTCCCCTATCATGACAACAAGGTTTGCCTGTTTTACCCCAGCGAAGCAAAACGTAATTCAAACGTAACGGCTGCCTCTCTGATGCGTTCATGTCTGCGAATGAAGCCGGATCGAATTCTATTAGCGGAACTTCGAGGGCCCGAAACATTTGATTTTTTAAATATCTGTCTTTCCGGACACGGCGGCTCGATCACCAGTTGTCATGCAGGCAGCTGTGAGGATGTCTTCAAGTACCTTGCTCTGAAGGTACAGCAAGCTGAAGACGCTAAAACGATGACAACAGAACAAATCAATCGTTACCTCCAAGACGTCATAGATGTAGTTGTCCACATCCATAACGATAAAAAAGGCATCGGACGTCATATCACGGATATTTGGTTTAAGCCGGCCAGGCTCAAATCATAAGGAACCGCCAAATGAGTCAGCCTAGAAACAAAAAAATTATCAAGGTTGCCGTCGGAATCATCGGCTGCCTTCTCTTAGCTGTTTTGTTCTTTGAGATTTCAGGATTTTTATTCCTCAAGATTTTTCGCCTCCCCCTTGAAATATGCCGTCCTTGGACAATATTTCAATACTGGATGATGTATCGGGACAGCAATAGGAGTTTCATCAAGGCGGCTATCCTCGGCTGTCTGCTTGCTCCTTGGCTGATTACCGCAGCCGTTGCAATCGCTATCAAAATTAAAGCCGGAAAAAGAAGTTTACATGGGGATGCGGCTTTTGCCAGCAACACGGAGGTTCAAAAATACGGGCTTATCAATCCGCCGGACGGATTGGATAAAACCATCTTGGTTGGCAAACATAACGGAAGATACCTTAATTACGGCGGAACAGAGTTTGTTCTTTTAGCCGCCCCGACGCGGTCCGGTAAAGGTGTCGGCGTTGTTATTCCGAATTGCCTTAATTACAGCGATAGTCTTGTTATTTTGGACATTAAGGGAGAGAACTTCGATATTACATCCGGATACCGAGCGGCTCACGGTCAGGAAGTTTACCTTTTTGCTCCTTTCGATCCTGAAGGAAAAACTCATCGGTACAACCCGTTGGAATACATTAGTTCCAACGAAGTTGATCGCGTCGGAGATATCGACGCCATTGCCACGGCGCTTTATAACTCTGAGTCAAACGGAGATAAATTCTGGAGCGAAAATGCTAAAGATTTGTTCCGCGGATTATGTCTTTACGTATTAGAAACGCCGGGCATTCCTAAAACTTTGGGACAAATTCTCAGGGAGTCATCAGCAGCAGGATTAAAAGACTCTTTAACAAAAAAACTTAAGGACGCACAAGACGCCGGCCATCCCTATTCCAACCGTTGTATTGAAGCATTAAACAGAGTTTTTAGTAATTCAGAAAATACTCTGTCAGGCATTGTCAGCACGTTCGGAACACCTCTTCTCGGTTTTGCCAATGCTCGGGTTGATCTTGCCACGAGTGCTAACGATTTCGATCTGAGAGACGTTCGTCGAAAGAAAATGAGCATTTACCTCAAGATCGAGCCGAACAAACTTAAGGAAGCCCGGGTACTGGTCAATTTATTTTTTGATCAGCTGCTTAATTTGAACACTAAGAAACTTCCGGAACAAGACAAAAGCCTCAAGTATCAATGTTTGGTTCTGTTAGATGAGATGACTTCAATCGGCAGAGTCCCGATGATCAGTCAGGCAATCGCGTATATGGCTGGTTACAACATGCGTCTGCTGACGATTATTCAAAGCATGACTCAGTTGGCAAGCGCCTACGGGAAAGACGATGCTGAAACGATTAGGGCCAATCACTCTCTACTCATCATGTATGCCCCCAATCCTACTCAACAATCTTTAGCAAACGAGTACAGTGAGATGCTGGGTACACAAACGGTTAAGTCCAAATCAACCTCTAAAGGAAAAGGTTCAACATCAACCAGTGAATCAGATCAAAGACGCTCTCTTCTGCTCCCTCAGGAAATAAAAGGAATCGGAGATAAAAAGGAAATCGTTGTACTCAATAAAGGCTCGGCAAAACCTATTCTTTGTCAAAAAATCCGCTATTACGAAGACCCGAACTTTGAGTGCAGACAACGCTGGGAAACTCCTTTTGTACCTGTGCAGGACGTTGAAACCTTCACAGCGTCATTAGACGAAAGAGTGAACAAGGTATTGGCCACAGAGCTGACAGAAGAAGACTCAAGAAAAATTGCCGGAGTCAACGAGCTTCCGGAAATTCCAAAAGAACTTGCCGAAACGCCGGATTCAGATTGGAGTAATGAGCAAATCCAAAACTATGTTGAAGCTTCTTTTACCAAAATTGCTGCGAATCGGTTCAATCTTTCTGCTATCCAACACGCTCCTAAGTTAGACCTATCTAAGAATCAGCCGCCGGAAAAAATAAACGGTAATACAGACGATGGTGAAACTTCTGAAGATCTGGACAAGACAATCAGCGATTTGTTTGACGGGGTAGATACACCTACTGAAGAACAAGAAAAAGAGCCTGCACAAGAGCCGGAAGATATTTCGTTGCAGCAGCCCTCTTTTGATCCAGCACCAGTAAACGAAGAACCTTCCTCGAGCCTCGATAAAAAAACGGAAGGGCCGGAAAAGGAAGATGAAACTTTGGAGGCAATTTTCGAGACTCCAACTGATAAACCGCCCGCTTCCGCGCCTTCTGCCTCTCCTAAAAAGAAACAGACTTCCCCGCTAAAGGACATTCGAAATTTATACCGTCGTAAGAAAACGCAGACAACTTCCGGCGAATTCAAGCGGCATTTTTCCACCCTCAAATAAGGAGTTAACTTATGACAAGCAAATATCAAGATTTTTCTGAATCTCTGGTTGTATTGGGCGAACCCAAGTGCACCAGTATTGTTCCTACTAAAGGCCCTCATGCCGGAAATGAAACGAAAGTTCTGGAAGTCTTAACCTATCATCCAAACTTTGAAAAGAAGCCGGACGGTTCTTTTGAACGAAAAGAACCTGATTTCTACAAGCTTCAGTATTTCGGTGCAACAGCAGAAAATATGGCAAAACTGCTTCAAAAATCAATGCGCCTGGATGTTCGAGGTTCCTTAACAACTGAAAATTTTGAAAAAGACGGAAAGCAGTATGAGAACAAAGTGATCAAGGCAAAAAGCATCGCCTTATGCCTAAATCAACTGGGAATCGAATCCATAAAATTTAGAGCCCCGGAAAAGAAGGCTGGAAAATCCCAGACCCCTGAACTTGATCGTTAACCTCATCTCCGGAGCGCCATGCGGCGCTCCCTTCTTTGATCCATAAAAGTCAACTACCTCGGCCTGAAGGCCAGGGCTTGAAAAAGCCTCTAGTTGACTAGCCTCAGGTCGTCGTTTGGCGGACTACGTTGGTTGGGAATGCACAGGCACCGCGGGATGCCGATCCTAGTCCCGCGCTCTGCGGCCGATGGTTAAAAGCTCTGAGAGG
>ERZ773168.1321-NODE-1321-length-21600-cov-8.933349_pt1 | contig 21600 bp, 18 predicted proteins | sample MGYA00511261_ERZ773168 | MGnify/ENA primary metagenome ERZ773168 (study PRJEB29015, sample SAMEA2737855) | human gut metagenome | biome: human gut; feature: human-associated habitat; material: faeces | place: China | collected 2012 ... | reverse complement strand
AGGCCGGTGCGGAGGACTGCTGGGAAGAGCAGACGGCGGTTATTTACTGTGTGCGCGGCGGCGTCACGCTGACGGCGGACGGGCGGCAGCTGCGGCTTTCGCAGACCGACTGCGCCGTGCTGCGCTTCTGCGGCTGCGTGCAGCTGCGCGCTTCCGGCGAATATCCGGGCGTTTGTATGCTGGCGGAGATCTGGCCGGAGAAAAAATGACGCAGGAATTCCTGCATCCATGCAAGAATGAATTGAAAAATGCAAAAGAAGCTGTTACAATATCATCAATGGGGGAGATCACGATGCAGATGGAACATACTGAAACCTTACAACTTGATTACGAACTGCCGGAATACCCGGAAATAGACCCGCGCTATCGCCGCGCACCGCGCCGCGAATCGCACCTGAGCCGGGCGGATCAGGCGCTGGCAATCAAAAATGCGCTGCGCTACATCCATCCCGATCACCACGCGCAGATGGCAAAGGAATTTGCGCAGGAGCTGGCCGAGCATGGCCGTATCTATGGCTACCGCTTCCGTCCCGCAGGCGCGATCTATGGAAAACCGATCGACGAATACAAGGGCCGCTGCATTGAGGGCCGCGCGATCCAGGTCATGATCGACAACAATCTGGACTTCGACGTCGCGCTTTATCCCTACGAGCTGACGACCTACGGCGAGACAGGCCAGGTCTGCCAGAACTGGATGCAGTACCGCCTGATCAAGAAGTACCTCGAGCAGCTGACCGATGAGCAGACCCTCGTCGTCATGTCCGGTCATCCTCTGGGCCTCTTCCACTCCCACAAGATGGCTCCGCGCGTCATCATCTCCAACGGCCTGATGGTCGGTACCTTCGATGACCAGGAGAACTTCAACCGCGCTGCCGCGCTCGGCGTTGCCAACTACGGTCAGATGACCGCCGGCGGCTGGATGTACATCGGCCCCCAGGGCATCGTCCACGGCACGTTCAACACGCTGCTCAACGCCGGCCGTCTGAAGCTCGGCATCCCCAACGATCAGAACCTCGCCGGCCGTCTGTTCGTCTCCGCCGGTCTTGGCGGCATGAGCGGCGCTCAGGGCAAGGCTGCTGAGATCGCCGGCGCTGCCTCCATCATCGCCGAGGTCGACGATTCCCGTATCGAGACCCGTTACACCCAGGGCTGGGTCAGCCACCGCACCGCCTCCCTCGAAGAGGCCACCAAGATCGCTCTCGACCACCAGAAGGAAGGCAAGCCCTGCGCTGTCGCCTATTGCGGCAACATTGTCGACCTGCTCGAGTACCTGTACAACAACAACGTCCATGTCGACCTGATGAGCGACCAGACCTCCTGCCACGTGCCTTATGACGGCGGCTACTGCCCGCAGGGCCTCACGTTCGAGCAGCGCACCGAAATGCTCGACAAGGATCCCGACGGCTTCCGTGTCCTCGTCGACAAGACGCTGCAGCATCACTATGAGATGATCTGCAAGTTCCACGAGCGCGGCACCTACTTCTTCGACTACGGCAACAGCTTCCTCAAGGCTGTTTACGACTCCGGTGTGAAGAGCATCTGCAAGAACGGCGAGAACGACCTCGACGGCTTCATCTTCCCCTCCTACGTCGAAGATATCCTTGGTCCCTGCCTGTTCGACTTCGGCTACGGCCCGTTCCGTTGGTGCTGCCTGAGCCGCAACCCCGAGGATCTGCACAAGACCGACATGGCTGCCGCCGAGTACATCAAGGCCCACAACCGTCGCTATCAGGACTACGACAACTATGTCTGGGTCCGCGACGCCGAGAAGAACAAGCTGGTCGTCGGCACCCAGTGCCGTATCCTCTATCAGGATGCCATGGGCCGTATGAACCTCGCGCTCAAGTTCAACGAGATGGTTCGCAACGGTGAGATCGGCCCCGTCATCCTTGGCCGTGACCATCACGACACCGGTGGTACCGATGCGCCCTTCCGTGAGACCTCCAACATCAAGGACGGCTCCAACATCATGGCCGAGATGGCGACCCAGTGCTACGCTGGTAACGCTGCCCGCGGCATGAGCTACATCGCCCTGCACAACGGCGGTGGTACGGGCATCGGCCGCGCCATCAACGGCGGCTTCGGTATGGTTCTCGACGGCTCCGAGCGTGTCGACACCATCCTGCGCATGTCCATGCCTTGGGATACCATGGTCGGCGTTGCCCGCCGCAGCTGGGCGCGCAACGAGAACGCCATGACCACTGTCGCCGAGTACAACAAGATGTACGAGGGTCAGGATCACATCACCATGCCTTACGTCGCGGACGAAGAGCTCTGCGAGAAGGCCGTGAAGGAATACATGCACTAAGAAAACACTTCAAAAAAGGGGCTTTTTACAAAGCCCCTTTTTTGAGCTGGATACACTCCGCTGCGCGCACTCGCTTTGCTCGCACACTTGCGGAGCGCAAAGAATCTTTCCGACGCACATGTCGTCGGAAAGATGATCTCAATTTATTTGCCGCCTGCGGGCGGCCTGGGCAGCCTCTGGCGGCTCTGCCGCCTTGCGGATGCCGCGTACCCCTTGCGGGTAAAACTCTGCGAGACTTTTTTAACCGCTGCGTTAGTCGGCGGAGGCGATGTGGCTGGCGATGCGCTGCATGATCATGTCGAGGGCGACTAAGTTGTGGCCGCCTTCAAGCACAATGATATCGGCATACTTGCGGCTCGGCTCGACGAACTGCTCGTGCATGGGCTTGACGGTCGTCAAATACTGCGTGATGACGCTCTCGAGCGTGCGGCCGCGGTCGCGCACGTCGCGCAGCGCGCGGCGCAGAATGCGCACGTCGGCGTCGGTCTCGACAAAAATTTTGATGTCAAGCATTTCGCGCAGCCGCGGGTCCTGGAAAATGAGGATGCCCTCGACGATGACGACCTTGCTCGGCCGGATGAGCTCGGTCTCACTTGTGCGCTGGAGGTCTGCGTAGGAGTAGACAGGGCAGCGGATGGCCTTGCCCGCCTTGAGCTCCTTAAGCTGCTCGACCATCAGATCGGTCTCGAAAGCGTCGGGGTGGTCGTAATTCTGCTTGCAGCGCTCTTCAAAGGGCCTGTCCTGATATTTATAATAGCTGTCGTGGTGCACGACGCTGATATCGTCGCCGAAGTGCTGCTTCAGATGCTCGGTGAGCGTCGTTTTGCCCGAACCGGTGCCGCCTGCAATGCCAATGAAGATGGTGTTCATCGCCAGACCCTCCATGAATCGTTTGTTGTTAAGTCGATTATAGGAAGACTTTGGCGAAAAAGCAAGGCCGCGCGGCGGAATGCGGCAAAAATTTGCGTGTTTCGGTTGACGCGGGACAAAAAAGCAAGTATTATGTAAAGGAACGCGGCACCGTGTGTGCTCGCGCGCAGAGACTCTATTTTGACAAAAGAAAGGAGCGTCGGCATGAATCTTCTCAAGTGCCCGCGCTGCGGCGAAGAATATTCCCCCAGCTATCGCAGATGCCCGTTCTGCGAGGAGGGAGACCATCCCCGTAAGATCAAGTACAACTCCAGCAAACAGAGCGGCGGCCGGCGCGTTTCGGATAAAAAGCAGACGCAGTCCGTCCGCGGCGCGATGGCGGCGGTGCTCGTCGTCGTGCTGCTGCTTCTGAGCTGGTCGCTCTTTGGTGACAAGATCGTCGCAAAGATCACGCCCGCCGACGACGATATCCCCGGCGTGCAGGACGATGTCAATACGCCCGACGACAGCAATACGAACACGGACGATCCGAACGCGAACAACGGCGGCACCACTGACCCGAACACCGGTGATGAGCCGAACGCAAATGATCCCGCAAACGGCAGCGACACAACTGCCACCAATCCCGGCACCACGACAACCCCGTCCACCCCGACGGTGGATGCCTCGGCCCTGAGCATCAAGACGAACGTCGGTACGACGCTGCCCAAGGACGGAAACGGCAACTTTGACTGCACGATCAAGCCGAGCGAGACCATCCGCCTGAGCGTTTCCGGCACGGACGCGGCCGCGACCTGGGCGGTGGCGGACGCGAGCGTCCTGTCCATCTCGGCGGACGGCTTGATCACGCCTGCCAAGGTGGGTACCACGACCGTGACGGCCACCGTTGGCGGCGCGGTGCTGACCATCACGGTGCGCATCAAGTAAAGAGAAAAAGAACGGCCGGGGGCCGTTCTTTTTTACGCAAAAAGGGGCGGCTTTCCTTGCAAGCACTGCCCGCCTGTGCTACAATTACCTTGAAAAAGTATTTGCAGGAGCTATCGACCATATGACGACCCGTGAATTTCAGCAGAAAAAGCCGCTTTCCATTCTCTTCACCTACTTCAAGCCGCACCGCGGCCTGTTTATCCTGGACCTTGTCTGCGCGACGGTCGTTGCGCTCATCGATCTCGCCTTCCCGCTCGTGACGCGCAAGTCGATGTACGACCTTTTGCCGAATCAGCAGTACCGCACGTTTTTTATCGTGATGGGCGTGATGATGGCGGCGTTCATTGTGCGCGCGCTTTTATACTATGTCATTTCCTACTGGGGACACACATTCGGCATTCTGGTGGAGGCGGACATCCGCCGCGACCTTTTCACGCACGTGCAGGAGCTGGACGTCAGCTTCTTTGACCACAACCGCACGGGCCAGCTCATGAGCAGGCTGACGAGCGATCTCTTCGAGATCACGGAGCTCGCCCACCACGGCCCCGAGGACCTGCTCATTTCGACGCTGACGATCGTCGGCGCGCTCGCCATCCTGTTTTCCATCGAGTGGCGGCTCGCGCTGGTCGTGGCGTGCATCCTGCCGGTGTTCATCGCGGTCATCATGTCGCGCCGCAGCAAGATGACGGCAGCCTCGCGCGGCGAGAAGCAGAAGACTGCCGCCATCAACGTCGGCATCGAGTCGTCGCTCTCCGGCATCCGCACGGCGCGCGCCTTTGCCAACGAGGAAGAGGAGATCGACAAATTCAACGCGGCGAACGAGGAATTCAAGGTCTCCAAGCGCAAATTCCACCACGAGATGGGTGTGTTCAACGCGACGATGGAATTTTTTATGACGCTGCTCTCCGCCGCCGTCATCACGGTGGGCGGCTATCTCATCATGCGCGGCGAGATGAACTACATTGACCTCATCACGTTTTCCCTTTACATCGCAACGTTCATCAACCCCGTGCGAAAGCTCGCGAATTTCTCTGAGATTTTTGCTCGTGGCTTTGCAGGTCTTGAGCGCTTCACGGCACTCATGCGCGTCGAGCCCGCGCTCAAGGACGCACCGGACGCGAAGGAGCTCGAACACTGCCGCGGCGAGATCGACGTCGACCATGTGAGCTTTTCTTACGAGGGCGAGGAGAATGAAGGCGTGCTCCATGACGTGAGCGTGCATATAAGGCCTGGCGAGATGCTCGCCATCGTCGGCCCCTCCGGCGGAGGCAAGTCGACGCTCTGCCAGCTCATCCCGCGCTTTTACGAGGTGAGCGAGGGCGCGATCCGTATCGACGGGGAAGATGTGCGCTCTCTTACGCAGTCGTCTCTTCACCGCGCCATCGGCATCGTGCAGCAGGATGTGTTCCTCTTTGCCGACACGGTGCGCGAGAATATCCGCTATGGCCGCCCCGACGCGACGGACGAGGAGATCGTCGAAGCGGCGAAGCGCGCGGAGATTTACGATGATATCATGGCCATGCCGCACGGCTTCGACACCTATGTCGGCGAGCGCGGCACGATGCTCTCCGGCGGACAGAAGCAGCGCGTGTCCATCGCGCGCATCTTCCTCAAAAACCCGCCCATCCTCATTCTGGACGAGGCGACGAGCGCGCTCGACAGCGTGACGGAGGTCAAAATTCAGCACGCTTTCGACGAGCTCGCGCGTGGGCGCACGACGCTTGTGATCGCGCACCGCCTCTCGACCATCCGCTCGGCGGACCGCATCCTCGTCGTCGAGAATGGCCGCATCGCCGAGCAGGGCAGCCACGAGGCGCTGCTCGCGCAAAACGGCGAGTATGCGTCCCTCTGGCGCACGCAGAATGGGAAAGCATGATGGACAGACGGCAGCTTTTGGATCGCGCCGCGCGCAATGGCGATGAGCGCGTGCTGCTGGCGCACATTCTGGACAAGTGTGAGCAGAGCAGAAACCGCAATATCCCGTCGGCGACGGACTTTTTGAGCCCCGCTGAGCAGCGCAGCGCGCAGGACCTGCTGCACGCCGCCGCCATTCATGACGGCTGCGCCTTCTGCGGTGGATTTGAGCGCGCGGAGCGGAGAATGCTCCTCTTTCTGCCCGACTGGCAGGAGGAGGCCGACGAGAGCGAGTACATGACGGCGCTCCGCTGCACGTATCGCAAGGAAGATACGCTGACGCACCGCGACTTTCTCGGCTCGCTGATGGCGCAGGGCGTCACGCGCGAAAAGCTCGGCGACATTTTGGTGTCGGAGGGCTCGTGCGATTTGATCGTCTCGCGCGATATCGCGCCGTATCTGCTGCAAAACATGACGAGCGCGGGGCGCGTGAAGCTCTCGGTCAGCGAGATCGAGCTTTCAGACTTGAGCGTCCCCGAGCTCAAGGTCAAGGAGATTCGCGACACGGTCTCGACACTGCGGCTCGACGCCGTGGCGGCGAGCGGCTTTTCGATGAGCCGCGGCAAGGCGCAGGAGCTCATTTCCTCGGGCCGCGTGCAGCTCAACTACCGCGAAACGCTCAAGAGCGACGCCCCCGTCGCGCAGGGGGATGTGATCTCCGCCCGCGGCCTCGGCAAGTTTGAGGTCGCCGAGGTCGGCGGCCTGAGTAAAAAAGGAAGAACGGCGCTGCTTCTGCGCCGATACCTGTAAGGAGAATCAAACAATGACGATGGATGAAAAGATCGCGCGCATCAACGCGCTGGCGCACAAGGCCAAAGCTGAAGGCTTGACCGACGAGGAGAAGGAGGAGCAGGCGCAGCTGCGCCGCGACTACATCGACTCGGTGAAGGCGAACCTAAAATCCCAGCTCAATACGCTCTATGTGCTGGACGAAAAGACAGGTAAAAAGACGAAGATCGTCGACTTTGAGCGCGAGCGCGCCGCGAGAGCGGGCAAGAAAAAGGAGAACAGGTAAATGAGCAAGGATTTTGAATACGATCCCGAGACCGGTTCGTTCCGCTTTGACGAGAGCGACGGAAAAACGAAGAAAAAGAACGATGTCGACGTCGGCGGCTGGATTTTGATCGCGGCGCTGTTTGCCTTCGGCCTGTGGCCCATCGGCCTCATCGCGCTCATCTCCAAGCTCTCGGACAAGCCGAAGAAGGTGAATTCCTCGCGCGGCGGCATGCGCACGTCCACAAGCCCGAATGCAAACGTTTCCTCGCGCAGTACGAACAAGGTAGAAAAGACCGTCGTAAAGACGGCGAAGAAGATGAACCGCGCGCCGAAGGCTTCGGACAAGACCTCCCGCATCCTCTCGATCGTGGGCGCTGCCATCACTGCGATCTTTGGTATCAGCCTTGTGACCATGCTGGGCGAGGTCATCGCCTACGGCTGGTATTCCTACATGATGGAAGAGCTTCTCCCTATGTGCGGCTTTTTTGCCGGCGGCGTTGCCATGCTCGTCGCCGGGCAGCGGATGAAGCGACGCAGCGCACGTGTTGCGCGCTACCTTGCCGTGATGGGCAAGCGCGGCTACATTGCTGTGGACGAACTCTGCGCTGTGACGGGCAAGAGCCGCAAAAAGATCGAGAGTGACCTTGACTACATGGTCGAAAAGGGTCTGCTCGGCGCGGGCGCGTACTTAGACAGCGGCCGCGGCATCTTCTTCCGCAGCGCCGACGCCTTTGCCGACTACGCGAATGCGACCGCGAAAAAGGAAAACGTCACGCCCAAGGAGGCCAACGAGGGCTATGCGGGCGCGCTGCGCGCCATCCGCTCGGCCAACGACCGCATCGCCGACCCCGTGCTGAGCGAGAAGATCGACCATCTCGAGACCGTTGCGGGCAAAATTTTCCGCGAGGTCGAGGAGCATCCCGAAAAGCAGCAGCAGGCCGCGACGTTCCTCAATTACTACCTGCCCACGACGCTCAAGCTGCTTGACAGCTACGCCAAGTTTGAAGAGGCGGGCATCGAGGGCGAGAATCTCTCCCGCGCGCAGGAGCGCATCGAAGAGACGATGGATGCCCTCATCAAGGGCTTTGACAAGCAGCTCGACGATTTGTACCGCAACGAGGCGATGGACATCGACAGCGATATCCGCGTGATGGAAAATATGCTCCGCCGCGACACGGCGAGCGTGGAGGACGATTTCGGCCTCGGCGGCGCGGCAGTGCAGCGCGCACCGGATGAGGAATAAGGTGCTGCACCGCTCTCATACGCTCTATGAGGAGAAAGGACAAGAGGCATGAAACAAACCGGCAGACGATTTGACACCGCAGCCTTTTATGGCGGCACGAACAGCGAGGCCTACCGCTATCTCGGCGCGCACCGCACGCGGCGGTCGGGGAAAGACGGCTACGTCTTCCGCACCTGGGCGCCGAACGCCGCGCATGTGTCCGTTGTGGGCGATTTCTGCGGCTGGAACGGCTACGCCCACCCGATGGAAAAGAACGCGGACGGTTTCTGGGAGTGTTTTGTGCCGTCCCTCAAGCGCTACGATACCTACAAGTTCGCCGTGACGGCACAATCGGGCGAAACGGTCCTCAAGGCCGACCCCTACGCCTTCCACGCCGAGACCCGCCCCGGTACGGCCAGCAAGCTCTATGACCTCGGCGGCTACCGCTGGGGGGATGACGAATGGCGCGCGAGCCGCGCAAAGGCACCCCTCGACCGCTCGCCGCTCAACATTTACGAGGTCCACCTCGGCTCATGGCGGCGGCACGAAAACGGCGATTTTTACGACTACCGCACGCTCGCACGCGAGCTGGCGGATCACGTTCTGGACCTTGGCTACAACTGCGTCGAGCTCATGCCCGTCACCGAGTATCCGCTTGACGATTCCTGGGGCTATCAGTGCACCGGCTATTTTGCCGCAACGTCGCGCTACGGCACGCCCAGGGACTTTATGTACTTTGTCGACCATCTGCACCAAAAGGGCATTTCCGTCATTTTAGACTGGGTGCCGTCGCACTTCTGCAAGGACGCGCACGGCCTCATCGACTTTGACGGCACGCCCTGCTACGAATACGCCGACCCCAATAAGCGCGAGCACGAGGGCTGGGGAACGCGTGTGTTCGACTATGGCCGCGGCGAGGTGAAGAGCTTTCTCCTTTCCTCTGCTGCGTTCTGGCTGCGCGAGTTCCATGTGGACGGCCTGCGCGTGGACGCGGTCGCGTCGATGCTGTACCTCGACTATGGCCGCGAAAATGGCCGTTGGACGCCAAACATCAACGGCGGGCACGAGAATTTAGAGGCCATCGACTTCCTGCGCGCGCTCAACGAGATGGCGTTTTCCGTCGACCCGAACGCGCTGATGGTAGCGGAGGAGTCGACCGCGTGGCCGCTCGTCACACGGCCCGCCAAGGATGGCGGCCTCGGCTTCAACCTCAAGTGGAACATGGGCTGGATGAACGACATGTGCCACTATTTGAAGCTTGACCCCTGGTTCCGCCAGTTCCACCACAAGGACATCACGTTCTCGCTGATGTACGCCTTTTCGGAGAATTTCGTCCTGCCGATCTCGCACGACGAGGTCGTGCACATGAAGGGCTCGCTTCGCGGCAAGATGCCGGGCGACGACTGGCAGCAGCTGGCGGGGGTGCGCGCGTTTACGGCGTACCTGCTCGCCCATCCGGGCAAGAAGCTCACGTTCATGGGCGCGGAGCTGGGCCAGTGGCACGAGTGGAATTTTGCCTCTCAGCTCGACTGGTATTTGCTCGAAAATAAAGAAAATCAGCAGACCCAGCGGTTTTTCAAGGACATCAACCGCTTTTACCTGTCGCAGAGCCCGCTTTGGGACATTGACTTTTCATGGGAGGGCTTTGAGTGGCTCGTCGCCGACGACAACCACAACAACGTCGTCGTCTTCGTCCGGCGCGACCGGAAAGGGCGCGAGCTCATCGCGGCGGTCAACTTTTCGCCCGTCGGACGCGCGGACTACCGCTTCGGCGTCCCGCCGAAAAAGACGTACCGCGAGGTGTTTACCACCGACCTTCCCGCATACGGCGGCACGGGCGACTGGCGCAACGAAGGAGAGCTTTTGACCGAGTCCATCCCCTCGCACGGCAAGCCCTGCTCGCTGTGCGTGACCATCCCGCCGCTCGGCGCGGTGTTCTTCGCGGGCGAGGGCGAATGGCAGGAAGAGGAGAAAACCAACGAGCCGCCCGAGGTGTGACCGGACGGCAACGAAACAAGGAGGAGAGAACAAGCGTGAAGAAAGAATGTATCGCCATGCTGCTTGCCGGCGGCCAGGGCAGCCGTCTCTACGTGCTCACGGAGAATATGGCGAAGCCCGCCGTGCCGTTTGGCGGCAAGTTCCGCATCATTGACTTTCCGCTCTCAAACTGCGCCAACGCTGGCATCGACACCGTCGGCGTTCTGACGCAGTACCGCCCGCTGGAGCTCAACCGCTACATCGGCTCGGGCCAGCCGTGGGATCTCGACCGCGCGGACGGCGGCGTGCACATCCTGCCGCCGTATCAGAGCGCGGGCGGTGCGTCGTGGTATAAGGGCACGGCCAACGCCATCTTCCAGAACATCGGCTTTGTCGACATGTACGACCCCGAGTATGTGCTCATCCTCTCGGGCGACCACATCTACAAGATGAATTACGCCAAGATGCTCGCCCACCACAAAAAAGCGGGCGCGGACTGTACCATCTCCGTTATGGAGGTGCCCTGGGAGGATGCGCCGCGCTTTGGCATCATGAACGTGGACGAAAACGACACGATCACGGAATTCGAGGAAAAGCCCGCGCATCCCAAGAGCAACCTCGCGTCGATGGGCATTTACGTCTTCACGTGGAAAAAGCTGCGTCAATACCTCATCGAGGACGAGAGCGACGAGGCGAGCAGCAACGACTTCGGCAAAAACATCATCCCCAAGATGCTGCAAAACGGGGAAAAGATGGCGGCGTACCGCTTCTCCGGCTACTGGAAGGACGTCGGCACGCTAGACTCTCTTTGGGATGCGAACATGGATATGCTCGCGACCGGCAGCGGGCTCGATCTTCTCGAAAAGGACTGGCCGATCTATGGCCGCTCCGTCTCCGCGCCGCCGGCGTACTTAGGCGTCAACGCGCACGTGGAGCACAGCGTCGTCGCGCGCGGCTGCACGGTCGAGGGGGAGGCGGAGAACTCCGTCCTCTCTGAGCGCTGCACGGTGGAGGAGGGCGCAAGCGTCCAGTACTCCATCCTGATGCCCGGCGCGGTCGTCAAAAAGGACGCGCGCGTCTCCTACGCCATCATCGGCGAGAACGGCGTCGTCGGCGAGCACGCCTTTGTCGGCGCGCCGCCCGAGGCGGTGCCGCCGGAGCAGTGGGGCATCACGGTGCTCGGCCCCGGCGCGGCGGTCGCGGATGACTATGTGCTGCCTGCCAACCGCATGCGCAGCGTGGACGGAAAGGAGACGGTACGATGAACGGACTGCACGGCATCATCTTTGCCTATGAAAAGGCTCCCGGCCTTCGCGAGCTGACCGAAGCGCGCATGCCCGGCTCTGTGCCGTTCGGCGGGCGCTACCGCGTGGTCGACTTCATGCTCTCCAACATGGCGGGCGCGGGCATCACAGACGTCGGCGTTGTGCTGCACGGCAACTATCAAAGCCTGCTCGACCACATCGGCAGCGGCAAGACGTGGGACATGGCGCGCAAGAACGGCGGTCTCAAGCTGCTGCCGCCCTTTGCCGACGCGCGCAAGTTCGGCGTGGAGGAATTCCGCGGCAAGATGGAGGCGCTCTCGGGCGTGCGGTCGTACCTGCACGAGATCCGGCAGAAGTACGTCGTCCTGTCCGACAGCGACCTTATCATCAATCTGCCGCTGCAGAAGGTGCTGGACGCGCACATCGAAAGCGGCGCGGACATCACCTGCGTCTGCACCGAGAGCGGCCAGTTTGTGGAAAACGCCACGTATTTCACCGTCAACGAAGCGGGCCGCATCACCGAGACGCGCTGCGCGCCGCACAAGGCGAGCGGCTGCCGCAGCCTGGAGATCTACCTTCTGAGCCGCGACCTTCTTATCTCCCTTGTGGACGAGTGCGCCGCGCAGGACAAATACAGCTTCCGCAGCGATGTGCTCTGCGCCATGGGCGACAAGCTCGACCTGCGCGCTTTCCTGTGGGACGGCTTTGCCGCGCAGCTGCGCACGGTGCAGGAATACTATGAGCGCAGCATGCAGCTCTTAGACCCCGCCATCCGTTCCGAGCTCCTGTGTGCCGAGCGGCCCATCCTCGCTAAAGAGGATGACGAGGCGGCGTCGTACATCGCGCCAGACTCGCGCTGTGTCAATTCGCTGATCGCCGACGGCTGCCAGATCGAGGGCAGCGTAGAGGGGAGCATCCTCTTCCCGGGCGTCAAGGTCGGCAAGGGGAGCCAAGTCAAAAACTGCATCCTCTTTAAGAATACCGTGGTGGAGGACGGCGTGACGCTCGGCTGCGTCATCGCCGACAAGGACGTCCGCATCCGCCGCGGCGGCACGCTGATCGGACACGAGAGCTACCCGCTCGCCGTGAGCAAGGGCAGTATTGTATAAAAGCAGCAAACAGAAGAAAGGAGCTTGCAGATGAACATTTTGTATGTGACGAGCGAGGCGGTCCCCTTTTGCAAGACGGGCGGCCTTGCCGACGTGGCCGGCAGCCTTCCGCAGGCGCTCGCGGCAAACGGAGACCGCGTGAGCGTCATCCTGCCGCTTTACGAGCGCGTGAAGGACAAGTGGGGCGAGCAGCTCCACTTTGAAAAGTGGACGTTCGTGCGCCTTGCGTGGCGCAGCGTCTACTGCGGGCTCTTTTCGCTCGAGCGCGACGGCGTCACGTGGTACTTTGTCGACAATGAGACGTATTTCCGCCGCAGCGAGCTCTACGGCTACTATGACGACGGCGAGCGCTTTGGCTTTTTCTCCCGCGCGGTGACGGAACTGCTCAAGTCCCTGCCGCAAAAGCCCGACGTTGTCCACTGCAACGACTGGCAGAGCGCGCTTGTGCCCATCTACATCAGGGATGAAGCCGTGCGCGACGACTTTTATAAGGGAATCCGAACCGTCATTACGGTGCATAATATCGAATATCAGGGCCGCTACGGCAGCCGCACGGTCGAAGACCTGTTCGGCCTGGACCATGGCTGGTTCGACGGCGGCACGATCGAATTCGGCGGCGATGTGAACCTTTTAAAGGGCGCGATCGTCACGGCGGACGCCGTGACCGCCGTGAGCCCGACCTACGCGCAGGAGCTCAAGTACGCGTACTTTGCCCACGGGCTGGAAAACGTGATGAGCATGAATGCGCGCAAGCTCCACGGCGTGCTCAACGGCATCGACATGCAGCGCTATGACCCGTCGCGCGACAAGAGCCTCGCAGCGGCGTATTCGCCCGATGACCTTGCCGGAAAGAAGAAGGACAAGGCAGCGCTCCAGCGCGTGCTGGGGCTGCAGGAACGGCCCGATACGCCGATCCTCGCGATGGTCACGCGCCTTGTCTCCCACAAGGGGCTCGACCTTGTGTGCGAAACGCTCGACGCATTTATGGGCAAGGACGTACAGTTCGTCGTGCTCGGCAAGGGCGACGCGAAGTACGAGACGTTTTTTGAGTACGCCAAGCAGCGCTACGGCGGACGCATGGCCGTCTACCTCGGCTATTCCGAGCAGCTCGCCATGCAGATCTACGCGGGCGCAGACCTCTTCCTGATGCCGTCGAAGAGCGAGCCGTGCGGGCTCTCGCAGATGATCGCGATGCGCTACGGCGCGGTGCCCATCGTGCGCGAGACCGGCGGATTAAAGGACACTGTCCATGCGTATGAAGCCTGGAACGGACAGGGCAACGGCTTCACCTTTGCCAACTACAACGCTGGCGACATGTGCCACGTGATCTGCGAGGCCATTGACCTTTACCATGACAACAAGGGCGCCTACGCGATGCTCCAGCAGCGCGGCATGACCGCAGATTTCAGCTGGACGCGCTCGGCGCAGGAATACCGCAACATTTACAAATCCATCTGCCGATAAAGAAAAGGAAAACGATCTATGACCATTGACTCTGTGAAGAAAATGAAAGACGCGCTGTGCGAAAAGCTGAAGGTCAGCTTCGGCAGCACCGTGGAGGAGGCGAGCGACGCGCAGATGATGCGCGCGAGCGCCCTTGTCCTGCGCGACGTGATGGCCGAGCGCAGCGTGGACACCATGCGCGAGACCCGCGAGGAACACCGCCGTCAGGTGCACTACCTGTCGATGGAATTTCTGATGGGCCGCAGCCTGATGAAAAACGCCTTCAATTTAGGCGTCGGCGAAATTCTGACCGAAGCGCTCGACGAGCTGGGCTTCCGCGCAGCGGACATCTTTGAAAGCGAGCCCGACGCGGGTCTCGGCAACGGCGGCCTCGGCCGCTTGGCCGCGTGCTATCTCGACTCGATGACGACGCTCGACATCCCCGCCGCGGGCTATTCCATCTGCTATGAGCTCGGCATTTTCCGCCAGCGCATCGTCGACGGCCAGCAGGTCGAGCTGCCGGACAACTGGAAGGACCTCGGCGGCGCGTGGCTGCTGCCCAAGCCGCAGGAGACCGAGACCGTCTGCTTCGGCGGCACGGTCCGCCAGTTCTGGGACGACGGGCGGCTGCACGTTGTGCCCGAGGGTGAGACCGAGGTGCTGGCTATCCCCTGCGACATGGAGATCGCGGGCTACGGCACGGATCATGTGAACACGCTGCGCCTTTGGGATGCAAAGTCCCCCGTGCCGCTCGACATGTCGCTCTTTTCACAGGGCGAATATCTGCGCGCGCAGGAGCAGCACGCGATGGCCGAGACCATCGCAAAGGTGCTCTATCCTGAGGACAACCATCCCGAGGGGAAGAGCCTGCGCTTAAAGCAGCAGTATTTCTTCGTCTCCGCGACCGTGCAGTCCATTGTGCGCAAGCACATCGAGGTCTACGGCACGGCCACGAATTTCCACGAAAAGAATGTCATCCAGATCAACGACACGCACCCCGCGCTCGTCATCCCCGAGCTCATGCGCGTCCTGATGGATGATGCGGGCCTCGACTGGGACACGGCGTGGAACATCACGACGCACTCCGTCGCTTACACGAACCACACGGTGCTTTCCGAGGCGCTGGAGCGCTGGCCGCAGGAGCTGATGCAGTCGCTTCTGCCGCGCGTGTGGACGATCATCACCGAGATCGCGCGCCGCTATCAGGAAAAAATCGAAAACTACTACCACGACGAGGCCAAAACGCGTGAATTGGCTATCATCTGGGACGGCCAGGTCCGCATGGCAAACCTGTGCATCGCGGGCGGCATGGCCGTGAACGGCGTGAGCGCTCTGCACTCGGACATCCTGCGAAACGACGTTTTTAAATACCAGTGCGCGATGGAGCCGGAGAAGTTCAAGAATGTCACCAACGGCATCGACCACCGCCGCTGGCTCGCGCAGATCAACCCGCGGCTCGACGAGCTCGTGCGCGCGCTCGCGGGCGGGGATGAATACCTCCTGCACCCCGAAGCGCTTAAAAAGCTCGAGGCCTATGCAGACGACACCGCGGTGCTGAACCGCCTCGGCGAGATCAAGCGCGCGAATAAGCTCGATTTTGCCGCCTACGTCAAAAAGACGCAGGGCATCGTGCTCAACACTGACGCGATCTTCGACGTGCAGGTCAAGCGCCTGCATGAGTATAAGCGTCAGCTTTTGAACGCGATGCATATCATCTACCTCTATCAACAGCTGCAAAACGACCCGAACCGCGCCATGCAGCCGCGCGTGTTCCTGTTCGGCGCGAAGGCCGCGCCGGGTTACGCGGTCGCCAAGCGCATCATCCGCCTCATCAACTCCCTTGCCGCCGAGGTCAACGCCGACCCCATCTGCCGCGACAGGCTGCAGGTGGTGTTCCTTGAGAACTACCGCGTGTCGCTCGCCGAGCATCTGATGCCCGCGAGCGAGGTGAGCCAGCAGATCTCCACCGCTGGCAAGGAGGCCAGCGGCACGGGCAACATGAAGTTCATGATGAACGGCGCGCTGACCGTCGGCACGCTCGACGGCGCGAACGTCGAGATGCACGAGAGGCTCGGCGACGAGAACATGTTCCTCTTCGGCCTGCACGCCGACGAGGTCGTGCGCCTCAAGCGCGAGGGCTACGCCCCGCAGAAGCTCTACGCGCGCGACGAGAACCTGCGCGCGGTGATCGACAAGCTCAAGGCGGGCTTCTCAGACGGCGTTTCCTACGACGATCTCGCCTCGCGGCTGCTGATGAACGATGAATACATGCTCTTGCAGGACTTCGCGTCCTACTGCGCCGCCGAGCAGCGCATGGCAGACACCTACGCAAGAAGCGAGGAATGGAACCGCATGTCGCTCATCAACATCGCCCGCAGCGGCATCTTCGCCGCCGACCGCGCCGTCGCGCAGTACGCGGATACGATCTGGCATGTACCGCACAAATAAAGATTTCAAAAGAGGGACAGCTTTGCTGTCCCTCTTTTGATTTTTACAAAGAAGTGGCTGTGCCACTTCTTTGTAAAGATTCGCTTCGTTCTGCGCCTCGGTTGTCCGATTTAAGCGGACAATTCGACTTTGCACCGTCGCGGCGTTACGATTCCCGCGCCCTTACAGGCGCGCCGATCGTGCCGCTTCCTCGAAACTGGCTCGCTTCTTCCGCCACCGGCGGCGCTTCGCCAATTTCCACTCCGCGCAAAGTATTATTTCTGACGCGCACGCCCCAGGGCGGCTTCTCTTGCCGCGCCGCGGCAATACACCTTTTGACGTCAGAAATAACGATCAGGATCCTTTCACGCCTGCGGGCGTGAAACTCTGCGAGGCTTTTGGAACTTTTTTGATGGTTCTTGCGTCTAAAGGAACAACTACTGATGAGGAGGACTCTGTCATGAAGAAGTTGTTTTCCCTAACTCTTGCGTGTTTGCTGCTCTTTTCGCTCTCGGCCTGCGGGCGGGAACCGAAGGAAGAGGTGAGTGACGAAAAGCCTGTGATTTATCTATATCCCGAGCAGGAGACGGATGTGCGTGTGACGCTTGATCTTGCGGGCGAGCTGACGTGCGCCTATCCCGCCTACGGCGACGGCTGGAGCGTCCGCGCCATGCCAGACGGCACGCTGACGGACGAGAGCGGCCAAACCTACCGCTACCTCTACTGGGAGGGCACGTCGGGGACGGATTACGACTTTTCCACCGGCTTCTGCGTTTCGGGGGAGGACACCGCGGCGTTCCTCGAGGATGCGCTCGCGCAGCTGGGCCTAACGCGCGAGGAAGCGAACGAGTTCATCATCTACTGGCTGCCGCAGATGCAGGACAACGCCTACAATCTGATTTCGTTCCAGCAGAACGTTTATACGGATTCTGCCAAGCTCACGGTCGATCCCGCGCCTGACACGCTGCTGCGCGTCTTCATGGCGTGGCAGTCATCGGAAAAATTTGTCGACCTTCCCGCGCAGGAGCTTTCCGCGCCCGAGCGCACGGGCTTCACGGTCGTCGAATGGGGCGGCTGCGCGGTGCAGTGATAAGAAAGGAGCGTGGGAGATGAAAAAGAGACGCTGGGCGATCATAGCGTTTGCCGTGATCTTTGCCGCGGCGTATGTTGCGATGGGCTATTGCATTCCGGCCTTTCGCATCAAGCTGGAAGCCGACGGCTGGACGTATTTTCTCGCCAGCCTGCAAGCGCTCGCGCCGGTGAAGCTGATCTTTTCCACTGTTCTGTCGCTCATTGCGGCGTTGGCCGTGTACAACAGCAGAATGTTTCGACAATAAAAAAGAGGGCTTGCAAAGCAAGTCCTCTTTTTTTATACGATCAACTGTTTACAGATTCTTGCCGAGCTCGTAAGCGGCGGTCAGGTCTTCTTCGTGAAGATCGTCCGCCGTGGAGCAGCCGCCGACATTCAGCCTGCCCACGATCTCCCAGCCGAGATAGTCGGCCGTGAGGTCAAACGAAGCGTTCGCGCCGGAGGCAGTCTTTTGATCCTCATCGGCCATCGCGGTGAGGAAAACGGCCTTCTTTTTGCCCATCAGCGCTTCATTGTTGGCATAAAACGCCCTGGCATCCTTCGTGTCGTATCCTGAAAAGCAAGATCGGCATAGCGAGCTGGCAGTTTGCCTGCAAGTGCAGGGATTATCTTTATTTTTTCATCAGCGGTGCGCCGGTGTGCCATGCCTGACCGACCTTTTCGCCGATGGCATAGTAGCCGCTGCGGAACTGGTCGAACACAAATGCATTCAGCTTTGCGGCGTCCACCTTGCCTTTTTCATCCAGCACGGCTTCATCCGCCAGCACGCCGACGATCTCGCCGATGATGTGGTGGCCGTAGACCTCCATCTTGTCCTCAATGACCCTGCACTCCAGCGTCAGCGGGAACTCCTGCACAATAGGAGCGTCTACCTTTTCGCTTTTTACAGCACTCAAGCCGCTGTGCTCGAACTTGTCCGGCATCTTGTTGCCGCTGGCGATGCCGAAGAAATCGGCGGCTTCGATATGGGGAATGTCCGCAATGCTCAGCGTGAACGCACCGCGCTTTTTGATGTTCTCTGAGGTCTTGTGATCCTCGTCAATGTTGAGAGAAACCATGTTTTCGGCACAGATACCGCCCCACGCCATGTTCATCACATCGACGACATTATCGTCGCCGTAAGTGGCGATCATCAGCACGGGCATTGGAAACAGATAGGGATGGACACCCAATTCTTTTTTCATTATTAACGACCTCCATTTGCATTTTGGATTGACTTCATATGGTCATCCTGCTATCATCATAGCATGCATCGGAAAAAACACAAGTACTGTTAATAAATACAGGTACTTTCTAAAAGGGAAGTGTAAATATGTCCTGCATGGAGAAGTATATCAAAAGCGCAAATTTTGCCGACACCGGATTCAGCTACACGATGTCGCTCATCAGCGGCAAGCACAAGATGGTGATCTTATATTGCCTGATGGAGTATGAGCCGGTGCGGTTCAACGAGATGAAGCGCTATCTTGGGACGATCACAGATAAGACGCTCAGCAGCAACCTCAAGGAGCTGGAGGCTGATCGTCTCATCGTGCGAAAGGAGTATCCGCAGATTCCGCCGAAGGTGGAGTATTCGCTGTCGGAGCGCGGAAAGTCGTTGATGAAGGTCCTTGACCAGCTTTGCATCTGGGGCGAGGAAAACAGGTTGACAGCCATGATATAATCATCCATGACTGAAAATATGAAAAAACAGAGGAAAACGCTATGGAATTCACACAGGGCGTGCGCTTTGACTCTTTGGGTCTGACCGAAGAGGTCCAGCGCGCACTGAAAAAGAAAAATATTGAAGAGAGTACCCCCGTGCAGGCGGGCTGCATCCCGCCGATGCGCGAGTGGAAGGACGTCATCGCCAAGGCGCCCACCGGCACGGGCAAGACCTTTGCCTTCGGCATCCCCATCATCGAGCACATCGAGCCCGGCAGCGAGGAGACCGAGGCTGTCATCTTAGCGCCCACGCGCGAGCTCGCCATGCAGATCACGGCGGAGCTGCGCGACCTTTGCGTCTATCTTCCGGGCGTGCGCATCGTGTGCCTGTACGGCGGCGCGCCCATCGGCAAGCAGATCGACGCGCTCAAAAAGCACCCGCAGATCGTCGTCGCGACGCCGGGCCGCCTGAGCGACCACATGAAGCGCCGCACCGTCAAGCTCGACAACGTCAAGACCGTCGTGCTCGACGAGGCCGACCGCATGCTCGACATGGGCTTTATCCACGATGTGACGCGCATTCTGGACAAGCTGGCTTCCCGCCGCAATCTCGGTATGTTCTCCGCGACGATCTCGCGCGAGGTCATGGACATCAGCTGGATGTACCAGCGCGACCCCGAGGAGATCACCGTGCAGGCCAAGGAGGAGAATAAGCCCGATATCGCGCAGTACCGCATCGACGTGGGCCAGAACGACAAGGCGCATGTCATGGCGCAGATCATCCGCGCCGAGGGCCACGAGCGCGTGATGGCGTTCTGCAACACGAAGGGCATGACCGAGCGGCTCAAGGCGTTTTTGATGATGGAAGGCCTCGAGGCCGACTGCATCCACGGCGATATCCCGCAGAAAAAGCGCGAGGCCGTCATGGCGCGCTTCCGCCGCGGCGAGCTGCCGATTTTTGTCGCGACCGACGTGGCCGCCCGCGGCATCGACGTCGACGACGTCGATGCGGTGTTCAACTACGACGTGCCGCTTGAAAACGAGTATTACGTCCACCGCATCGGCCGTACGGGCCGCGCCGGCAACCAGGGTACGGCCATCACCTTCATTTCGGGCGCCGAACTGCGCCGTTTCAACTGGATGATGCGCGACATCAAGGCCGACATCAAGCGGGAGACGCTGCCTTCGCCGCAGGACATCGTGGCGATGAAGCGCGCCAAGATCAAGGACGATTTGCAGGAGATCGTGGCCAATGAGAGCTACGGCGACTACGCCGACATCGCGGCCGAACTGCTCGAAAGCTATGCGCCCGACGTGGCGCTGGGGGCCTTGCTGCGGCTGGCTTTCCGCAGTGAACTGGATCAGAGCAATTATCCCGAAATCCGTTCGTTCTCGGTCGACCGCAAGGGCAAGGCGCGGCTGTTCCTGGCGCTCGGAGGCCGCGACGGCTACACGGCCCGCCGGATCGTGGAGATGCTCAAGCGCAAGTGCGGACTGCGGGACAAGAATATCGACGACGTGCGTGTCTTCGAGAACTATTCGCTGGTGAGCGTGCCGTTCAGCGACGCTGAGGCGGTCGTGGGGCAGCTCAACGCCTCGGGAGGCCGTCGCCGCATCGCCAAGATCGACGGTTCCGATGCGGAGAACGGCGGCGGAAAGCGGCGCCGGCCGGCTACGGAGGGTCGCAACGGCGGCGAAGGCGCGTCCGGAAGCGAATCGGCCGGAGAGCCTCGTTCCGAGACGCGGGGCCGCAGGAAGGCCGGGCAGCCCGAGGGCGCGGAGGAGTTCCGCTCCGAAAGGCGGCCGCGCAGGGAAACCGCGGAAACGGCGGACGACGCCGGGGAGCAGCGTCCCGTGACGCGGAGCCGGAAAAAGGCCGAGAACGACTGGAACGCGTCTCCGGCAGGCGGCAACGACGGGTTCGACTGGGAGGCTTTCCAGCGTTACGACGATGCCGTGGCATGGGAGAAGCCCAAGCGCGGCGGCGGGACCAGGAGCGTCCGCCGCAGCGGCCGTCCCGTCACCACGGGCCGTCAGGCTGCGCCCAAACGCATTGCCGCAAAGGGCCGCAAGCGCTGACGAAGGGCCGGAACAGACCGGAAAATTGCGCCGCCGTGCCGGGATGCAGCGATTTCGCGCTTCCGCAGGGCGGCGTTGTTGCATGTTTTGACGAAATCTTTTCGGCGTTCCGCATAAAATGGTTATATTTGCGAGATTTATATGCTTCCGCATATGCGGGAACCAAAAAACGTGTACTGAAATGGCTACTGAAAAACCGACACTTCCTGCTCCCGAGGAGCAAGTCAGCCCTGCGGCTGAAGATGCGCAAGCGAATCCTGCCGTGACTGCCCGAGTCCCTGAACCCGAAATGCCCGCCGCCGGACCGGCTGCGGAGGCGTCCGCCGCTG
>ERZ773168.1315-NODE-1315-length-21738-cov-7.778767_pt1 | contig 21738 bp, 28 predicted proteins | sample MGYA00511261_ERZ773168 | MGnify/ENA primary metagenome ERZ773168 (study PRJEB29015, sample SAMEA2737855) | human gut metagenome | biome: human gut; feature: human-associated habitat; material: faeces | place: China | collected 2012 ... | reverse complement strand
CTTGGCGCTCAAGTATAATACCACACCCCCGCCTCCTTGTCAACACTTTTTGACAACTTTTTTCCAATTTCTTTGCAGAACAAAGAATCCTCCTGTTTTTCACCCGTTTCAGGGCGTGCCTTTTTCTTGACAAGACAGTGCACAGAACGTATTATGGAATCATCCCCGTATCCTGTGTTATATAGCTATACTTATTCTATAAGGGAGAAGCGCCATGTCCTGTGTCAACATCCGCGGCTGCTGCATCGGCGAGGGCCGCCCCAAAGTTATTATTCCTATTGTAGAGCCCACGGAAACCGCCGTTCTTGAAAAAGCTGCCGAGTTTTCCACATTGCGCGCCGATTGTGTGGAATGGCGTATCGATTGCTTTGAAGGCGCAAAAGACCTTCCGGCTATCGTGCACTGCGCCGCGAAGCTCCGTGTTGCCTTGAAGGATCAACTGCTTCTTTTCACCTTCCGCACAAAGGCCGAGGGCGGCAAAGTCGCTCTGGCCCACGAAGAGTATCTTCATTTTATCCGCACCGTTCTTGCCACCGACTGCGCCGATCTGATCGACATTGAATTTTTCACTGCAGGCGCAGAGCTTCCCGCGCTGATCGAAGAAGCCCACACCGCCGGGGCTGCAGTGGTGTGTTCCAGCCACGACTTCCATAAAACGCCGCCGCGCGCCGAACTGGTGAGCCGCATGGTTGCCATGCAGCAGGCCGGGGCTGATCTGCCCAAACTGGCTGTGATGCCCCAGAGCCGTGCCGATGTGCTGGAGCTACTGGCTGCCACCGCTGAAATGGCCGACCGGCATCCGGAGACTCCCATCATCACCATGAGCATGGGAGCTCTGGGCGCGGTGAGCCGTCTGGCAGGAGAAGCCTTCGGCTCTGCCATGACCTTTGCCAATCCCGGGCAGGCCAGCGCACCGGGGCAGATATCGTTGGAGGTCGTAAACGAAGTATTGGATGCACTGCATTCATAAATCCAGAAAGGAGCTTTTATGAAAAAGAAGTATTCTGCTCTCCCAGAACTTCTTTTGCGAAGTATTTTTTACACGCTTATCAATTATGTGTTTCTCAGCATGGTGCTGTCTTTTCGGCTTCATTGGAGCTCCATTCTGTTTTCTGCTGCCATGCTGTGGTTTGCTTTGGATTATTCAAAGGCCATCCAGCAGTTGACCGGCAAACGGCTTCTCGCAGACCTTTTGTGGCTTGGCTGCATTCTCATCAGCACATTTATTGCATTCTTTGTCGGGTACATTCAAGGCTCGTTCGCATCATTTTAACGAAAAAGACCGGAGCTGTAGGTTGCACTTACAGTTCCGGTCTTTCTTTTTATGTCACAAAGAGATGATTATGCCAGCTTGGCTTCCAGACGGGCGCGGATGGCCTTGATAAAGCCCTCGCTGTCCACAGCGGTGGGGGTGATGCCCTCGGCCAGACCGCACAGGTCTTTCGTCATGATGCCGTCGTTCAGGGTCTGCAGGCTGGCGGCTTCCAGTGCCTCGCCAAACTTCACCAGCTCCGGCAGGCCGTCCAGTTCACCGCGCTTCTTGAACGCGCCAGACCACGCAAAGATGGTGGCCATGGGGTTGGTGGAGGTCTTTTCGCCCTTCAGATACTTATAGTAATGGCGGGTCACGGTGCCGTGCGCAGCCTCGTACTCGTATTTGCCGTCCGGGCTCACCAGCACGCTGGTCATCATGGCCAGCGAACCAAAGGCGGTGGACACCATATCGCTCATCACATCGCCGTCGTAGTTCTTGCAGGCCCAGACAAAGCCGCCCTCGCTGCGGATGACGCGGGCCACGATGTCGTCAATGAGGCTGTAGAAGTAGGTAATGCCGGCAGCCTCAAATTTTGCCTTGTATTCGGCGTCGTACACCTCCTGGAAGATATCCTTGAAGGTGTGGTCATACTTCTTGGAAATGGTGTCCTTGGCGCCAAACCACAGATCCTGCTTCACGTCCAGTGCGTAGTTGAAGCAGCTGCGGGCAAAGCTGCGGATGGAATCGTCCTTGTTGTACTGGCCCTGCAGCACACCGGGACCTTCAAAATTGAACACGGTGGCACGCTGCTCGGTGCCGTCGGCACCGGTGAACAGCAGCTCTGCCTTACCGGCACCGGGGATGCGGAACTCCGTGCACTTGTACACGTCGCCATAGGCATGGCGGGCGATGGTGATGGGCTTTTTCCAGTTCTTGACCACCGGCTTGATGCTGTCGATCATGATGGGGGCACGGAACACGGTGCCGTCCAGCACGGCGCGGATGGTACCGTTGGGGCTCTTCCACATCTCGTGCAGCTTGTACTCGTCCATGCGCTGGGCATTGGGGGTGATGGTGGCGCACTTGACCGACACGCCATACTTCTTGTTGGCAAGAGCAGCGTCCATGGTCACCTGGTCGCCGGTGGCATCGCGGTTGGGCAGGCCAAGGTCATAGTATTCGGTCTTGAGGTCCACAAACGGAAGGATCAGTTCGTCCTTGATCATCTTCCACAGGATGCGGGTCATCTCGTCGCCGTCCATCTCGACGAGGGGCGTGGTCATTTTGATCTTTTCCATAGCAGGGTTCCCTTTCCTCTCTGATGGTTTTTCTATCCTCAACCACGCGCCGCCATGCGCCGCGTGGGCGGGCAGGTTTACTTGCGGTAAGCGGCCGCCAGCTTTTCCAAAGCCGGCAGGCTGCGCTTTACTTTTTCGGTGTCGATACAGTAGGCAAGACGCACATAGCCCTTGACGCCAAAGGTATCGCTGGGCACCAGCAGCAGGTCGAACTCGCGGGCCTTCAGGCAGAAGGCATTGGCGTCCTCCTCCAGTGCCTTAGGGAAGATGTAGAAGGTGCCGCCGGGGCGCTCCACCTCAAAACCCAGCGCGGTGAGCTTATCGTACAGCAGGTTCATGTTGGTCTCGTAGACGCTCAGGTCGCTGGTGACCTCCTGGCAGCGGCCCACGGCCCGCTGGATGATGCTGGGCGGGCAGTTGTGGCCGGTAAAACGGGAGATCTGGGCCATCATATCCACCAGAATGTCCTCCCCCTCACAGCCCGGGCGCACGGCCACATAGCCAAGGCGCTCGCCGGGCAGGCTCAGGCTCTTGGAGTAGGAGAAGCAGGTGAGGGTGTGGGGATAGAAGGCCGCCGGGTAGGGCACCTTCTTGCCGTCAAAGGCGATATCCCGGTAGGGCTCATCGCTCACAAGGAAGATGTTGTGGCCAAAGGCCTTGCTCTTCTCGGTCAGGATGTCGGCCATCCGGGTAAGGGTCTGGGCCGAATAGACCACACCGGTGGGATTGTTGGGGGTATTGATGAGCACACAGGTGGTCTTTTCGCCGATCATCTGCTCAAAGGCATCCAGATTGGGCTGGAAGGTGGGTGCCTGCGGCGGCACCACTTTGAGCACCGCACCGGTGCCGGCCACATAGGGGCCGTACTCCGGGAAGTAGGGCGCAAAAGTCAGCACCTCATCACCGGGCTGGGTGACGGCACGGATGGCATGGGCAATGGCACCGGCAGCACCGGTGGTGGGGAAGATGTGCTTCTGCTCATAGGGCAGGCCGAAGGTCTTTGCCAGATGGGCTGCCACGTCGGCGCGGAAGCCGGGGTCGCCCTGGCTGGGGCAGTAGCCGTGCAGGTTCACCGGTTCCTCGTTGGCCAGCAGGTCCTGCATGGCGGCGGTAAATTCCGGCGGGCAGGGCACGCTGGGGTTGCCCAGCGAGTAATCGAACACATTCTCGTAGCCGATCTCGGCGGCACGTTTTTTTCCGTACATGAAAGTCTCGCGGATCACGCTCTTGTTGCCGAGCATGGCGCGGTAGGTCTCATTCAGCATCATACTTCCCCCCTGGATTTATGATTGATGTGCCGCCGTATAGCTCTGCTCCACCTTGATGATGCAGTTATAGGTGGGGTCCTGTTCCTTGATGAACTGCTCCATCTGGGTCAGCAGCTCCACCTTGTCCCCGGCATAGCCCGCCGGCAGCACCAGATCAAACAGCACATTCGTGTGGGTCTTGCCCGGCACGATGCGCAGATCGTGCAGTGACAGGGCCGGGTCCAGCTGGCGGAGTTTTTCGGTCAGACGGGTGCGCAGCACCCCCACCGTAGCATTCGAGGTCACGATGGGATCGTAGTGGATGGTGACCATGAGATGGTCATTCTTCATAAAATTCCGTTCGATGTTGTCGATCAGGTCGTGGGCGTCCAACGGATCCTGCTCGGCAGGCAGTTCCACATGCAGCGAGGCAAACTGGTGCCCCGGGCCGTAGTCGTGCACCATCAGGTCATGCATGCCCAGCACGCCGGGGTAGCTCATCACAGTCTGCTCGATGTGATCCACCAGGTCATCGCTGGGGCGTTCGCCCAGCAGCGGGCTGAGGGTGTCCATCACCAGACCCCAGCCGGAGATCAGAATGAACACGGCCACGCCTACACCCATCAGACCATCCAGAATGTTCCAGCCGGTCAGGTGGCACAGAATGGTGGCAATGAGCACCGCACCGGTGCTCAGCACATCGTTGCGGCTGTCCGCCGCCGTGGCAATGAGGGTCTCGGAACCGATGGTGCGGCCGACGGTGCGGTTGAAACCGCTCATCCACAGCTTGACCAGAATGGAAGCGACCAGCACGGCAACGGTCAGCAGACTGAACTGCACCGCTGTGGGATGCAGCACCTTGACCACCGACTCCTTCAGCAGGGAAAAGCCAATGCCCAGCACCGTCACGCTGACCACCAGCCCGGCCAGATACTCATACCGGGCATGGCCGAAGGGGTGTTCCGCGTCCGGTGCTCTGGACGCCAGCTTGAACCCCACCAGACTGACGATATTGGACGATGCATCCGACAGGTTGTTCAGGGCATCGGCCATGATGGCGATGGAACCGAACAGCGTGCCCACGGCGAGCTTGCCCAGGCAGAGCAGAACATTGCACACCATGCCCACGATGCTGGCCAGATTGCCATAGGCGGCCCGGGTGTGCGGGTCCTGCGGATTGTTGGGGTGACGGATAAACAGACGGATCAACAACTGCGTCATAAAAAACCTCCCGGGCAGCGCTGGCAGCCTGCATACCCAATGTCCCTAGTATAGCATTTTGCTTTATGGTTTTAAAGTGGTTTCCGGAAAACTTTGCCCGGTATACAAAGACCCCGGCGGGGTGTGTGCCCTGCCGGGGTCGATTTTGCAAATAAGGGCCCGCCTTACTTTTCAGAAGGCTTGCTCAGGTCCACGCTGCGGATGATCTTGCGCACCGGCAGGATGCTCTTGGCGTTCATGGACAGCTCGTCCACGCCCATGCGCAGGAAGGTCTCGGTGAGGGCGGTGTCGGCACCCAGCTCACCGCAGATGCCCACCCAGATGCCGTGGCGATGGCCGGCTTCGATGGTCATCTTGATGGCCCGGAGCACTGCCGGGTGATGCGGGTTGAAGAAAGGCTCCAGCTTTGCGTTCTGGCGGTCCAGAGCGCAGGTGTACTGGGTCAGGTCGTTGGTGCCGATGGAGAAGAAGTCGCACTCCTGTGCCAGCTCGTCCGCGATCAGCACAGCGGCGGGGGTCTCGATCATGGTGCCCACCTCAATGTTCTGGCCCATCTTTACGCCCTCGGCGGCCAGCTCTGCACGGCATTCCTCCAGGACGGCCTTGGCGTCCTGAAGCTCCCGCAGGCTGGTGATCATGGGGAACATGATGCTCATGTTGCCGTAAGCGGAAGCGCGCAGCAGAGCCCGGAGCTGGGTCTTGAAAAAGTCCTTGCGGGTCAGGCAGATGCGGATGGCACGGTAGCCCAGAGCCGGGTTGTCCTCGTGGTCCAGCTTCATGTAATCCACGGTCTTGTCGGCACCGATATCGCAGGTACGCACCACCACTTTACGGGGGGCCAGGCTCTCCAGCACCTGCTTGTAGGCCTCAAACTGGTAGTCCTCCGTGGGGAAGTCCTTGCAGTTCAGGTAGACGAATTCGGTGCGGAACAGGCCCACGCCGCCGGCGTCGTTCTGCTGCACGGCACCCACATCGCTCATGCCGCCGATGTTGGCGAAGACGTTGATGGTCTTGCCGTCCAGCGTGGTGTTGGGCTTGCCCTTGAGCTCGGAGAGGAGGGCGAGCTTCTTCTGGTCTTCCTGCTGACGCTTGGTCAGGCTCTCCAGCAGATCGGGGGTGGGGTCTACATACACGCAGGCGTTGTAGCCGTCCACCACGGCCATCTTGCCGTCCCAGTCGTCCTGGATCTCCTTGCACTGGATCAGGGCGGGGATGTTCATGCTGCGGGCCAGAATGGCGGTGTGGCTGTTGGAGCTGCCCTCGCGGGTGATGAAGCCCAGCAGCAGGCTCTTGTCCATGCGCACCGTCTCAGACGGGGCCAGATCCTCGGCCACCAGAATGCTGGGCTCGGTGCCCTGCAGGCTGGCGTTGTCCACCCCCTGCAGGATGTCCAGAATGGCCTGTGCGATATCGATGACATCTGCACTGCGGGCCTGCAGATACGGGTCATCCATGGCGGCGAACACCGCAGCCTGATTGTTGCCTGCCGTCTTGACGGCGTACTCGGCACACTTTTTCTGGCTGTTGATGATCTCCTTGATGGCATCCACAAAGTCGTCGTCTTCCAGCATCATGGCATGGATGTTGAACACCTCGGCGATGTCCTCGCCAGCCTCTGCCAGTGCCTTTTCATACAGCGCAGTCTGCTGCTCAATGGCCTTCTTCTGCGCTTCTTCAAAACGCGCCACTTCCGCTGCGGTATCCGCTACCTCTGCGGCAGAAATGGCAGTATCCTTTTTCTTGTAGATCTTGAGCTTGCCGATGGCGATGCCATTCAGGATGCTCTTACCGGTGCCTACCTGCATTGCACACTACTCCTTCTTCATCTGTGCCGGGGCCGCACTGCTCCGACAGTCCAAAAAAAGCCCCCGCAGCTCACCCGCGAGGGCCTTCCTCATCCTAACTGCGGAATCAGACGTTCTCGGTCAGGAACTTCTGGATGGCTGCTGCAGCAGCTTCCTCGTCGTCGCCCTCGACCTTGACGGTAACGGTATCACCCTGCTTTACACCCATGCCCATCAGAGCCATCAGCTTGCGCATATCGCAGCTCTTGCCGTCCTTTTCCAGGGTAGCGCTGCTGGCAAAGCCCTTGACGGTCTTGACGAGCAGGCCGGCGGGACGAGCGTGGATGCCGCATGCATCCTTAACGGTATACTGGAATTCCTTCATAATCATTTTCTCCTTACTTGATCCCACGGGACGCCGTTTTTTCGCGTCGATTGCGGCCGCGCCGCACCGTGAGTTGATACTTCTATTATAAACCCTGTCCCAAATTTTTTCACCATTTCATATTGCTAATTTTTTGCGCATTTTTTTGGTACAATTGAACATAAGAATGCGACAAAAATGCACAGGTTTCACTTTTATTTCCGATTGTGCGCAAATTTTAGGCATTTTGCTCTCCGGTTCGACGCAGTTTTTCGCCCGGTTCCCGGCAGTTCCGGCGCGCAGCAGGCGTTCCCGCGTCATTCCACCGGGTAGCCCTCGGCGTCCAGCGGCAGGTCTGCTGGGTCGATGGCTGCGGGCTGGGTGTCCGGCTCGCCGGAGGTCTGCTGGGCGTCCAGCTCCTCGTCATGGCGTTCGCCCCAATCGCCGCTGTAATCCTCGCCCGAGGTCTGCTGCGCCTGGCCGTCCAGCGTCTGGGCGTCCAGTTCTTCGTCGTGGCGCTCGCCCCAGTCGCCGCTGTAATCTTCACCGGAAGTCTGCTGGGCTTCGGCCTCGGCCATGGCGGCCTGCATATCCTTCAGCCCCACCACGACGCCGGAGGGCCGCTCCAGCAGGTAGGCCCCCACGGCCTTTTTCTTGTACACCAGCAGCACGCCGTAGCGGCTGGCGTCCCCATTGCTGGCCGCCGGGATCAGCGCCGTCCATTTCTCCACGGTCTTGCCCTTGTAGCGGGCAAGGTCCATGCCGCTCTGCTGCACCACCCCGTTGAAGGCCGAAAAACTGTCGTCCCACTTGCGGGGGATCTTGACCTTATCGGCCGTGATGGACGCGCCGTCCACATCCAACCCGTAACCGGTGAACCAGGTCTGAATGTCCTGTGCGCTCTCGATCTTGTTCACGGACGCCGACGCCGTGACGGTGCGGCTGCTGATATAGCGCCCCAGCAGGGCGCTGCAGACCACCAGTGCGCAGCACATGGCCCCGAGACCCAGTTTTTTCAGGCTTGTTTTGTTCAATGTGACTACAAACATATCCCCATGCCTCCCCAGCCAGTTTTCTCTGAGAACAATTTATGGGGAATGTGCTTTGGATATGACAAAAGGCAGGCGTTTCGTGCCTGCCTTTGAATTGTTCAGTGTGCTTTTGTAAAATCTTCCGGGCTTACATTGCCGTGCTGGCGCAGCACGGTTTCCAGCACCTGCATCACGCCGTAGTCCCGGTGGGAGGGTGCCAGGAACGGCACTTTCGCCCGCAGCGGTTCGCTGCCATTCTCCATCAAAAAGCCGTACTTTGCGGTGGCGAGCATCTCGGCGTCGTTGTAGGTGTCGCCAAAGGCCATCATGCTGTCTGCCGGGATGCCCAGCAGGGCCCCCACCCTGGCCAGAGCTGCCCCCTTGTGCACGCCGGGGTTCATCACGTCCACCCAGTTCTTGCCCGCCACGGCCACCGAGAATGCGCCGCCGTTGCCGGTGTGGAACGCGCCATAGGTCGCATCAAAGGCTTCCTGCGCATTGTCGTGCGGCAGATAGACCGTGAACTTATCCGCTGCCGCTTCCACAGCGGTCAGGTCGTCCACATATTCCACCCGGGTGTAGAAGTTCTTGAAGACCTTATCATAGATTTCATCCTGCTTTTCGGCATAGGCTGCCTGCAGCCCGCACAAAAGGCCCACGTCTCCGGCCTGCTTTGTGCTGCGGGCAAGACTGCGCCAGCCTGCGGCAGGCATCTCGGAGACGAACAGGTCCCTGCCCTTCCAGCGGGCCGCACCGCCGTTGTCGCCAATGAGGATGATCTCGTCCAGCAGGTCCGGGAACATGGCTTCCAGCGTGTAGAGCGGGCGGCCGCTGGCGGCGGCGAACAGGATGCCCTGCCCGGCCAGTGCGCGGATGGTGTCGGCAAACTTTGGCGGCAGCTGGCTGTGCTCGTCCAGCAGGGTGGCGTCCATGTCCGACGCGATCAGTCGAATGCGGTCCATAGGCTCCCTCTCTTACCCGATATAGCTGATGTTCACATCCAGGTCGCCCTTGTAGCCGGGCAGGCGCGCGGTGCAGGTGCCCTGCCACAAGGCGCAGTCGATGGGGCTGCTGGCCACGCCGTAGTGGGCGTTCCAGATGGTGTACTTGGTCAGGCTGCTCAGGTCCACCCGGTTGCGGTACCACAGGGTGGAGGCATAGACGCCGGGCTTGTAGCCGTTCGCCTTCACTTCCTCGCAGAAGGCCACGGCGCACTTGGTGCGGTCGGCCACGCCCAGGCCGTCGGCACGGCCGGAGCCGCCCGACGCACCGGAAGCCTCGGTGTCAAAGAAGATGGGGTAGTCCAGCTTGCGGCCGTTCAGCACATAGGCGCAGGCGAAGGCCTCCTCTTTGGCTTCCTCCTCGGTGGTGGCCTGGCTGAAGAAATAAACGCCCACCTTCAGGCCCGCGTTCTTCACGTTGGTGAAATGCTCCTCAAACATGGGGTCCAGTACCAGCGCACCGGAAGCGCCGTAGCCGCGGTAGCCGATGCGCACGATGACGAAACTGACGCCCGCCTTCTTGATCTGCTCCCAGTCGATGTTCTTCTGGTATTTGGACACATCCACGCCGAAGGTCTTGCCCTTCTGCAGCACGCCGTCGGCGTCAAAACAATAGAGCTTGTCGTCGATGCTCTGGATGCCGGTCACCGGCTCGTGGGTGGTGGAGCTATAATAATAAGTCTTGCCGCCCGTGGTGCGCCAGCCGGAATATACCGGTTCGGCCTTGTCCAGCCAGCCGAACAAAAAATTCACCAGCCAGGTCCAGAAGCCGTTCTCACTGCCAAAATCAAGGCACTGGGCCTCGGCCTCGTTCAGCGCACCGGCGTCCAGTGCTTCGCTGATCTGTTCCGGCGTCAGCACCACGCTGTTTTCCGGCGTGTGCTGGTTCACGCTGTTCTCCTCGGCCTCGGTGGCCTGGGCGGGGGGTGCTTCCGGGTCCTCGGCGGCCAGCTCCGGGGTCTCGGGCAGCAGGGTGGGCCGGTCGGTCTCCTGCGCTTCCTGCGTCTGCGCCGCCGCGGCAGTCTCCGGTTCTTCCGGCTGGGCCGCCAGCGCCAGCGGTGCCCCCAGCGAGAAGGTCAGTGCCAGCGCCAGCGCTGCCGCTGTGCCCCTGACCGTGCATTTTTTCCAGAACGTCTTTTTCATGCTGTGCTCCCAAACTTCATCTATTTCTCGGACGCCGCCCCGCAAAAAAGGACAGCATTTCATTTTTCAGTTACGCTTCCAGTATACACCCGCGGGCAAGGCCGCGTCAATTGCCGCGCACGGGGGCGCGCGGTTTTCTTTGCGGCGCACCCCGCACCCGAAAAATGCTCCAAAAGAAATACGTCCCGCGCCCGCAAATCATTGCACAAAGCCAAAAATTGCAGATATTTCCAGCAAAAATGCGGTTTTCGCTTGCTGTCTTGACAGGTGTATGGTATTATACATGACATGCAGTTTCTGCACAAAACAAACATCTCTGGAACAGAAAGGCAGTTTCTCATGTCAAATGTGAAAGATTTCTTAAAACGCAAGGATATCGTCATCACGCCGCAGCGCTACCTCATCGAGGCGCTGGGTGCCATGGCGCAGGGCCTGTTTGCCAGCCTGCTGATCGGCACCATCATCAAGACGCTGGGCCAGCAGACCGGTCTGGACGTGCTGGTGGATCTGGGCGGCTACGCCACTGCCATGAGCGGCCCCGCCATGGCCTGCGCCATCGGCTGGGCGCTGCATTGCCCGCCGCTGGTGCTGTTCAGCCTGATCACCGTGGGCTACTCTGCCAACGCACTGGGCGGCGCAGGCGGCCCGCTGGCGGTGCTGGTCATTGCCATCGTCGCGTCCGAGCTGGGCAAGGCGGTCAGCAAGGAGACCAAGGTGGACATTCTGGTCACCCCGCTGGTGACCATTTTTGCAGGCGTGGGCTTGTCCATGCTCATCGCCGCGCCCATTGGTGCCGCCGCCAGTCAGGTGGGCACCCTGATCATGTGGGCCACCGAGCAGGCCCCGCTGGTCATGGGCATTCTGGTGTCGGTGATCGTGGGCGTGGCGCTGACCCTGCCCATTTCCTCCGCTGCCATCTGCGCTGCACTGGGTCTGACCGGCCTTGCGGGCGGCGCTGCCGTGGCGGGCTGCTGCGCCCAGATGGTGGGTTTTGCGGTGATGAGCTACCGCGAAAACGGCGTGGGCGGTCTGGTCAGTCAGGGTCTGGGCACCAGTATGCTGCAGATGGGCAACATCGTCAAGAACCCCCGCATCTGGATCGCCCCCACCCTTGCCAGCGCCATCACCGGCCCGCTGGCTACCTGCCTGTTCCACTTTGAGATGAACGGTGCCGCCGTTTCCTCCGGCATGGGCACCTGCGGTCTGGTGGGCCAGATCGGCGTGTACACCGGCTGGGTGAACGATATTGCCGCCGGTACCAAGGCCGCCATCACCCCCATGGACTGGGCCGCCATGGCCCTGATCTGCTTTGTTCTGCCCGCTGTCCTGAGCGTTCTCTTCTGCGAGATCGAGCGCAGGCTGGGCTGGATCAAAGAGGGCGATCTGAAGCTGAACTAAATTACAAATCGGCTCCGGGCAAAAATGCGGTCAAGAGATCTTCGCGCGGATGCGCGAATCTCCAGCATTTTTGTTCGGGGCCTACTTCTTTGGGGGTGTCGGGGGCGAGCAGCCCCAGACCCGTGCCTCCCGCGCTTCGGAAGTAGCGGGTGCTTTTCTGGTACTCTTTTGGCACGCAAAAGAGTACATCACAGCAGTCTTTTTCCGTCCAACACGGCTTCAGCCAGCGTATCATCTTCATATCGGAGTTTGAGCGAGAAAAAGGGTCTGTCCTCCTTGAGCAGGCGGAAGAAGATCTTGTCACCCTCCCAGATGGGCAGCTGCTCCACCTGCTCCTTGGGCACCCATTCCAGAATGCCCTCGTTCCGGGCGGCATCCTTTACCAGTGTGCCCGTCCAGGCATCGGCGGTGTAAAGGAACATGTATTCGGTCAGCTCGCCCAGAAGAAAGGTCACTACGCTCCGGCAGCGGTAGGAGGTCAGGGTGAGGCCGGTCTCCTCCTGCACTTCCCGCAGCAGGCAGTCCTCCGGGCTTTCAAACGGCTCAAACTTGCCGCCCACGCCGATCCATTTGTCGTGGTTCAGGTCGTTCTTCTTGGTCACGCGGTGGAGCATCAGGTAGGCATTATCCTGCTCCAGATAGCACAGGGTGGTGTTGCGCATGGGAAATTTGGGTTCCATCAGCAATTCTCCGTTTCTGTCAGCATTACAAAAAGCGTCCCACAGGGAGCCCCCTGTGGGACGCTTTTATCGTTTCTTATTTCCGTGCGGCCCGGCCTTTTCCGGCGTTGTTCAGCTTCCGCACCAGATCATTCTGGTGTTTGCGCTGGGAGGGCGTGGGCTCCGGGTCCCGCTTTTCCTCGGCACGGGCGTTGGTCTGCGCGGTGTCGGGGTCAACGCGCACCAGGTTCCATTCCTGATTGCCGCCCGAGACGTAATTCCAGATCTGGGCCTGTGCACCGTTGGAGGTGTTCATGCCCACAAGGTCGATGTACTTGTCGGCCAGCACGTTGCGGATGCGGGTGCGGCCGTTCCGGGTGGACTCCAGCTCCCAGCACTGGCTCAGCCCGCTGGTGCGGCCCCACTGGTGCAGCCAGGTGCCCTCGACCACGCCGCCCAGGGCCAGATCGATGAACTTGCCTGTAAAGCGGTTCCTGATCCGCCAGCGTCCCTCGCCAGCGTCCACGAACTGCCACTGCTGCCACGGATGTCCGGCGTAGTCCCACAGACGGATGGCCGCGCCGTTCTCCGTGTTGAAGTTCTTGATCTCCAACACCTTCCCATTGGGTGCCTTGATGAGGTAAAACTCATTTTCCAGTAAAACGACCTGAGATGCTTTTGCCATACGTCCGTGTCTCCTTTCCGGTAAAATCTGGTTTGACGCTTCTATTATAGCGGATTTCCCGGTGCGCAACAAGATTGATTCTTGACGAATTTTTTTCTTTTTATTGTGCATTTTGCACTTTCCGCAGCTTTCGACAGAGCCACGGTCCGGCGTACCACAGCACCAGACAGATCAGCCCGATCAGCCGGATCTGCGTGTTGGTGCAGTGGGTGTTCAATTCCAGCCCGATGCCGAAGGAAAGGAGATTGGCAGTCAGCGCATAGAGGATGGGGTGAGGCTTTCTGTCCTCCGGCCAGGGCAGATACCGGTTGTAGACAAAGGCTTCCACGGAGAACACCAGCACCTCCAGTGCAAAATAAAGGAAATTGCCCAACATCGGCCCGAGATAGAGCGTGCCATAGCACAGCCCGAGGTTCAGGATGATCTGCGTGGCAAGGTTGACCTTGCCGATGAGAGCGCGCTGGGCGGGGCCGCGCAGCCCGAAAAGCAGGATGCCCCACGTCAGCTCTAAAATCAGGGTGATGAGCACCCGGGCGGCAAAGGAGGAAAGGATGTCGGAATCGTTGCGGTTGTGGTAGACCCGCAGGCCGTCTTGGGAATCGAGAAGCACCTGCCACTCGCTGGAAAAGGCATAGCGCTCCACCGGCTCCTCACTGCGGTAGAATGTACCGGTCTCTATATTATAGAGCAGAACATAGAACTTGTTGGGCGGGTAGTAGCCCCAGACGAACTCTGCATCGGCATCGCCGGGGTATTCCTGAAAATAGCCTAGAAAGTAGTAGCCCTCGGGGGCGGGGTAGTTCCGGAAGGCCTCCCAGGCCTCCCGGGAACCCATCCGCTCCCGGTAGTCTGCCGGGGCGGTCCAGGGGCCGTTGAGGGCCGTATTGCCCAGCAGGGTGACCGCATAGCGCTGGCCCGGTGTGTAATAGAGCTTGAGCGTGACCGAGGGCTTGGGGCCCATGTCCGCAAAAACGGGCAGGGAAAGGGCCAGCACCAGCAGGGCCGAGAGGAAAAAAGCAAAAAATTTTTTGCGAAAAATTTTCTTCATGGCGGTGTCCTCACTTCAAAAAACAAAAAAATCCGACACGTCCTTCCTTAACCTGTAAACGAATGGAAAACAGCTGTTATTGCAGGGCGTTCTGCACAAAATCGCGGATGGAGCTTTGTGCACCATTTCCTGTTTTTTCTGCAAGGACAAAACGCCCGTTTCCGGCCTCTTTCGGGGCAGAATAGGAACAATTTGTTTCCGACTCACGGCCAATTCAGGACACTGACTTCACGTTTATAAAGCAAAGCAAACTTCACTGCTTTATTTACATGAACAAAACGGCTTTCAAAAGAAACTTTAATTTGTTTCACGTTTTTGGATATTGACTTTACATCGAAACTGCGGTATAGTAAGGATGCGGAGAGCGGAAAGCGCCCCGCCGACACATGAGCTTCAGGCGTAAGCCTGTGAGAAAAATATAGGAGGTTTGACTTATGTACTATTACATTCTGGGTTGCGGCATTGCTTGTCTGGTTCTGTTCGGCATCAACAGCATGGATACGGTGGATGTCAAGCCGGCCGAGATCCTGGGTAAGGTCATTCTGTGGCCCGTTGCCCTGATGGAAGCAGTTGTTCGTTACAGCTCCACGCATCACAACATCAAGACCGCGCTGTAAAACATCTCGTTCCAAACCAACGAAGAGCAATCAGGCGGCTGCGCTTTCAAAAAGGAAGGCGCAGCCGCCTTTTTGTTTTGCACTTTACGGCGTGGTATGGTACAATAACACCAGAACTTTTAGGGAGGGAAATTGCTATGACCAATGAGACCTTACATACCCTTGAGACCCGCCGCAGCTGCCGCGCCTACAAGCCGGAGCAGATCACGAAAGAGGAGCTGGAAGCCGTTCTGCGCGCAGGCACCTTTGCCCCCAGCGCCATGAACCGCCAGAGCGCAAAGATCGTGGTGGTGCAGGATGCCAAGACCCGCGCCCAGCTCACCCGGATGAATGCCGCCGTGATGGGCAACACGGGGGACCCCATGTACGGTGCCCCCACCATTCTGGTGGTGCTGGCGGATGCCAACGCCCGCTGTGGTGTGCAGGACGGCAGCCTTGTGATGGGCAACCTGATGAACGCTGCTGCCGCCATCGGGCTGGGCAGCTGCTGGATCAACCGTGCAAAGGAAGAGTTCGAGACCGAAGAGGGCAAGGCCCTGCTGAAGAAGTGGGGCATTGAAGGGGACTATATCGGTGTGGGCCACTGCATTCTGGGCTACCCGGCAGAGGAGCCCCGCCCCGCCGCCCCCCGCAAGCCGGATTATATCGTATACGCATAAGGAGCACTATGAAACCCGATTACAAGCTGGTCGCAAAGGCCAAATACATTCACGCCAACGCTGATCTTGCCAGTGAGATCTGGCACGAGGTCTACAAGCGCTATTACCCTGCAAAGCAGCTGGACACGCTGGTGGAAACGCTGCAGAGCGCCGATGCCATTGAGGCAGACATCGACAACGATGTGAACTATTTCCTCGTGGTGCTGGGCGGCAAGACCATCGGCTACTTTGCCTGGAAGATGGAGAACACGGCCCTGCACCTGCTCCACCTCTACCTCAAGCCCGAGTACCGGGGCAAGGCACTGGGCCGGGATATCCTGGCCACCTGTGAGCGTCTGGCCCGGGGTGAGGGCCGGGGCCGCCTGTACTGCGAGGTGCACACCAAGTGCCTGCCGGTGCTGCAGTTCTTCAAGACCAAAGGCTACCGCGTGCTGGGCCCTGCCGAGGCAGAAGCTGCGGGCATTCCCATGCAGCTGACCACGCTGGAAAAAATGCTGTAAATTTCCCGTTGATTTTTTGCCGCGTTTGCACTACAATAAAGTAGTGTATTGAAGTGCCCCGTGCGGGCCAGACCCAACCTGAACGATAGGGGAGGAACAAGCCATGGCAAAAGATCATCCCACCGGAGAGTCCGGCCTGTATTCTGCATTGCTGGAGCTGAAAACGCCTGAGGAGTGCTACCGCTTTTTGCAGGATGTGTGCAGCTACGCCGAGCTCAGTGCAATGGAGCAGCGGTATAACATTGCGGAAAAACTGGTCAACAAGCAGAGCTATACCAGCATCATGGGCAACATTGGTGCGTCCAGCGCCATCATCAGCCGGGTGAGCCGGGTCATCAGCAAGGATGACAGTGTGCTGCGCCGCCTGCTGGAAGAAAAGGCGGAACAGCCCGCCGAAGAATAACACGGACCGCGCGCCGCGGGGCAGGGGAGCACCCGCCCTGCGGTGCGCTTTTTTAGAAGGGAGTCTGTAAAGATGAGTAAGGCAGTTGTATTTTTTGCCGATGGCACCGAGGAGTGCGAAGCTCTGCTGGTGGTAGACCTGCTGCGCCGCGCCAAGGTGGAGGTCATCGTGGCCTCTGCCATGGGCCGCAGGGAGCTGGTGAGCAGCCATAAGATCCACCTGACCGCCGATGCACTGGCCGAGGAAGTGGATTATTCCGATGTGGACATGGTCATTCTGCCCGGCGGGATCCCGGGCACACCCAACCTTGCCGCCAACAAGACGGTCACCGAGACCTGTGCCGCCTTTGTCAAGGCGGGCCGGAAGGTGGCCGCCATCTGTGCCGCCCCCAGCATCCTGGCCTCTCTTGGCCTGCTGGAGGGCAGGAACGCCACCGCCCACGCTGGCTTCCAGGATCAGCTGGCCGGTGCCGTCGTCCACGATGAAGAGGTCGTGGTGGATGGCAATATCACCACCAGCTATGGGCTGGGCGGTGCCATCCCCTTTGCACTGGAACTGGTGCGCCAGCTGGCTGGTCAGGCCGAGGCGGAGCGTATCCGGAACGCCATTGCGTATCGGCACTGAGAAGGGGGATACGGTATGCGCTTTATTACCTGCCGTTTGCCGGACGGCGTGGAAGACCCGGCGATTTTATCGGAGGATGGGCGGCAGGTCTGGCCGCTGAGCTGGCTGGGCCTGAGCTATGAGACCCTGAGCGAGGCCATCCCGTTTCTGACCCCGCAGGTGCGGTATGGGCTGTCGCTGGCCATTGCGGGCATTCCCGCTCTGCCTGTGGAGGCCGTCACGCTGGAAAGCCCCATCCCGGCCCCAGCGCAGGATGTCATCTGCCTTGGCATCAATTATATGGCCCACTCCGATGAGGCGGAGAAATACTCTGCCGCTGCCTTTGCCACCAAGCACGAGGATGCCATCTACTTTTCCAAGCGCGTGACCCGCGCCGTGCCGGACGGCGGCCCCATCGAGGCCCACACCGATCTGGTGAAAAAGCTGGATTATGAGTGTGAGCTGGCTGTGGTGCTGGGCAGGGATGCCAGGGATGTGCCCGCCGGTCAGACCCGGGACTACATCTTCGGCTATACCATCCTGAACGATGTCTCGGCCCGGGATGTGCAGACGGCGCACAAACAGTGGTACTTTGGCAAGAGTCTGGACGGCTTTACCCCCATCGGGCCCTGCATCGTCACGGCAGATGCCTTTGCCGACTACCCGCCCAGGCTGGGCATCCGCAGCTTTGTCAACGGCGAGAAGCGGCAGGATTCCAATACCGCCCTGCAGATCTTTGACATCGACCATGTCATTGCCGAGCTTTCGCAGGGCATGACCCTGAAAGCGGGCACCATCATTTCCACCGGCACCCCGGCGGGTGTGGGTATGGGCATGGACCCGCCGCAGTTCCTCAAGCCCGGGGATGTGGTGCAGTGCGAGATCGAGGGTATTGGCACACTGACCAATCCGGTCAAGTGATTCCAATACGTAATATCTTTGACAGAGTATATGAATTGTTATATAAACGAACATGAAATTGCTTTTGTTCATATACTGTTCAAAATAAGTTCATTTGAAGTTCACACACTTCCGGTATACATAGGGCAACAAAGGCGCACACCGCGCCGCATCCCCTGTGCAGTAACAGCACGGCAGGCCGCAAAGGATGCCTGTTGTGTGAGAGGAAAGGAATTGGAACGCTATGAAAATTGGTTTTACAGAGCTGATCCTGGTGGCCATCGTGGCCTTCGTGGTCATCGGCCCCGATAAGCTGCCCGAGTACGCCCGCAAGCTCGGCAAGATGCTGCGGGAGCTGAAGAAGTACACCGGTGCCGCTTCCGAGGAGATCCAGAAGAACGTGGTGGAGCCCCTGAACGAGATCCAGGCCCCCATCAAGGAAGCTGTTGCTCCCCTGACCGACATCAAGAAGGACATCGACGACAGCATGAAGGATGTCACCAAGAGCTTTACCAACATTGGTAAGACCAGCAAGGAAGAAGCCAAGAAGGCCGAAGAGGTCGAGGAAGTGGCCGAGCTGGAGGATACCGTGGAGGAGCTGCCCGAAGAGCCTGTCAAGGCTGAGGAGCCTGCCGCTGAGCCTGTGAAGGCAGAGGAAAAGGCAGAAGAGCCTGCTGCAGAGGAAAAGCCCGAGGAGGCCCCTGCTGCAAACGAAGCCCCTGCCGAGGCTGCTCCCGCTGAGGAGGCTGCCCCTGCCGAGGAGGCAAAGGTCTAAGTACATGGATACACCCGCGCCCGCGGTTGTAGGATAAAAACTGGAATCCAGCCCGCCAGAGCGGCGCGGCAAGAGGAAAAAGGAGATTATTATTATGAGAATCGGACCTCAGGAGATTATCATTGTTCTGATCATCGTTCTGGTCATCTTTGGACCCAAGAACCTGCCGAAGCTGGGCAAGATGTTCGGCAAGACCATGAAGAACTTTAAGGAAGGCATGGACGACGTGGATGAGAACGGCGATGCCAAGCCTGCCGAGACCAAGACCGAGGAAAAGGCTGAGAAGAAGGACGAGGAGTAATTTGTGGCTACCAACGTGAAGCGCAAAAAGAAAGCCGAAGTCATGTCGGACGACGGCAGCATGACGCTGACCGGACATCTGAAAGAGCTGCGGAACCGGCTGATCATCTGCGCGGCGGTGTTTGTAGTGGGCGTGATCGGCTTCCTGGCAATTTCGGATAAGCTGATCGACCTGCTGACGGCCATGGCAATGAATGCGAACTACACCTTCGTGTTCCTGGCCCCGCAGGAAAAGCTGATGCAGTATTTCCGGGTGTCCCTGATCGCTGCGGTGATCGTGACCATTCCGGTGGCGCTGTATCAGGTCTACGCCTTTGCAAAACCCGGCCTGAAACGGAGCGAGAGCTTCTTCTTCCGGCTGGTGCTGCTGTTCGGTCTGGCGCTGTTCTGCGTGGGTGTGCTGTTCGCCTACAAGGTCACCCTGCCGTTCATGCTGAACTTCCTCGTTACGCTGGAGGGTACCGATTACATCACGGCATCCATCAGCATCGAGAGCTACATCAACCTCTGCCTGACCATGTTCATCATCTTCGGCTGTGTGTTTGAAATGCCTCTGGTCACCATCATTCTGGCCAAGATGGGCATTGCAAACCCCGAGATCATGAAGAAGGGCCGCGGCGTTGCCATTGTCCTGATCTTCCTGGTCGCAGCCATCATCACCCCGCCCGATATCGTGTCGCAGTGCTTCGTGGCTGTGCCCATGTGCCTGCTGTACTTTGTCAGCATCTTCCTCAGCGGCATTTTCTATAAGCCCAAGACGGATGATGACGACGAGGATGAGGATGAAGAAGAGGAATCCTCTGACGAGGAGTAAGTTCTCCCAAGGCTTTCCGGCCCTCCCACTGCGGGAGGGCCTTTTGCTTTGCCAAAAATCGAAACGGATTTTCGGCTTTTTGCATAAATCCTGTTTCAGCCTCTGTCTTTTGCAAATGGATATGCTATAATGATAACGATGAGAAAACCGGCGGACTGACCGCCGTAAAAAAGGGGTAAATGAATATGAAAGAGTACGCATTCGGCATCGACCTGGGCGGCACCACGGCCAAGGTGGGCCTGTTCACCACGGCAGGCGCTCTGCTGGAAAAGTGGGAGGTGCCCACCGACACCTCCAATGCAGGGGAACACATCCTCGGGAACCTGGCCAAGGCCGTGAAGGACAAGATGCAGGAAAACGGCATCACTGCCGAGCAGGTGGAGGGCGTGGGTGTCGGTGTGCCCGGCCCTGTGCTGGACAGCCGCATCGTGCCCATTGTCTGCGCCAACCTCGGCGGCTGGGGTGAGCGGAACGTCTCCATCCAGCTGTCCGGCCTGCTGGACGGCATCAAGGTGCTGGTGGGCAACGATGCCAACGTGGCCGCGCTGGGCGAGATCTGGATGGGCTGTGCCAAGGGCTGCCGCAGCGCGGTGATGGTCACGCTGGGCACCGGTGTCGGCGGCGGTGTCATCGTCAACGGCAGGATCACCGAGGGTGCACACGGTGCAGGCGGCGAGATCGGCCACATCACCGTCAACCCCCACGAGACGGCGGTCTGCGGCTGCGGCAAGCACGGCTGTCTGGAGCAGTATTCCAGCGCCACCGGCGTGGTCCGCTGCATGAAGAAGCTGCTGGACGAGAATCCGGACACCCCCTGCACCCTGCGCGGCACCGACTTTGCCGCCAAGGATGTCTTTGATGCTGCCCGTGCAGGCGATGCACTGGCCGCCCGTGAGGTGGACGAGATGACTGACACCCTGGGCATGGCGCTGGCCTCCATTGCCTCCACCACCGACCCCGAGATGTTCATGGTGGGCGGCGGTGTCGCCCGTGCCGGTGATGTCCTCTTCAACCCCCTGCGGGAGCACTTCAAGACCTATGCCTTCAGCTCCTGCCGCGAGACCCCCATCGTTGCCGCTACCCTCGGCAATGATGCCGGCATCTATGGTGCTGTGCGGCTCATCGTGGGAGAATGATGGAGCCGACCGAATGCCGGTGGGTTGCTCCGCTGGATGAAGAGGACAGGGAATACTTTTCCTATTTCCGCACAGTTTGTAAGAGGTACAATATCAATCCATCCAGAGCGACCCGTCTGGAATACGACTTTGTGACCCGTGTGGCAGAAAGTGAGTTTTACTTGCAGAAAGCTGCGACCTGATAAAATGGTTGAACCCCATGCCCGCATCTCAATCGTGTGGGCATGGGGATTTTTATAAGAAGAAGGAGCTGAATCAATGAATTATACCCCTATTACAGAGGAAAATGTTGAAAAAGTAGCAACGCTTTATATGAACCACTACAACCAGCATTCTGGCGGGTGCTGGACCTATGAAAAGGCATACAAGCGAATTCATCAAATGGTAACGATGGAGGATTCCCTCTGCCTGATGCAAGAAGATGACAACGATATTCCAACAGGGCTTGTCATCGGTTTTTTGGAAAGCTACGATGATTTTACATTCTATTATCTCGACGAGATCCTGATTTTTGGGGAGTATCAGAACAAGGGGTATGGCAGATTACTTCTCCAAGAAGTGGAACAGCGTGTGCGGGAACGTGGTGCACAGATGATTGAACTGGTCTGTCCGGATGATGCGCATCACATGCACTTTTACGGCGGCTTCGGGATGGCGGAAGCAACGAACCTGAAGCTGATGAAAAAACGATTGTAAATCTGCCGTGGTTATTTTTGAGGCAAAAACGGACGAACTGGAACAGCACTATCTCCGGGATTTTGGAGCGCGTCCGGTTGCATCCTTACATCCCGGCGGGCCGGGAACGTTTTTCTGAAATCATTGCAAAGCCCCGTGCCGGTGCGTGAACTGGTCCGTAAAAAGTAGACAATAGACAAAAGGCCTCCCCATGTAGGATAA
>ERZ773168.1286-NODE-1286-length-21995-cov-7.711623_pt1 | contig 21995 bp, 41 predicted proteins | sample MGYA00511261_ERZ773168 | MGnify/ENA primary metagenome ERZ773168 (study PRJEB29015, sample SAMEA2737855) | human gut metagenome | biome: human gut; feature: human-associated habitat; material: faeces | place: China | collected 2012 ... | reverse complement strand
TTATAATCCATTATATTATAAGGAACTATTAATAGGAGCAAAACAATTAGTAAAGTATTATTTAATACAAGAAATGATAAAGGAAGAAAAAAATGGATAATATAAAACAGTTTTATTTAATGCACAAAAATAAAGTTTTTGGTATAGTTATTGTAAATAATGAAACAGGAAATTTAATAGATATAGATATAACAGATATTAGTCTTTGCCCTATTAAAACATTAGATAAAAAACAATTAGTAAATTGGTGGGAAAGACGGGCAATTCCTAAAAATCAGAAAATGAGTAGTCAGTTACTATGTGGAGAAAATAATACTAAATATATGATAGATAATCTTGGATTGTCATTAGTTGATTGTTATTGGATAAAACCTACATCATCAAAGTTTACTTGGGAAAAAGTTAATTTATATACGAATGATTTTGCTGAAAAAGATTTTTTATATAATGATATTGAAAATGCAACTCCTTTTTTGCCTAGTGCAACAACACAAGGAGAACTTCAGAAAAGATGGATAATAAAAGATAATGAACGCTATCTTGTTAAAGGAAATTATGGTAATTCATATCAACAAAGTATAAATGAAGTATTTGCAACACTGCTTCATAAAAAACAAGGAAGAACTTGTACAGAATATGAATTAATAAACTTACCTACAATTATGGGAGAAGGGATAGGTTGTATTTCTAAAAATTTTACAAACGAAAATTTGGAATTCATTCCAGCAATAGATGTTAGTTATATGGAAAAGAAAGAAAATTATTTTTCTGAATATCAACATTTCGTAAATGTTTGTGTTAATAATGGATTATCAAAGGAATATGTTTATGATTATTTAGATTATATGATACTTTCTGATTTCATAATGACAAATATTGATAGGCATTTATTAAATTTTGGAATAAGAAGAGATACAGAAACTTTACAGTTTATAGATTTGTCTCCTTATTTTGATACAGGAAATAGTATGTTTTTTAATACAAAATATAATGAAAATAATATTTTTGATGTCCCAATAACATCATATTATAAAACGGAATTAAAAATGTTAGACCAGGTAAAAAATAAAAAAGCATTAGATATTTCAAAATTACCAACATTAGAAGAATTAGAAAACATATATAAAATAGACCCATATAGTGTTGTATATATAGATAACATAAAACAAGGATATTTGAAAAAAATAGAAATGTTAAACGCATATCAAAAAGGATTTTCATTAAATAAAAGAAGCCCGCAATTTTACTTAAATTTTAATAATCTGCAAAAAGATTGCTTAATTAATAATGAGGGTATAGAAAGATAAATAAATTTCATTATAAAGACAGTTAAAAGAGATAATTTAGCTGTCTTTTTTTTATGTATTTAACAATATTATATTATAATGAAATAAAAAAGAAGGTTTTAATTATGAGTATTGAGTTAATAGAAGTCAAGAAAAAAATAGATATTTTTGAAAAAGCAATAAATAATCCTGAATTATTACTATCAGAAGAGATTGTAACGGATATTGATAGTTATAACTTATTAATAGATATAACATTAAATGGAAAAGATTATTTTGACTATTTAATAGATTATCTTAGTAAAATTAATGTTTTTGCTGAAACTAAAATAAGACTTGATATTAATAAAATTATTATATCAATGCCTTCCTTTGATGAATATAAAAAGAATGATATAATTATGAACATTAATCTTGAAAAACGTACATATAAGATAATAAATAAATGTATTGGTGATTATAAGGCAATTATGTCTAACGATTATGTATTTGAGCAGAAGGAATTAACTGATTTTTTTAAGAAATATGAAAATTATACATTAAAACAAAGATTTCTTACAGCATATAAAAATTTAATGAACAAAAATAAAACAAAGATAGTCAGGATGCAAGACTGCTTATTTAGTTTATTTGTTTCTAAAAAATATATTCAAAAGTGTCTTAATGACGAATATAAAAGGATAGATGAAATAAATAAGAGAAGCAAAAAGATTTATGATAAAAATATTGAATTACAAAATTTTTATCTCCAAAAAGCACCAATCCATATAAATAAGATAGAACAAAAACAGATAGAAATTATCAATTATTTATCTAAGTATGGATTTATAAATGAAAAATATTAACATAGATATAGAAAGGAATGAAAAAAAATAATGAGTTATTTAGAAATAAACAATAATCAAGATTTACTAGAAGTAGTTAAAAATATAAAAGCAGAAAAAAATCTAATAACTTGTGTTTCAGCCTATAAAGACTTTTTAGAGAACTTTTCTTGTAAACCAGATAGGGATAAATTTCCATATCCAAAGGTAGGAAGTATTATTGATGAAGAGAAGTCTGTAAAATGGAATAGGAATGAGGTTGATAGACAAAGGAAAAATTTTAATACAAGAGTAGAAAACCTAAATAAATATAAAAATATTATATCTATTCACTTTAGAGAACAGATAAGTAAATTATTAGCTAAAGAAAATCATCTCACTATAGCAGAAAGTAAGAAAATATTTGATTTTGCTTATAATATAAGCTATTCTAACGGAATAAGGTCTGTTATTGAAACTTATAAAAACCTTACTCTTATGTATAAGGATTTACTTGATATACACGATAATAAAAAGAAACCAGTAATACATACGTCTAAAATAGAAGCTGATGATATTGATAAGATTGTAGAGAAATTAAAAGAAAATTCAAGTAATTTTCAAAAATCATATAAAAGAGATAACAATATAAAATTTCATAAAACACATAAAGCAATTCAATTAAATAAAGCAATAGAGATAGTAAAAACAGTTAATAAAGATAGAGATTATATTTCAGATATTGAAAGTGAGGAAGAAGAATATGATAGATGAAACAAAACGAATTGTTAAAAACTTTTAAAAGACTTACAAGAAGAATTCAATAAAGATTATGCCATAAATCCTAAATACTCACATAAATGGGAGAATTGGGCTTTAGATATAATTGAAAGATTTAATACTGCAATTTTACAATATAAAAATAAAGGAAAGGGTGTTCATAAAAGAATGCTCTTTTTTTTATGTTTGATACACTATTATATTATATATAAAAAATAAAGGAGCAAATATATGAATGACTATAAAGCAGCAAGAATTTTAAGAGAATTTGCAATAAAAGATATAAAAAATTTAGATAAGTGTGTTCGTGAGTTTACTGGAGATATTTTAGATACAGAGAAAAGAATAAAAGCATTAAATAGAGCTGCTGATTTTCTTGATGGAGCTGATATTTCTACTAATAAGTTAAATAAGACATTAAATTATCTTGAAGATATTAAAGAGGATTATAAATCTTTTAAAGATGAGTTTTTTGTTCAAACAAGACATATAAAGAAAGCTTTAAATACAGCTATGGATGAAATTTCTGAAAAACTTAAAGACAGAGATTATGATGATTACCCATTTCCTATGTGATAAATAAATAAAAATAAAGGGAAGGAAAATTATATAATGATAGGATTGTATTTTGGAACTGTAATTACTAATGATATTCCAATAAGAGCTTTGGGAATAATATTAGTAGCAAGTGGTGTAATAGGACTTTTAGGGTTATTAACCTTAATTTTATATATTAAATCAGTTAATAATAAAGAACCTAGTGATTTTATGATGAGGTGTCAGTTGATTTCCTTCTCAGCAACAACTATCTTTTCAATAACTTCGATAATTTATTTATGTATACTTCTTACCATAGGACCAGGACACACTAAGGAAAATATATCAAAAGCTTTAAATGATAAATATGAAAACATAGAGAATTATGAAATAGCAGATGATTATACAGGAACTTTTATTAATCAAGGCGTAGCTTATAAGTTTTATGTAAAGGATAACATATTGTATGTGAAAGATATTTTAAAAGAGGATAATAATATAACAGCAATAGATGGAAAAAATTATTAATTTTTTTGTTCTAATATAAATACAATATTTTTATGTGCATTTTTTCACTTTTTTGCATTATTATTGTATAAACAAAAAAGGAGATGTTTCATATGATAAAGAAAGCCATAAGAACAGGATTAGATATATTATTATTAACATTAATATTATCATCTTTAGGATTTGCCAGCTATCCAGAAGAAACAAAAACTATTGAAAACATTAGTTTTAGTTATGGTTGGTTTTAATAAAAGAAAGAGGTAAATATATGATTAGGACATTAAAGACAAATAATAATGAAAAGCAATATGATTTTTGTATTTTTGTACCAAAGAAGGAAAAGATTGAGCAAAAATTAAATAAATTATTTAAACTCATATACATAATAAATACAATTATTTTTATTGTATCATTATTAATAATTTTTATTGCTGGAAACAAAGATAATAATATAATATTTATGAGTTTATTAGTAATATTATTTTTAGATGTTTATATATTTGTTAGTTTATTAGCCTTTAAAGATAATATAAAAAATAGAAAAATAGATTATACTTGGATTAGCAATAAACAAAAAAATATTGTTAATTTATTTATACTATATGATTTATTATCATTGTTTAATAATTTGAATTTATTTAGTATGGATATAAATATTCCTTCTAATGGAGTATCAAGAAAATATGATGATATTGAATGTAGATATATAAAAGATAATATAAGAGAAAATCAATTATTTAGAGCTAATATATATTATTGGGATAAGGATTTTTTTAATTTAGAAGTTGATGAAAATTATATTCCTAATTTATATATACCTTTTGACTGGGAAGAAAATAAAAATGAAAAGTGGAGTGTATTAATATAAGACTATATGGAAAAAGATATTATGTATAAGAATAAAGAAAATGAACCTGATGAATTAATAAAAGAAATAGATAATCTTTCAAATAAAGATATAAAAAGATTAAAAAAGAAATACAAAAGAGAATTAAGGAAGTCAAATAAAGTATCTAATTTTTCTTTTATTTCTCCTATTAATCCTTAAAAATAATTTAGGCACTTAATTAAATTTAAGTGTCTTTTTTTTACTTTCCAGCATTATTATTGTAAACATAAAAATAAATTAGAAAGGAAAAATAAAAGATGTTTTTTGGAAGTATTGATTTTAGCTCAATAAATTATATATTGTGTATAAGCTTTTTAATATTAATAATATCATTTATTTGTTGTATTGCTTTTAATTTACTTGAATTAACTGCACCTTCAATTATAGAGATAATTTTAGGAATGGTATCCCTTTTAGGTATTATTAGTTGGGTTTTTTCTTTATTTTTTACAATAGATAAATCTTATAATTTAGGTATAGAGCAAAGTAAAAGTAACATACAACAAGCTCTAAATGATAATTACAAAAATATAGAAAATTTTAAAATATCTGATGAATTAGAAGGTGTTTTTAGTAATGAAGATAAAGCTTATGAATTTTACATAAGTGACAATATTTTATATGTAAAAGACATTATAAAAGGAAATAACAATATAACAGCTATAGAAGGGAAGAGCTATTAAAATGCAAACTTTAAAAAAATATGAAGAAGATTGTGATTATTTGACAGAAGAACAAAATGAAACAGTTCCTAGGCAAATAACGGTTATTTTTGATGAAGACAAAGACAAAGAGCGTATATTAGCTCATAAAAGAGTATGTGAGTATAATAATAAAAAGTATGAAAGAATAAATGGATTAAGCTTAGTATTATGTACTATGTTACCAATTATCATTATTTTCTTATCAAGTTGTTTTATATATTGTTTATTAGAATGTCTTAATATTAAGATAATTGTGGGATTATGTGTGTTGAGTTTAATCTATGTATTAATAACACTTCTAAGTTTTAAATATATAGATAAACTTAAATTATATGCAGGAAGTTCATTTCAAATGGAAGCTTGTGATAAAAAAATAAAAGAAATTAATAATCTAAGTAAGGCTTGTAATGATAAATGCAAGGTAGAAATTAATACAAATTATAAAAATTTCCTTTGTTTTTTCTTAGATGGAGTAGAAAAATTTTCTTTGTGTTTAGATAATGAAATACCTGATGGAGATTTTTATGTAGTATTAAAAAGATATAATAAAGAAGATGATTGTTGTGTGCGTCATATAGGTGATTTTAAATGGGTAGCTGTTACTTCTTTAAGTGTTAAGGATAATTGTGATATTAAAGATGTAAGGATGCAGACAGATAAAGATACTGATAATATATTTGAAGAGAGTATGATTTATAAACTTAAGAAAAAAATAGTTTCTTTTTAGCATTAGAGCTGATGTAGATAGTACCTACATTAGCTTCTTTTTATTTTGAGAAATAGCTTCTTTTTTTTTCACTTTGATACACTATTATTATATAAAAGTATTAAAGAAATTATAAAAAGGATAAAAATATGGATGCTGGATATGATGATATAAATAATTATACTTCAAATTACGTTTTTGGTTTTAATCCAAGAGATGAATATGATAATTTATCAAAGTTTTTAGCTACTGAATTAATAAGAAGAGACAAAGATAAATATAATAATACTTCTGAAAAAACACATAAAAAAGATAAAAAATGCAAGTGGTATAAGAAGAGTAGTAATGAATATGCAAGTAAAAGACACGCTGAAGTATATGATTCAAGAATATTAGATTGGCAGGTATGTCCTTATTGTAAAAGAAAAATAAAAATAAAGGAAGGAAAATAATATGTATTTTGGAAATGTAGAAATAGATATTGGAAATAAAAGTGACATAGTAGATTGGATAACATTGATTTTTATTCTTATTATAGGTGTAGCATTAATGGCATCATTATTTAAAAGTAAGTTTTGGGTTTTAATACCTATAGGATTTCTTGGATTTGTATTTTCAATTATTGTAGATGGAAAATATTATTAAAAAAGAAAGGGAAATATTATGTTAAAAATTAGTATATGTTTTATTATAGCTGCAATATTTTTTGTTATCAGTATATGTTCTGAAGTAGTGTTGATTAATAAATTTGAAAGTATTATAGCAATTATCGTTCCATTAATGTTAGGGGTAGTAAGTGCATTTTTTGTAAGTTTAGGATGTTTTAACTACGATAAGTACACTATTAATAACATAAAAAATACTATTAACACCTCTTATCCAAATGCTGAAATAATCAGTAATATCAATAATAATTATAATGAAGGCTATTTTGTTTATGATGGAAAAACATATCATTTTGAATGTGATAATGGGGTTCTACAGGTAAATGAAGTTAGTAGTATGAAAGCAATACCTATAACGAAATAAAAGGAGAAGATTATGTTTAATGGTTTTACAGTAATAGAAACAATGTCAGTCATTTTAATATTTTTAGGAGTAATAGTTTGCATTGTTTCATTTGTTAAACACTATAAAAGTGAAGAAGATACAACTTATAGTTATATATTAAGTGCTTTTATGGGATTTGTTTTGTTGATAGAACTAATAGTTTTATATGCTGGAGTAAAAACAAGGGTAAATATAAATAATATGATTATATCTAATTATCCAGAAGCACAAATTTTAAGCGATAGTGCTATAAATGAAGGATATTTTAAAGATGCTAATGAAAGTATTTATGAATATGAGTATAAGAATAATGTTTTAGTTATAAGGGATTATGAACATAAAGCTATTAATATTATAAAGAAAGATTGAGGATAAAATATGTTAATTCCATTTTTAAATATACTTATTGGAGTATTTTTATGTTTATGTTTTATATCAACTATTAAATATACTTTAGATTTTAAAAATCATAATCTTATAGAGGCTAATAGCGACTTATTTGTTATTTACATAATGATGAGTCTTGCAATGATTATATTCGATATACAATTAATACTCTCAATAAAATAAAAGAAATATAACTAATACGAAAGGAATAAAAAATATTATGAAAAGCGTTAAAATTTTTATAAAAAATCATCCTGTTTTATGGGCTATTATTACAGCTATAATTGATGTTATTATGGTTTATGGCGTTTATTATCTAATAATGGGACAAATAAAAATGAATATAAGAGATTTTTCTATAATTCTAGTAGTTATGGTATTTTTAGGCTGTATAAATGGAGGTGTAGCAAATTATATTAAATCAGAGACATAAGATATAACTTTTTTTATCTAAAGTATATTTAATAGTTGATATAAAAGAAAGGAATAAAATTATGACAGATAATTTTTGTTTTGAGTTACCAGACAAAGAAGACATTATCTCAAATATAAATAAAAGAAATAGAATTGGGATAAGTATTTTAATAGTTATTTTATTATTAACTATAGTAATTGGTGTTACTGTTGGTATTACTAATAACTGTATTTTTACATATTATCTTGGAATAACTTCAATTGCCCTAGGAATAATTACTATGGGAGGAGTATATTTTGAGGAAATTGATAAAGATAAACTTAATTTATCTAAAATATATAATTTAGTACCATTATCTGAATTTGATTTAATAATAGAATATGATGAAATATCTAAAAATGAAGAATATATAGATTATAAATATATTAATAAAGATGGAATATTAATTAATGATAGTTTTAAAGCAAATATTTATTATTGGGATAAAGATTTCTTTAAATTAGAGGTAAAAGATGATTATATAGTTAAAATATTTATACCAATTGATAAGAATAGTGAATTAGGAAAATATTTTGTTTTTAAAATAAGAAATGATAGAGGATTAAGTTATGAATAGTAGTTATAAAGATTTAAAAGATACTTGTATGTCTTATAGATTATGGAATGGCACATATTATAATGTGATATTCAAAAATATAGAAGACATAAAAAATAAAAAAGAAGAATGTTTAAAAAAATCAAAAAAATATGGATATATTTTTTATATACTCTTTACATTGTTTGTGGGATTTACTATTTGTCTAGCAATCCTTAGTATATATAGTTTAAGTTCAGGTAATAAGATAGGAGAAGATTTTGTACGTATATTTTTTATAGGTATTAGTCTTATGTTCTTTTTTGCAATATTAGTAAAAGTAATATCTGACACTTTAAGCAATAAATATAATGATATTTTAGACACAGTAGAAGAATTTAATTTTTTTAGTAAAAATATCAATTATGATAAGGATTTATTAATAACAGATGTATTTAATATATTAGGATTTGATAAGTTTTCTAATAGCTTTATGGAGACAGATATTTTTTATGATGGCATTAGATATGTGTATGAGAATGACATTAAATTGTTAGGAACTTTAAATAAAGAAACGGATAAATATGAAGTGATATTATATTTGCCTATGGAATACAAAGAGATATGAGAGGTATAGTTTATGATAATGATTAATGGAGAATGGTATAGAGCAGAAACTATAGAGGATTGTTGTAATATTGTAGAACAGTTTCTAAATCCAGAACTTGCAGATATTATAAGAGAAAAGTCTTTAAATAATAAAGAACTTGAAGAACAATGTGAGGGTTATGAAGAAGAATTAAATGAGAAAGATGATTGTATTAATACATTAGAAAATACTATTGAAGAATGTAGAGATACTGCATTTGATTTAAAGGAAAAGATATTGTCCTTAATAGATAGTTTGGATTATTAGAAGAAAAGGAAATTAGAAAATGTATAATATATTACTTATAATATTTTTAATTGGAATGATTGTATCTTTTATTTTAACACTATCTTTTGTATGGAAAATGGAAGATGCACGTTTTTATTTTGATTATAAACCTATGACAAAATTTAGTCATTATTTAGTAATATCACTTGTAGCTATTATTGTTTTTACTATTTGTTTTTCAATAACATTAAATACTCTGGGGATACAAAATGACAGAGATAAAATAAGGACAATACTATATGATAACTATGAAAATGTAGAGTTTATAGGTAATAATTCTAAAACAAATGGTTATTTCAAAGTAAATAATGTTACATATAAATATGATTATAACAGTATGATGAATGTTTTAAAAATTATTAATGTAGCTGATAATAATGATGTTAAGATAATATCTGTATAATAGGATAAAGGAGAAAATTATGAAATGTTTATATTGTGATAAAGAAATGGTATATAAGCCTAATATGAGAGGATATGGTTCACGTGGAGAAAATTATAATGAGTTAGTAATAGATTACTTAAGATATGTAGAAAAAGACTATATAATATGTAAACGCAAAATAAAAAGACACGAAACATTTTCATTTATGCCACAATATTATGTATGCCCTAAGTGTGGCCTGGTTTTACAAAAGATACCAGATGAATATATAAATGGTGTAATTAATGCTGAATGGTAGGGATTTAATTATGAATAGAAGATGTAAGAAATGTGGATGCTTACTAGCAGAGACTAATAAAAGTAAAATTTGTAATGAATGCAGAAAAAATATAATAAGAAACACCAAACTTATATCAATGATTTTAGTAGGGATTTTAATTATAGGGATTTTTATGGGTATGTATTTGTGGTCTATAAAAAATATCCCATTACGTATGAAGACTGCGTTATACATGTAGTTGATAAAAGAGAAACAAAATCTTTTGCTTATACTGGAAATGCTGTTGTTTCATCCAAGAGATATTATTTACTGTTTGATGATGGAAAAGAGTTAAGAGTGTCATCAGCTATGTATGATGATACAAATATAGATGATTATATAATAATTACATATTCGTATCAGAAAGATAGAGTTATTGGTACTAAAATTAAGTTTAATAAATAATTAGAGGTATAGGTCCATAACAATAAAAAAAATAACAAATTACTGTATTAATATAATCTGATGAATATTTACATAAATCTATATGTGATGATTTGCAATTTGAATTAGAAGATATAAATAAAAATGGTTAATGAAAATTATAAATGTGGTGTTAATTAAAAAGGAGATATAGCTGTATGATGCTAACAGTTGTTTGTAAAAATTGTCATTCAGAATTTTCTCTAAGAGGTTGGCTTGAAAAAGAAGATTTAAAAGGGACTTCTTATGAGAATAAAATAAATACAATAACAGAAGATGAATTACAAGAATTAGAACAAAAAGGTATTATAAAAGATGAATGGGATAGATTTTTAGATAATCCTATTTGTCCTGATTGTGGTTCTAATAATGTAATATATTTTTAAGGATATTTGTAACAAATGATGGCTAAAGGAGTATATTTTATATGGAAGATATAAAAAAGACTATTGAATTTGCCAATAGCAAAGACAAATTAGAGTTAGATATTGAGTATGATGAGCTAAGACAAGCTATAAAGGAAAGAGATATGTTTTATAAAATAGTAGGCATTGTTTTTTGCTTATCTTTTATAGGAGCTATAGTATTTGGGCTTATGTCTTTAGAAATTTTGGCAGGAGTTTGTCTTTTTGCCATTATTCTTTGTATGATTATTGGATTCGTATGGATAGAATGTGATATTTTATCAGAATCAGAATTTGAAAATGCTTACAATTTTTTTTGTAATACGATAAATTACTCAAAAGATGTTTACCTAGAGGTGTATGAAAATGATATAGAGATAAGTTATTTTTCTAAAGAGGATAATTCGTATGAAACAAAAAGTTTTATTTCTTTAACAGATAAAAACAATATAAAATATATAGATGCTGATAATTTTAAGATTGTAGGCAGATTAATAAATGATGTATATAAACTTACATTATATATGCCTGTAAAATATAATACAGATTATTTAGAATTTGTACAACAAAAGGAAAACATATAATAGATTAGAGCTTATATTTTTATATAAATATAGGCTCTTTTTTTATAAAAAAGGTAAAAAATATAATAAAAATGTTGACAAGAATAAAAAGTAGTAATATACTACTTTTATAGAAAAGTAGCAAATGGCTACTTTTATAAAAGGAGAAAATATAATGGATAATATAAGAAACAAAGATGGATTAACAGAAGAAGAATTTTTAAAACAATATAAACCATCAGATTACGAAAGACCAAGTGTTACAGTTGATATGCTTATATTATGTATGAGTAAATATCTTGAAAATATGAAGATATTATTAATTCAAAGAAATAATCATCCATATATAAACTGTTGGGCTTTAGCAGGAGGTTTTGTAAATATTGATGAGTCAACGTATGATGCCGCTTGCAGGGAATTAAAAGAAGAAACAGGGTTAGTAACTAATACTTATTTAGAACAACTTTATACAATGAGTAAACCAGATAGAGACCCTAGAATGAGGGTTATAGATATAGCCTATATAACACTTATGAGAGAACAGCCTGTAATAGCAGGAGATGATGCTGCAAAGGCCTTATGGTTTGATATAAAACTACAAGACAATATATTAGAAATAGTAAATAAAGATGAAAACATTGTTATAAAATATAAATTACATCAGAAAATATTTGAAAATGGTGTTGTTCAGACTACAGGATATACTGGAGAATGTATTACAAAAGAAAAATTAGCTTTTGACCATAATGAAATAATTCTTGAAGGATTATTAAGATTAAAAAATAAAATATTATATAGCGATATAGCTTTTAATCTGCTTCCAGATGAATTCACTTTACCAGATATAAAAAAGGTATATGAAGTAATTTTAGGAAAAGAATTATATAAAACAAATTTTAATACATATATAAAAGATAAGTTAGAGCCTATGGATTGTAAAATAACATCTATGATAAAAGGTGGGAAAAAAGCCATAGGATATAGATACAAAAGAAAGGAAGTGAAATTATAAAATTAGGAGTTATTTTGTCAAGATGTCAGCCATTACATAAAGGGCATATAGATACAATAAATAAGGCATTAAAAGAAAATGATAAGGTTTTATTTATTATAGGTAGTACAAATAAATGTAATACAAATAGAAATCCTTTTAATATAGATATGCGAATAAAAATGTATAAATCAGCACTAAAATTAATTACAAATCCAGATAGACTAGAATATATGCTTTTATCAGATTTGAGCATAGATGAAAAAATACCAAAACAAGATAATATATCTAAGTTAACAGATACAATAAATGTTAATAATGAATGGGGATTATATTTATATTATAATATCGTAGCTAAAACAGGAGAGAAAACATTTTCATTTTATTACAATGATGATACTTCTTTAGTATTAGATTGGTTTCCAGAATATATAAGAAATAGAATTACAATTATTTCATCTTATAGAATAGATAATATCAGCAGTTCAGAAATAAGGCAGGCTATTTTAAATAATGATAATGATTATATAAAAAAATGTATTCCTTATTATAAGGATAAAGATATAGAAGTATTAAAAGATAAATATAAAGAAATAACAGAAAAAGGAGAATAAGACTATGAAGTTATTAGTAGTTATAGATATGCAGAATGATTTTATTACTGGAGCATTAGGAAATAAAGAATGCAGAGCTATTGTACCTAATGTCGTTGAAAAAGTTAATAATGCAGTAAAGACAGATACAGATATAGTAATTACATTAGACACACATAATGAAAACTATCTTGAAACACAGGAAGGAATAAATTTACCTGTAAAACACTGTATTAAATACAATTATGGTTGGAAATTAATACCCGAATTACAGCATATAAATCCAACAAAGAAATTTTTAAAGAATACATTTGGTTCAATAGAACTTGCTAATTGGATAAAAGAAAACAACTATACAGATATAGAATTAATAGGAGTATGTACAGACATATGTGTTATAAGTAATGCTTTAACAATAAAAGCTATAAATCCAGAAGCAAAAATTAGTGTAGATGCACATTGCTGTGCTGGGGTTACACCAGAAAGTCATAAAAATGCACTTGAAGCTATGAAGATGTGTCAGATAAATATTGAGGAGGATTAGTGTTATGAAGTTAGAACCAATTATTATAAGTTTATTAGAAACAGATATGTATAAGTTTAGTATGGGACAGGCAATTTACCATCAGTTCTCTGATTATAAGACAACTTGGACCTTTAAATGCAGGAATAAAGATGTACATTTTACAGAAGAAATGGTTGAAGAAATCAAGGAGCAGATAAAGCATTTCTGTACTTTAAGATTTACAGAAGATGAACTTAATTATCTTGAAAATATTAAATGGATAAAAGGAAGTTATGTTGATTTTTTAAGATTATGGAAGCCAAGATACGAAGATTTTAAAATAACAACAGATGCAAAATGTGGACTTAATATTGAAACATTTGGAACTTGGCTTAATACATCTATATATGAGATACCAACACTTGCTATTGTTAATGAAGTATATTTTAGAATGGCATATGATTATGATGAACTTTTCAAGAGTTTTAAAGAAAAATTAGATATAAAATATAATAACTTAAAAAACAATCATTGGTATGCAGGAACATTTAGTGAATTTGGACTTAGAAGAAGATTATCAGCAGAAGCACAGGAGCTTGCTGTACAGAAATTTTCTCACTTAAATGATACATTGCATAGTGCTTCTAAATTTGTAGGTACAAGTAATGTTTACTTAGCTAAAAAATATAATCTTATACCAGTAGGTACTATGGCTCACGAATGGATTATGTGTGTAGGACAGGGAAATCATAAGCACAATCCAGCATATTCAAATTGGTATGCACTTGATGCGTGGATTAAGGAATATGGTGTTTTAAATGGCATTGCTCTTACAGACACAATAACAACAGATTGTTTTCTTAAAGACTTTCAGCTTACTTATGCAACACTTTTCTCTGGAGTAAGACACGATAGCGGAGACCCTTATGAATGGGGAGATAAAATGATTAAACATTATGAAAGTCTTGGAATAGATGCAAGAAATAAAACTCTGTTATTTAGTGACAGCCTTGATTTTGAAAGAGCTGACAAGCTTTACAGATACTTTAATGGAAAGGCGAAGGTTGCGTTTGGAATAGGAACATATATAAGTAATGATACAGATGTTCCAGCACTTAATATAGTAATGAAGACAACAAAGTGTAATGGAATGGACGTTGCTAAGATTTCAGATACCCCTGGTAAAGGAATGTGTAAGAATAAAGATTATATAGAATATCTTCAAAGATGTATAAATTGGCGTATGAATAATGATAAGTAAAAGAAAGGATAAAATTATGAAAAATGAATATAATTTTGATGTAAATAAGACAACAGATGAATTAATAAAATGGATTGCTGATTGGTTTAGTGTAAATGGAAAAGATTGTAATGCAGTAATAGGAATTTCAGGAGGAAAAGATAGTACGATAGCTGCGGCTCTTTGTGTTAAAGCTTTAGGAAAAGATAGAGTAATTGGGGTATTAATGCCTAACGGTACACAAAAAGATATAAATGATGCTAAAAGGATATGTCATTTATTAGGAATTAAAAATTGTATAATAGATATAAGTTCTGTTACAAATTCATTATTAGATGAATTAAATCACCCCAAGTATGGAATTGATACTGAAATAAGTGAACAAACAAAAATTAATTTACCGCCAAGAATTAGAATGACTACATTATATGCTATTGCTCAAAGCTACAATGGCAGAGTTATTAATACGTGTAATTTAAGTGAAAACATATGTGGTTTTTCAACTCTGTTTGGAGACCACTCAGGGGATATATCTTTATTTGATGAATTAACAGTAACAGAAATAAGACAGATAGGACATTTTCTTAAATTGCCTGATGACCTTGTAAATAAGATACCTTCTGACGGCTTAACAGGATTATCAGATGAAGAGAGCTTTGGATTTAGTTATAATATATTAGATATTTTTGTACGAACAGGAATATGTGAAGATAAAGATATTAAAAATAAGATATTAGAAAAGTATAATACTAATAAATTTAAAACTAATCTAATTAAATTTCCTCACTATAAGAGTAATTTAAAGAATTATATAGCACAAAATTATTGAAGTTTTTAGTTTCTGTAGAATATAAAAAAATATAAATATATAAAAATAAAAGAGATTATTATTGTTATTTTTATTAAACAATAATAGTCTTTTTTTTATACTTTTTACATTATTATTTTATATAAAAATATGAAAGTGAGAAAATAAAGATATGAAAATAATTTTGATAATAGCAGGACTATTTACAATTATAAAAATCTTTACAGAAGCTATTGGAGTATTACCAGATATTAACTTAGCATTAAAAAGCTTAATAAAAACAAGAGCAATAATATTAATAAGCCTTATAGCATTTTTAATAATATTAATAGTAATAATGTTTTCACTACCTAAAATAAAAACAGATACACAAAATGCTATCGAACAAATAAATACTATGTTAGAAGATGAAGATATTTAAAAATAAAGAAGTGAGTTTTAAAAATATGGATGGATTAATTATTAAAAGCAAATGGTTAAGCCTTATTTTAAAAGGAGAAAAGACAATAGAAATACGTGGAAGTGATACTAAAAAACAAGGAGAAATTATTTATTTATTAGAAAGTAAAACCAATAGAGTTTTAGGTACTTGTAAAATAGCTTATACATATCCTATAAGTTGTTCAGATTGGAGTGAGGAAAGAGACAATCATAAAGTAGAACTATCTTATCCTGAATTAAAGAAAATATATAAAAATCCTTATGCGTGGGTTTTAGAAGATGTTAAGCCTATAAAATCAGAAAAGGAATTATATTATAAACATCCTAAAGGGGCAGTAATTTGGGTAAAAGATGTTGAAAAATATCTATTGTAATAAATAAGAAAGATATAATTTACGTTATAAATAAAGGAGAAATATTATGAGGACAAATGAAGAAATTATAAAAATTTTTAAGAAAAAGATGAAATTTGATATTGGGTGTGTATTTGCAGGTATGTTTACATTAATACTTGGGGTATTTATAATTTTTGCTAATAGCGTCCCTGATGGGTTAATCATAGTTTTTATTGCAATGATACTATTTTGTTGTATTGCTCTTATATATGAATTATATGTTAGATTTTATAACTTAAATGCATTAAAGAAAGGTAATTACTCTGTATGTATAAAACCTACTGTTGGTAGTGTTGATTCAGGTAGTAGAGATGGTTTTCATATAAGAGTAAAGGATTGCGATGAAGATTTTGACATTACTTCTGATAACATAGAAAACTTTAGTCATAAGGTATATTGTGTAACAACAAAGAAGGGTACATATCCTGTATGTTTTTGTAAAGAATAATATAAATATAAAGGAGAGAAAATAAATTATGTTATACATCTTGGAAGAAAGGCACATGTCAAGAGGTGTTGGAGATTATCTTTTAGCAGTAGAAGCTGAAACTAGAGAAGAAGCAGAGAGAATGGCAAATGAGTATGTAAGGAATGATAAGCGTGTACTTAATATCCCATTATGTCCTCTTTTTAAGGTAAAAATGGATGCATATAAAAGTATGTGTCCTGTCGTTATAACAAAAGATAATTTTCAAAAAGTACTTAATGAAAATCCCTATAAAAAGTGATTATGAGGATTTAATAAAATAAAAATATTGTTTATTGGAGGAATTTATTATGATTTCATTAATAGGAGAAAATTATAAATATGAACATTATGGCGATTTTAAGCGTACTTGCTGATATATGTTTGATGGTTTGGCTGTTTTCAGAAGTTAAAGATGATTTTAAAAAATTTAATAAAGATTATGATGATAGTCTAAAAATATGTTATAAGACTAAAACAAAAAATAAATGTGATGAATGTTATTCTAAAAAGTATGGGAAGTATTGCGATTGTAAAAAGATAAATGAGAAAAATGAATGAAACAATTTTTTATATTCTTGTTTACCTAATACTTTATATTAAAAAGGATATATTATGAATAAAAGACAATATAAGAAAAGTAGAAAGAAAATAAATAAGCTTATATTAGATGAGTTTTACGATAGCTTATACTAAAGATGAATATAAAGCCTTTCAGGAAGATATAAAAGATTATTGTTATAAACATCATAGGTACAAACATTATAAAGATAAGAATAAATACGGTATTTTGGATTGCAATTATAAACCACCTTTAGCAAATAAAAGAAAAGCTATGTTTGATAATATAGATAAAATTAATATTAAGTTTAATACAGATATAGGTAAAAATAAAATTTTAAAATATTTACTAAAAAATTATTGAAAGATAATAAACAGAAATAACCAGAAAGGAAAAATATAATGAGAGATTTAACTTGTACGTTAGCCCAATATAAGGATAAGAATGGAAAAATTTATGATTATGTAAAGTATCAATATAGTAATACTGAAACGAGGATATATGATGAGTTCAGTAATATGGATTATTTTATTATAGACACAAAGTGTATTGCATTTGATAAAATTATGTCAAAAACAGGTGGTTTTGTAGCTAATACGACTACAAGATTATTCAAGGAGGAAAACTTAAATGTTGCTTATATGATATTAGCTGCATTACCACAGTCAACTTGTGACTTCTTATTTGATTTTATATATCTTGATGAAGATAAAAGGGTACTTAAGAAACTGGTAGATAATAATTATTTTGACTTTGAGTATTTCAAGAAGAAATTTGAGTCTTGTATAATTGACAGTGGTAGTACCTATGATTTAGATTATGACTTCTTAAAAGAGCAGATTTCAGATATTGTAACTGCTGATTTTAATTTAATTGTCGAAGGTAGACCAATCACAAAGGAAGATGTTATTATTATTAATAAGGATGATATAAAATTAACTAATTATGAGATTGAACAATTGACTAAATATGGTATTAATATTAATATAGACCATTATGAGTTTAAGTTAAATTTTGGAGGATTATTATTTATACATCTTGATGGCGTTGCTGTAACAACTTCTGGTGATATTGTAAAAGATTATCAATTAGATAGTAAATATGTAGACAGAGGTATTTTAACAGATGAAGCTTATAAAGAATATACAAGAAAGAAAATGAAAGAGTTTTATGGCAGAAATATAGATTGTGAAATTCCTATTGAGCCATACACATTCACAGCCTCACTTAATGCTATAAAAAAAATAAGTGATAAACTTTCATATAAAAAAATGAAAGAGAATTTAGTAAATAAAGAAAATAATGATGAAATAGAGAGATAAAAAAAGCAAAGTTCATAGCTTTGCAAAATTTGTATTTTTTAGATAAATTCTTTATAATAAATTATAAAAAAGGATAATAAAAATATGCTAATAATATATGAAGATAAAAAATGTAATGAGTTTAAAACAAAGAATTGGAAAAAGATGCACAATATTTGTAAAAAAACAAATTCCTAGAAACAAATATAATGAAAAACTATTACTTTTTGATTTTAATTCAAAATATATATCAAAGAGAAATAAGAAAAAGAAAAAGAAAAATTCTTTCAATAATAAATTAGATATAACTAAGCTTATGCAGTTAGCAGATAAGCCAGAAATATATCGTATATATAAACGATATGGTTATATGCCAAAAATATTTAAAAGAAAATTGAAAAGAAAAACTTTAAAAGGGAAAAAGAACATTAATATTTAATGATATTAATACAGTTTTAAATTTAATATAAATATGTTATTGGTTAATCTTTATGGTGATAGTAATTTTGCACAAAAAAATAATTAAATTTTGTGTAATTTTCTACTACTCTTTTTCTTATAGTTGTGTATAACATAAGTAAGAAGTCAGGAATGATTTCGATAGAAGAACATAAAGGGTTTAACAATAATCTTTATATAATAAAAAATCCTATTTTATTAAATTCTTTATGTTATAAATTAAATCGAATACTTAATTTTGAAGCCTCTAATAAAAATTATTTTAGACAGCATATAACAGATATTAAAAATTATCTTATTGAAGAATTAAAAGAACAAAATAGTTGAGAATATATAAAAGACCCCAAATTAAAGGTGTCTTTTTTTATTATATTTTTTTGATAGATTGTTATATATTTTTTATAAATTTTTTTCACATTTCAACATTATTATTGTAATTTCATAAATAAAAGGATAAATATATTATGACAAGTAAAGAAAGAAGGTGTTTTTATGAATAAAAATTATCATAATCCTTTTACGATTAAAGATTACAAAGAAATAAAACAGCAGATAAAAGAATATAATGAAAATTATGATTTGATACAAGAAAGGTCTGATAAAATATTAGAAGCTTGGAATAAAGATATAGCTAAAGAAGAAATTCGTTTTAAAGCTTTAAATGATTTTGGAGTTATTAGATAATAAAGAGTTTATATAATTTTTAAAGGTTCAATATCTGCACAAGCTGGGGAAAAAGTTATTATTCCTATGAATATGCGTGATGGTTCTTTAATATGTATTGGAAAAGGTAATCCAGATTGGAATTATTCTGCCCCACACGGAGCAGGAAGAATACTAAGCAGGAGTAAAGCTAAAAATGTTATTGATTTTAAAGATTTTGAAGAAAGTATGAGAGGAATTTATACAACAAGTGTAGCTCTAAGTACAATAGATGAGTCACCTTTTGTATATAAACCAATGAATGAAATAATTAAAAATATAAAAGAGACTGTTGATATAGTTTCTTGTATAAAACCTGTTTATAATTATAAAGCAAAAGATGATATTAATTATGTAAAAAATAAAGAAGATATTGATTTAAGTTTATAATTATATAAATAAAAAAATATTAAAAAGAGAGCTTTTGAAGGGCTCTTTTTTTTATGTTTGGGACATTATTATTGAAAAGATGAAAAAAGACAGGAGGAACAGTAAAAATGACAAATGAAAGAGTTTATCTTAAAGGAAAAACATTAAAGAAACTGTTAGCAAAAAATAATTTAACGCAAAATGATTTAGCTGAAATGTTAGATATTGACAGGTCTGATATGTCAAGATTAGTAACAAACAAAAAGCCAGCTACAAGAATTATTGTTGAAAAAATAAGTGATTTATTACAGGTAGATGAAAGTGTATTTGTTAATAATAATAAATTCACAAATTGTATTCCTAGAAAAGCGATATGTATATCTGGAGCAGAATGGAATAGCGATAAATTTAAAGAATTATTAAATAAAAAGAATATTACTTTATTAGATTTCAGCAAAAAAATAAAAGTAGATAAAAGTAATTTTTCTGCCTATACTAGAAAAAAATGTCTGCCATCTGTAGATACATTAGTAAGAATATGTAATTATCTTAATTGTTCTTCAATGGATTTAATTGGAGTATCAGAGATAAAAATAAATAATTATATTGGTTATGATGTATTTGAAATAGTAGATAAAGATAGTATAGAAAAGAATGATAATAACATTGCAAGCAATGTTTATGCAAGCAATATAAGTTCAGACAAAAAGAATAATACAGAAACAGATTTAAACTATAATTATATTCATTTTTCAAATGAAAATGTTATATGTAATCTTAATATCATAAATGAAAATATTTTATTAATGGTTAAAGATTTTTCTGAAAGTATAAAAAGCTTAACAGAAAATATCAATGTTTTAACAGATAAGAATATTAATCTTATTAAAGAAGTAGAATGTTTAAAAAATGAATTAAAAATAAAAGTCAATGGAGAAGCTGCTGAAAATAGTAATATCTCTACAAACAATGTTTGTGCAGATAATATTTCTAAAAGTAATAATAATAGCTTAATTCATTCTAATAAAACATATTCAAGATATAATATAGTTTGTTCTGAAAAAGAAATGTTAGAAATAATAAAAGGAAATTCAAGCGATATTGATAGTTTTGAAGAATTCAAAAATAAAATATATAAATTAGCGGCATATATTTCAAGGAAAAAGAATATTATCTTTAACCAGACAATGCACGACAGCTATAAGAATTTTGAAAGAGTTTATGGATTTAATATTAAGACTATTAAAGCTGAAACAAATATAAAAAGCACATTAGAAGCTATTTATGTAAATGAGATGACAAGAGAAATCTTTTTTAATATGTTTTGTACTAATGCAAGTAATCTTAATTAGGGATTATTATAGTAAAGAGTGTTTATTTTATAATATTTACAATTTTTTAAAAAAACTTAAATTTTATCTCAAAAAATATGTCTTTTTTTTCACTTTTTAACACTATATATTATATAAGATATTTTTAAAAAAGTACTAAATA
>ERZ773168.1284-NODE-1284-length-22004-cov-7.582213_pt1 | contig 22004 bp, 20 predicted proteins | sample MGYA00511261_ERZ773168 | MGnify/ENA primary metagenome ERZ773168 (study PRJEB29015, sample SAMEA2737855) | human gut metagenome | biome: human gut; feature: human-associated habitat; material: faeces | place: China | collected 2012 ... | reverse complement strand
ACCCGAAGCCCATGGAAAAGCTTACGAAGGCGCTGCGTGGCCAGACGGAATTTACTCTGGGCGGCGATACCTACAAGCGTCCCAAGGCAGGCGCGCCGTCGGAGCTGCTGGCGCCGTGGTTCCGGATGAAAACCATCAGCATCGCCCACGAGGAGAAACTGACGGAGGAGTTGTTCAGCCGGGATGTGGTGGACCGGATCAAAACCGGCTACACATTTCTGCTGCCCTATTATGACTATTTTCTGACACTGCCCTCCGACCCGGAGCCGGAGACACTGAAATAAGTAAAACAAAGGAGCGATCCCTATGAAAGCCTGTCCTGCAAGAGAAGAAGCCCTGGCTCTGCTGAAAAAGTACAACAGCGAGCCGTTCCACATTCAGCACGCCCTGACGGTAGAGGGCGTCATGCGCTGGTATGCCAACGAGCTTGGCTATGGTGAAGATGCCGATTTCTGGGCCACCGTGGGCCTCCTCCACGATGTGGACTTTGAAAAGTGGCCGGAGCAGCACTGCGTCAAGGTCCCGGAGCTTTTGCAGGAGATCGGTTGCTCTGAGGACCTGATCCACGCGGTCTGTTCCCACGGCTATGGCATCTGCTGCGATGTGGAGCCTGTGGAGGAAATGGAAAAGGTCCTCTTTGCCGCCGACGAACTGACGGGCCTCATTGGGGCCGCGGCCCGGATGCGGCCCAGCAAGTCCGTGCAGGATATGGAAGTCAGCTCCCTGAAGAAAAAGTACAAGGACAAAAAGTTTGCCGCCGGCTGCTCGCGCGAGGTCATCGAGCGCGGCGCGGAAATGCTCGGCTGGGATCTTGACACGCTCATTGAGCAGACGATCCTCGCCATGCGTGCAAGCATTCATGTCGAATAATTTCCCTGCATAACATTTTACCGGTCATCTATTACCTGCGGAAAGGAAGGTGTTTTTATGAGCGATTTTACCCCTACGCCCACGCCGAGTTACAGCGGAAAGCTCCGCAACCATATGCTGATGGTACCCGAGTGCATCAACGAGTGCAGCGGCATCCGCATCTTCGGCAGAACGATCAAGTCCTTTGTCTTTTCCACTGACGTTGCCACCATCGCAAGCGTCAATGCCGATGCGGTGATTGCCGTTTATCCCTTTACCCCGCAGCCGCGCATCGTGCGCGCCGTCATCAGCGTGGCGGATATGCCCGTGTTCTGCGGCGTCGGCGGCGGCTTCACGTCTGGCGCGCGCTCTGTCGCCCAGGCGATGGAGGCTGAGCACTGCGGCGCTTACGGCGTTGTGCTCAACGCGCCCGTTTCGGCGGATATCCTGCGCGACATCAAGTCGCACATCGACATTCCGGTCGTGGCGACCATCGTCTCCGCCACGCAGGACACTGAGGCTCGTATTGCCGCAGGCGTCGACATTCTGAACGTTTCCGCCGCGGCGGAGACGCCGCAGCTCGTCGCCGCGCTCCGCGAGCGCCATCCCGAGATCCCCATCATCGCCACCGGCGGCCCGAAGGATGAGACTATTCGTAAGACCATCGCGGCAGGCGCGAACGCCATCACCTACACCCCGCCCGACAACGGTGTGCTGCTGGCTGAGATCATGCACGCACACCGCGAGCGCTACCGGTAAATGACATAAAGAATGCTGGCTCATAAGAGCCAGCATTCTTCTTTTATCTTCACGCTTCCTTGTTCGACACAAACTGGTAGCTGCCTTTGCTGCCCTTCAGCGTGACGATCCCCTTTTCACCGCTCTCCTGCTCATAGGTGAGCGCGATAGTCCCGTCCTCGTTCTGCTTGAGCGAGGTGACCGTGCAGCGCTGGAAATTCGTATCGCCGTGGAGCAGATAATAGGCGTCGTACTCCTCGAGATAGATGAACTGGTCGAGATTCTTTTTGTTCGTCTCGTCCAGTGCCACGCCCAAATACTCCTGCAAAAAGGCGTCCATTTCCGTTCTCTGCGTTTTGATGGGATAATGCTCAAACGCCACCGGGCCGATCGCTGTCTGTTCTGCCTCAGTGACCTCTTCCTGTATTCCCGTCGGGCCGTTGTAGAAGAGCTCATAGAGGTCAATGTCCGCGGCGGTGTCGTAATAGCTGCTGAGCAGCATATTCGTCATGCACACGCCGCTGCCCACGTTGAAAAATTCCGTGTTGAACCATTCGATGTCCACCGCAGACGTCTCATCATCCGGCGGCGGTACATCGTCCGCGGGCTTTGTGCCGCAGGCGGTCAGTTCGCAGCACAGGGTAAAAAGCAGCAGAAAGATTTTTGCTCTCTTCATTTCTCTCATTCTCCGTAAAAGTGGTCCTATCGTGATTGCTTCTGCGGCACTGCCGCGCTTTTTACGCCATGGGACTCTCCTCCCTCTCTTTTACTTTCTCAGTACGGATACGGGAATGCGGAGAACACCGCGTGGCCGTTGACAAGGGTAAAGGGATATTCATAAGCTTCCGTCTTGCCGGTGTCTGTCCACGTCTGCGCGGTGTCGTCCCACGCAAGCAGCGTGACCGTCTGCGTCAGCACGCCGCTGTCGCCGTCGAGCGCAACCGTGCACGTGTATCCGCCCAGGCTCTCGTTGCCGCCGCGGCCTGCGGACATGACATAGAGTCTGCCGTCAATATCACGGTAACGCTGCTCAGTGCTGCCCAGCCATTCGTCGGCAAGTTCCGGTGTGACATACCGCAGCAGCAGCGCACGGAGGCCCTCCAGCGTTTCCACGCCCTTGATGTCCGCCAGATCATAAAGATCGCCGTCGACCTCGGCTGTCACATTGTAATCCATCGGCGGATCGTCCATATAAAACCACGACCACAGTGTCGCCGCCGCCTTGAAATCCGCTGTCACGGTCTGCTCCTGCGACACGCTCAGGATCGTCTTCGCGTGCTCACTGAGCGCGTTGTAGAATTCGCTGTACGGCACCGAGAACACCTGCGGCCCCGCCGCATACGGCGCGATGACGTACTGGTCGAATGTGACCGTCAGGCCGTTTTCCGTAAAGTTCAGCGTCGCGAGCGTGGGGAAATCCTGCAAATAAGAGTCATAATCGTCAAAATATCCTTCGCTGAGGCCCTTTTGCGCGATCTGCTCGTAGATATTCCAATAAATGCTCTCCTGCAGCGAGTTTCCCTGCAAATCGCCCTCCTCCGAGGCCAGCGCGTCCAGCGTCAGGAATTCGCCCGTCGTCAGATCAAAGCTCCACGCGCGGGTGGCGGAATTCGGATGCACGCCGCCGTAGTAGGTGTAGTTCTCCGCCGCGATGCTCAGGAGCTTCCCCTCGGTCATGTAGGTCTGCGTCAGGCTCAGCTCGTTCGTCCAGTAGCTTCCGTTCAAAAAGACCGATGTGCCGTTTTCCGCATAGAGCTCCTTGGCCTCTGCGGCCATCTGCGCCGCCTCGGACTCAAGACCCGCGAGCACGTTGTTCATCTCCGTGTTGAAGGCGTTCTGCGCCGTGAACTGCGCGGGGTTGCCCGTGCCGCCGTTCGCCGTCACGTTCTCCGCCAGCGTGTAGAGCTCGCCGTCCTCCGTGCGCAGTTCGAGCACCGGCAGTTCGTAGCGCTCCGCCAGAAGCACCGTGCCGTCGTCGGCCTTGTACTCGTTTTCGTAAACTTGCGTCGCGACTTCAAAGTGCAGCGCGCTCGCCTGCGGCGGCGCGTTGTCCTCCGGCCCGCCGGGCGCTCCTGCGCCGCAGGCGGTCAAATTCAGCGCCAGCACGCAGCAAAGCAGCAGCGTCATCCATTTTTTCATTCTGTTCTCCTTTCGAGGTCTCGGTTCCTTGCTCAAACGATCACAGGCCCCTCCGTCCACGCGCTGCTGCCTCTGGCCGCGCGCAGCTCGGGATAGGCGAGCACGTATTGATCCGCCGCGCGCGCCGTCAGAGCGAAGAGCTTCTGCGCCTCCTCGCTCAACGCGCGCACATCGGCGCTCTTGGTCAGCACCGGCGCGCTTCCCGTTTTTTTGATCGTTTTGAGCAGCTTTCGTCCCCGCTCATTGCACGCCAGCACGCGCAGATAGGGGACCTCCGGCGGCACATCCGCCGCCGTCACGTCCAGATACGCCGCAAGCAGCATCCGCCGCAGCCGCGCATAGGCATAGCGCTTCGTCTTCACCGCGGAGAGCAGCTCGTCGACGGACGCTGCCGTCCGCGCTGCGTCATAAAACCGGCGATAAAGGCCTTCATTCCCGCTGTCATAGCGGGCGAAGTCCTCCTCGCACATCGCGCGCAGCCGGGAAAGCACCGCTCGCTCCGCATTCTGCATCGTCACCGGCGCGCGGCCCGCTGCGCATTCGCGCGCATAGATGGCGGCGCTCTCCGCCGTCAGATACGCGGAGGCGTCCTCTCCGTTCGTAAGCAGCTCGCGGATGTGGCTCGCCGAGGCGAAGCCCTTCGCCGCACCCCCGTTGTGCCCGACGACCTTTCGCAATATTGCCAGCGGCGCGATGGTACTGCCGCTTTGCAGCAGCGCCTTGCAGTATTCTACGCCGAGGATATCGTTCGGCTCCCGGAGCACCGCGGCATCCTCGCCGATGAGCGCCCTCGCGGCGCTCTCCCTCGCCGCGGCAAAGGACAGGCCCTTGGCAAGCTCCTCTCGCAGCGCGTCGGGAAAATCCGCCCGCAGCAGTGCCTTTGCCGCGCGCTGCAATTTCGCCGCGTTACCGCATTCGCTGCCAAAGGCCAGCGTGTCGACCACGCCCGTCGCCGCCAAAATGCTCACGCCGCCGCGGGCAAAGCCCTCCGCCGACGAAATGGCCCACGGCAGCGGCAGCTCAAGGACTAAATCTGCCCCGCCGCGCACGGCAGCCTCGGCGCGCGCATGCGCGCGTTCAATGGCAAAATCGCCCCGCTGGACAAAATCGCCGCTCATCGCGCACACGACCGCGCACTCTTCCTCGCCTGCCAGACGGCGCAATTCATCAATTTGCCACTTGTGGCCGTGGTGGAAGGGATTATATTCGCATATTATACCAAATACCCTCATGGAAGTCCTCTCAAAGCGGTTACAAAAGAGTTACGTTTTGTTAAATTTACTTGTCTTTGCAAAAAAAGTTGTTATAATATATTTTGTATTGAATTATACATCCGATCAATTTGATTCTTATTTTATCGGAAATTCGGGCGCAATGCAAGCGCCCTCGGAAAAAGGAGTATACTTATGAATGTTCTGGTCATCAACGCAGGTTCTTCTTCCCTGAAGTATCAGCTGCTCAACCCCACCACGGGCGAGCTGCTGGCGAAGGGTCTGTGCGAGCGCATCGGCATCGACGGTCTGTTCACCTATAAGCCCCAGCTTCCCGGCAAGGAAGCCATCAAGGCCGCTTCCGTCTCCATGCCCACCCACAGCGAGGCCATCCAGGCCGTGCTGAACGCGCTCGTCGACGAGAAGAACGGCGTCATCGGCTCCATGAAGGAGATCGACGCTGTCGGCCACCGCGTCGTCCACGGCGGCGAAAAGTTTGCCAAGTCCGTCGTCATCACCGACGAGGTCATGCAGGCAATCGAGGAGTGCAATCCCCTCGCCCCGCTCCACAACCCCGCCAACATCATCGGCATCAAGGCCTGCCAGGAGCTCATGCCCGGCGTGCCCATGGTCGCCGTGTTCGACACTGCCTTCCACCAGACCATGCCTCCCGTGGCTTACACCTATGCTCTTCCCTATGAGTACTATGAGAAGGACAAGGTCCGCCGCTACGGCTTCCACGGCACCTCTCACAAGTATGTTTCCCAGCGCGCGGCCGATATGCTCGGCAAGCCCATCGAGCAGCTCAAGCTGATCTCCTGCCACCTCGGCAACGGCTCCTCCGTCACCGCGATCGACGGCGGCAAGAGCGTCGACACCTCCATGGGCTTCACCCCGCTCGCCGGTCTTCCCATGGGTACCCGCTCCGGCGACATTGACGCCGGTATCCTCGAGTACCTGATGAACAAGTACGGCATGGACATCAAGGAGATGGTCAATGTCCTCAACAAGAAGTCCGGCGTCATGGGCGTCAGCGGCGTCAGCTCCGACTTCCGCGATCTCGAAGAGGCCTTCGAGCAGGGCAATGAGCGCGCCGGCCTTGCCGTCGATATGTTCAACTACGGCGTGAAGAAGCTCATCGGTGCGTATGCCGCCGCGATGGGCGGCGTGGACGCCATCATCTTCACCGCAGGTGTCGGCGAGAACAGCGCTTCCCAGCGCATGGCCATCGCCTCCGGCCTCGAGTTCATGGGCGTCAAGATGGACGAGGACGCCAACAAGGTCCGCGGCGAAGAACGCGTCATCTCCGCGCCCGACTCCAAGGTCACCGTCCTCCTCATCCCCACGAACGAGGAGCTCATGATCGCCATGGATACCGAGGCGCTCGTCGGCTAAGTCATCGACAATCGATTATAAAAAATCCGCTTACGAAATTCGTAAGCGGATTTTTTTATTGCCGGTCTTCGAGCCACTGCATCGCGCCATAGGCGAGTAGTGCGCTCCCGCGCGGTAAAATGTTCTCGTTGAAGACGACGCTCTCGTTGTGCATGGGCTTTCCGTAGCGCGCGTCCTCCTGCGCCGTGCCCGCGCCGAGCAACAGATACGCGCACGGCAGCTCGTAGGTGTAGGACGCAAAGTCCTCCGAGCCCATGCCGCCCTCACGCAGGCGGTAGACGCTCTTCTCGCCGAACAGCATTTCGGCGCAGCGTGCCATCTGCTCGGTCAGCGCCTCGTCGTTTTTGAGCGGCGGCGCGCTCGCGAGCTCTTCGACGCTCGCACTGCCGCGGAAGGCCCTAGCCGTCGCGTCCGCGATCTCGCCGATGCGGCGCAGGATCAGCGCGGTCACGTCGCGGTCGAACGTGCGGATCGTGCCCTCGATCACGGCCTCCTGCGGGATGATATTCGGCGCGTGCCCCGCGCTGAATTTGCCCATTGTCACGATGGCGGGCGTCTTTGCGGGCAGCTCGCGCGCCGTGATCTCCTGAAGCGCAAGGTAGATGTGCGCGGCAATGTTGATTGGGTCGACGCCCGTCTCCGGCATTGCCCCGTGACAGCCGACACCCTTGACCGTGATGCGAAACAGCGTGCAGCCCGCCATAAACGTTCCCTTGCCGCAGAGCACCAGGCCCGACGGCGTCCCGGAGTTCACGTGCAGCGCCATCGCCGCCTGCGGCTCCGGCGCCTCCAGCACACCGGCCTTAAGCATCGCTTTCGCGCCCGTGAAGCCTTCCTCGTCGGGCTGGAAGACGAGCTTCACCGTGCCCTTGAGTTCGCTTTGATGCGCCTTGAGCAGCCTTGCAGCACCCAGCAGCATCGCGGCATGCATATCGTGTCCGCAGGCGTGCATGCTGCCGTTTTCCGAACGGAACGGCAGGTCGGTCTTCTCCCGCACCTTGAGCGCGTCCATGTCGGCGCGCAGCAGGATACAGCGCCCCATGTCTTCGCCCGTGAGCTCCGCGACCACGCCGCCGCCCAGCTCGCGCGGCTCATAGCCGAGCAATCGCAGCTTTTCTTCGACAAATTGAACCGTCTGCGGCAGGTGCGCGCCGACCTCCGGCGCGCGGTGGATCGCTCTCCGGTTCTCGACGATCTCATTTTTCATTTCGATGGCTTCCGCCAGTAACGTCTTTCCGTTCATACAAAGTCCTTTCTCATTTCTGCGCGGCGGCTTTTTTTGCCGCGCGCTGCTGCGCTGTCCGCCGCACGAGCTCGCACAGCGGCAGGATGTATAAAAAGCACGCAAACGCCATGCCCGTCATCGGCGCGCCGACGGTCGAGAGCGGCGTCGCCCCCGCGATCGACCACGGGATCAGCGGCGCGACGACGACGGCGCTGTTTTCAAGGTTGATGGCAAATTCTTCTTTATCCTTCTGCGACGGCGCGCAGAGCTGGTGTGTCAGGATGATCGTCAACGTCTGGTTGCAGGCGAGAAGGCCCGCCAAAACCGCCGTCAGCAGCATCGAGGCATAGGGCGACGTTTTGTCGCGCAGCGCCGTCACACGCCCGCACAGCCCGTCGAGCAGCCCCGTCCTGCGAAAAATGCCGGAATACGCCGACGAGATCATCACGATCAGCGCCACGCGCACCATTGAAATGATGCCGCCGCCGTTGAGCATCGCGCCGACCTCGGCGTCCGACGCCGTGTAGCCTAAGATTGCGGTCTTGAGGATCGTCACCGCGTCCAGATGCCGCAGGAAAATGCACAGCACGACCGCCGCTAAAATGCTGACCGACATCGCCTTTTTCACGTTCACGCGTAGGACCGACAGGATCAAAATGAGCACCGCCGGCAGGCACATGACCCAGTGAAGCGTCATCTCGCGCCCGTAGAGCGACCACAGCTCGCCCGCCGCGCCGCTGCCGCTTTTCACCATGCCGAGTACCGCATAGACGCCGCAGCTCAGAAGAAACGGCACGAGCGCCGTCTTGAGCATGCGCTTGATGTTGTCGTAAATGTTCGTCTCCGTCAGCTCGCTCACGAGCAGCGCGCTCGTCGAGACCGGCGAGCAGCGGTCGCCGAAGTATACGCCCGAAAGCATCGCGCCGCCGAGCAGCACGGGGTCCATGCCCATCGAAATGCCGACGCTCACGCAGATGGTGCCCATCGTCGCCGCCGTGCCGAACGCCGTGCCTGTCAGCATCGAGACGCCGCAGTTTAGGAGAAACGTCATCAGCAGCACGATCTCCGGCCGGATGAGGTCAACGGCGCAGCAGATGATGAACGGCAGCGTGCCGCACGCGCGCCAGAACGCCGTCAGAATACCGATCAGCGGAAAGACGAGCAGCACGCTTGCCGACGTCTTCACGCCCGAGCAGATCATCTTCCCGAGCTCTTTCCACGAAAAGCCCTGCTTTTTGCCGTACAGCGTAAAGATCACGAGTCCCGCCAGGAGCGCGTAGAGGATGTTCGCCCTCAATACGATGCACACGAGCAGCGCAAGGCAGAATAAAACGATCGCAGCCATCCAAGTCCTCCCTATCCTTTTTAACACAGCATCGCTATCTTAGCACAAAGCGATCAAAAAGAAAACCCGTTTTTATCCCACCGCATACGCCCACAGCGGCAGCGTCAGCATGGATAAAAGCGTTGTGAACACGACATTTCGCGCGGCGAACGGCGCGTCGCTGCCGTATTTGGCGGCAAAGATGGCCGCCGTCGCGCCCGCGGGCATGCCCGTCATCAGGACACTCCCGCCAAGCGCCGTCGGTTCAAGGTGCAGCAGCCCAACGCCCAGCGCTGCCGCGGGCAGCAGCGCGAGCCGCAGCAAGCTGAACTTTACCGTGTCGCGGCTCACGATGCTCTTGAGCGGCGCATCCGTCAGGATCGTGCCGACAATAAACATCGTCAGTGCGGAGTTGCAGTTCCCGATGTACTTCACCGTGTTCAGGATCACGGACGGCAGCTGCACCTGCGTCACCATGCAGAGATGTCCCAAGTAGATAGCGACAAGGCAGGGGTGCGTCAGCACGTTTTTGATGAGCTTTTTCTTTTCCACCGTCTCGCCCGCGACAAAGTACGTCGTGCCGACCGACCACATCACAATGCGCATCGGGATCAAAAAAATCGAGGTGTAGAGCACGCCGACCAGCATCATCGCAAAAAGCGTGAGCTGCAAGCTCCCCAGCTCTAAAATGCCCATGTTTCTCTCCCGCCATCCTTTCCGATATGCCCTGCAAGCCGGAGTGCAGCAGGCGGAAATTACAAAATCTCCTGCTGGTGCTCCGGCGGTCAGGTTCCCCCACGCAAAGCGAACGAACGTGTATGGATGGAGGCGCGGTGAAAAAGAAAACCCGTGCGCTTTGCCGTTCGTTCAGCCTTTCGTTGTCTTTAGTATAAGCGCGGATTTCCATCTTGTAAAACTGTTAAAATTGATATATTCTACAAGAAGCAGCTGTGAAAGGAGCGCTCCCATGAATTTCCATTCTCTTGACTATTTTCTCGTGCTCGCGCGGGAGAAAAACTTCACCCGCGCCGCTGAAGCGCTGCACATCACGCAGCAATCACTCTCATCGCACATTGCCAATTTAGAGCGCGAGCTGAACTGCACGCTCGTTGTGCGCCGCACGCCGCTTGAGCTCACCTACGCAGGCCGGACGTTTCTGCGCTATGCCGAATCCATCGGCCAGACGCGCCAGGCCATGGAGCGTGAATTCTGCGACATCTCCGAAAATCAGAAAGGCGAGCTGCGCGTCGGCATCGCCTATACGCGCGGCCGCGCCATCATGCCGCACCTGATCCCCGCCTTTCAGCGCAGATACCCGAATGTCGAGATCACGCTGCTTGAGGGCTCGAACGACGCGATCCAAAAGGCGCTGCTCAGCGGCGGCATTGACCTCGCCATCGCCGCCTTTCCCCGCCCGCTCCCCGGCGCGGTGCTTGAGGATTACTATCTGGAGCACACCGTGCTATGTCTGTCTGATGGACTGCTCGCGCAGTGCGGCATCGACCTTGACACGCACCGCGGCGAGATCGCCTCGGGAAATTTGAGCTCCCTGCGCGGCTGCCCCTTTGTCCTCGGCTCCGCGGAGGACATCGGCGGGCGCATCGGGCGCGGACTTTTGCGCTCCTCGGGCGTCTCGCCCGTCAGCAAAGCGACGTCGGAAAACGTCGAAACGCTGCTCGCGCTCTGCGAGCAGGGCGTCGGCGCATGCTTCTGCCCGGAAAATCTGCTGCACACAGCGCTCTCGCCCGAGCAGCTCGCGCACCTGCACATTCTCCCGCTCTGCCCAGAGGCTTCCTATCCCATCTGCTTTGGGTACTTGAGCCGCTCGTATCCGTGGAGCGTGCTCTCGGAATTCATCCGCATCGCCCGCGAGCAGACTGCATAAGCACCATAAAAACGCCGCCCGTACATTTATTGCACGGACGGCACTCTTTTTTACTTCTTCACCGCAGGCTGCTGCTGGGTGATGCAGTGGATATTGCCGCCGCCGAAGGCGACCTCCTTCGTCTGCACGCCCACGACCTCGCGGTCGGGGAACATTTTCTGCACCTGTTCGATGGCGACTGCGTCGTTTTCGTCGCCGTACTGCGGCAAGATGACTGCGCCGTTGACGATCAAAAAGTTCATATACGACGCGATGCTGACCTCGCCGTCCTCACGCGGGATAGTACCCTCCACAGCGTCGATGGTATCCGCGCCCTCGAGTAAGCACGGCTTTTTCGTCAGACAGAGCTTGTGAACCTTTAATTTGCGACCCTTGGCGTCCGTCGCCTCGCTCAGGAATTTGTACGCCGCCTGCGCCTGTTCGTAGAACGGATGATCCTTGTCCTCCGTCCAGATGCACGCGACCTCGCCGGGCGCGACGAAGCACGCGACGTCGTCAATGTGCCCGTTCGTCTCGTCGGGGTCGATGCCGTCCTTGATCCACAGCACCTTCTCGCAGCCGAGGTAGTCGCAGATCATCTGCTCGATCTCTTCTTTCGACTTGTCGGGGTTGCGCCCCTCGGAGAGCAGGCACATCTCAGTCGTCAGCACCGTGCCCTCGCCGTCGACGTGAATGGAACCGCCCTCGAGCACGAAGCCCTCTGTGCGGTAGCTGTCCACATCCGCGATCTCGCAGATCTTGCGCGCGATCTGGTCGTCCTTGTCCCAGGGGAAATACAGCCCGTCGACGAGCCCGCCCCAGGCGTTGAACTCCCAGTCCACCGCGCGAAGACCGCCCTTGTCGTTCACAAGGAACGTCGGCCCGCAGTCGCGCACCCACGCGTCGTCGCTCTCGAGCTCCACGACGCGGATATTTTCGGGGAGCTTGGCGCGCGCGTTCTGATACTGGCGCACGGATGCGCCGACCGTGACCTTTTCAAATTTTGCGATGGCCTTGGCAACATCCGCAAAGGCCTTCTGCGCGGGCTTGCCGCCGTCGCGCCAGTTGTCGTTTCGCTCGGGCCAGAGCATCCACACGCCCTGCTGGGGCTCAAATTCGGCGGGCATGCGATACCCGTCCTGCTTCGGCGTTGTGCCGATGATTCGTTTTGCCATAGCTTTGTCTCCTTATGATGAAACCATACTTAGCTGCGCGCGTTTTTCCCGCGCAGCGCGATCAGCACCTCGCCGATCGCCACGCTGAGGATCGACCCGATCGTAATGGGCAGAAAGCTCGCAAGCGTCTCTGCGTCAAACGAGAGCGGGACCGCAGTGAAAATGATCGAAATGACGATGAGCACCATCGGCACGTAGGCGATCCATTTGAGCGCCGTGTCAGACCCCGGCACGCGGAACGGGCGCGGCGTCTTCGCATCCTCGCGCCGCAGCTTCAAAAACGCCGGAAACACGGGAAGATAGCTCAAAAGCAGCATCACGAGATTCAGCGCGAAAAAGCTCCAGAAGAGTGACGAGTCCGGCGACGCCATCTCGATGAGCACGCCCAAAACACACACGCACGAGGCGACGACGCCCGACGTGACCGCCGCGCCGACGGGCATGTCGTTCTTTGCCCAGCGCTTGGCGAACACCCGCGGCATGTCGTTGTGGTCCGCCGCCAGCGCCGCCGTCGAATTGACGCCCATCGACCACGAGATCATATTGCCGAACAGCGTCACGAGGAACAAAAGCGCCACCACGCCCACAAGCACGCCGCCGCTGCCGCCCAGAATGAGCGACACCGCGTCGATAAGCCCCGAATCCACGCTGATCTCACGCACATCCACTGCCGCGCCGATGCCGAACGCCGAGAAGAGGTAGATGGCCGCGATGACGATGCCGCCGGTCACGATGGACTGCGGGATCTGCTTTTTCGGGTCGCTCATATTGTTTGCGTACGTGCACACGACCTCAAAGCCGAGGAAGTTGAAGATGATGACGGAGATATACGAGAGGCTGTTTAAGTCGAACGACGGCAGAAATGTCCGCGCCGACATGTCGTTGACAAAGCCGTAACGGCTGATATACCACACGCCGAGCCCGCCGACCAGCAGCGCCAGCACGATCTTGATGACAGCGCTCACGTTCAGGATAATGATGCTGTCGCACACGGGATAGCACGCGATGAGCGTGACGATCCAGATGAACAGCAGCTCGACCACGAGCGAGCCGAACGTCCCGAGGCTCCGCCCCGTGATGAATGTGATAAGCTCGGGGCACATCACCGCGAGCGACGCCATCCACAGTGGGAAGTTGATCCAGTAGTACCACGAGGCACGCGCCGCCCACTTGCCGTTCGGATACGCCGCGTGGATCCAGTCATAGAGCCCGCCGTCTCCCGCGTAGGCTGTGCCGAGCTCGGCGGCGATGAGGCCGTAGGGCAGCAGAAACGCCAATATCATAAAGATCCACCAGAAATACTGGCTGTTGCCGATCGACGCGACCGGCGCCGCCGCCTCGGCGACAAACACCACGCAGATGACCGACAAAATGACGTCTGCAAGCCGGAATTGATTCTTCTCCATGGTTTTTCTCAGCTCTTTTCCGCTTTCGAAACGCCGCAGTAGGCCTCGACGCAGCCGAGCTTGTCGCAGAGCACTTTGTCAAGCTCCTCCTTCGCCGCCGCGATCTGAAGACCGCTCGGCTCCTGCCGGCAGCGCGTGAAGTAGACAAGAAGGCCGCGCATGGCCGTCAGGCGGTTGCCTGCCTCCTCCCAGCAGAGGGAGGCGTCGCTGTCGGCGACCTCGTCGGTCACGTCCTCGCCGCGCGTCGCGGGCAGGCAGTGCATGAATTTGCAGCCGAGGTTCCCCAGCTGCATCAGCTCGCGGTTGACCTGATAGTCGTGGAAGACGCGCACGCGCTCTTCCTTCGGCATCTCGTTTTCGTAGAGACCGTACCACACATCGGTATAGATGAAGTCCGCGCCGCGTACGCTCTCGCGGTCATCGGTGACAAGGTAGCTGCCGCCGGAGAGCGCGCAGTTCTTCTTCATGATCTCCTTGTGCTGCTCATTCAGCTGGTGACCCTGGGGGCCGTACTGGACAAAGTGCATGCCGAGCTTCGTCGTGATAAAGCCGAGCGACGCGCACACCTGCGTCGCGTCGCCCACGAACACGACCTTGCAGTCCTCTAACTTTTTCCCCTGCGGAAGGTTCTCCACGATCGTGCAGAGGTCGCCGATCTCCTGCGTGGGGTGGTTGTAGTCCGACATGCCGTTGATGACGGGGATGGTGCAGCTTTTTGCAAGCTCTTCGATCGTCTTGTGCTCGATGACGCGCGCCATCACGACATCGACAAGCTTTGAGAGTACCTTGCCCGTGTCGCCGATGGTCTCATGCCCGCCGAGCTGGATCATACCGGGGCCTAAATACTGCGCGTGCCCGCCCATCTGGCTCATCGCGGTCTCAAACGAGACGCGCGTGCGCGTAGAGGACTGCTGGAAGATCATGCCGAGCGTCATGTTGCGCATCAGGGGCGGATAGTAGCCCGCCTTAATGGCCTTTTTGATGGCGAGCGACAAGTCGATGATGTCGAGCAGTTCCTGCTTTGTGAATTCATTGGTGTCGATAAAGTCTTTTTTCATACGATTCCTCCGACATTTCAAGTTGCTTTTTGCCGCGGAGGCAGACGCCGCGGCGAATGCTGCGCTTAGTGTCTGCACTTTTTTCCAGTTCATGCGGAAAAAAACTGTGCAACATGACACAAATCACGCCGCATTCCGTCGCCGCTGTGTATTTTACATAGATTTTACAATTCTCCTCTGGCAGTTTTGACATTTGGCGCGTAAACTATTACTTGGTTATAAATAGAGTCTCAAAAAAGAAAAAAGGAAAGATAGAAAATATGGATATTTTCAATGTGCTCACGATGATCGGCGGGCTGTGCCTGTTCCTCTTCGGCATGAACCTGATGGGCCAGGCGCTCGAGCGCCGCGCGGGCGGCAAGCTCCGCTCCCTTCTCGACAAGATGACCGGCAGCGTATTCGCCGGATTTTTAACGGGCCTTGGCATCACGGCCATCATCCAGAGCTCGTCCGCCACCACGGTCATGGTGGTCGGCTTTGTCAACTCGGGCCTGATGACGCTGCGTCAGGCCATCAACGTCATCATGGGCGCCAACGTCGGCACGACCGTCACGGCCTGGCTTTTGAGCCTTGGCGGCATCGACTCCGGCAACTTCTGGATCAAGCTCTTAAAGCCCTCATCCTTCACTCCCGTCCTTGCGCTCATCGGCATCATCTACTACATGTTCTGCAAGGACAACAAGAAAAAGGACACCGGCATGATCCTGCTCGGCTTTGCCACGCTCATGTTCGGCATGGAGACGATGAGCGGCGCGGTCGCGGGCCTCAAGGACGTCCCCGCGTTCACGAATCTCTTTGTTGCCTTTCAGAATCCCCTCCTCGGCGTGCTCGCCGGCGCGCTGCTCACGGCCATCATCCAGTCGAGCTCCGCGTCCGTCGGTATTTTGCAGGCGCTCGCCGTCACGGGCTCTGTGAGCTATGCTGCGGCCATTCCCATCATCATGGGCCAGAACATCGGCACGACCATCACGGCCATGCTGTCGTCCATCGGCACGAACAAAAACGCCCGCCGCGCCGCGGTCGTTCACCTTCTCTTCAATGTCATCGGCGTTGTCGTGCTGCTGACGGTCTTCTGCATTGTGCGCGCGGCTTTTGCGCCCGCGCTGCTGGATGAATCCGCCACCATGGCGGGCATCGCCGTCACACACTCGGTCTTCAACGTCCTCTGCACCGCCATGCTCCTGCCCGCGGGCGGCCTTCTTGAAAAGCTCGCCTGCCGCATCGTCCCCGACGATTCCCAGACGCAGGGTGAAAAGACGACCGAGCTCGACGAGCGTCTTCTCCCCACCCCGTCCCTCGCCCTTCGCCAGAGCCGCGCCGTCGCCCGCGAAATGGCGGACTGCGCCGTGCGCGCGCTGAACAACGCTCTCACCGCCCTTGACCACAACACGCCCGAGCTCGCCCAGAGCATCCACGACGATGAGGAGCTTTGCGACCACTATGAAGATATCCTCGGCACCTACCTCGTCAAGCTCAGCACGCAGAAAATGGGCCGCGACGAGAGCGAGGAGGCAACCGAACTCTTAAAGACCATCGGCGACTTTGAGCGCATTTCTGACCACGCGGTCAACATTCTCTCCTCCGCTGAGGAGATGGAGCAAAAGGGCCTCACGTTCTCCGGCAGCGCCCTCAACGAGCTCGCCATTCTCACCTCCGCCATCCGCGAGATCCTTTCGCTCTCGCTCAAGTCCTTCTCCTCGCAGGACGTCGCGCTCGCCCAACAGGTCGAGCCGCTCGAGCAGGTCATCGACACGCTCAAAGAGCAGATGCGCACGCGCCACATCCTGCGCATGCAGCAGGGCCATTGCAGCATTGAGGCTGGCTTTGTCCTCTCCGATCTTCTGACCGACCTTGAGCGCACATCCGACCACTGCTCCAACATCGCCGGCTGCGTCATCGACGCCCGTGCGCATAACCTCAACCTGCACGAAACGCTGCGCCAGGCCAAGACTGCCGACGGCAGCTTCCAGCAGACGTACGAATCCTACGTGGAAAAGTACCAGCTTCCTGTTCCGTCGTCAAACGTGTAAAAAGCGGGGCGCTTGCGAGCGCCCCATTTTTGCTATTTTCTTGCTTGTAAAGCGCCCGTTTCCCTGCTATACTACGGTCATTAGGTTATTTCCGCGCAAACTGTCAATTTTGCGCGGTAGGAAAGGATGATACCATGGACCCGATTTATGAGATCGAATTGCAGGACTGCCCCTACTGCCGCGGCACCGGTACGGTGGAGGATGAGCAGGGCTGGTGCGTTTATGTCACCTGTGTCGACTGCGGCGCGCAGACCGCGCACGCAAGCTACGAGTCCCCCGAGGAACGTCTGGCCGCCGCGCAGCAGGTCGCGCACCTGTGGAACGTCGGCAAGGTTCTGAACCCCGGCGTCGGCGACTGATTCGACTGGAACTGCATAAAAAGGACGGAAGAAAAGCATCTTCCGTCCTTTTTGCGCTCAACCGCCGTTTGAGCGCGCGAAACTCCCCCTCCATTGCGCGTTTTCCCGCAATCGGCTATACTGAACTCATCAAGGACGTCCGCACTTTATAGAAACGGAGTTTTGCCTTTATGAACATCGACATCGGCAGCAAGATCAAAACGCTGCGCCTCTCCAAAAGCATGACGCAGGAGCAGCTTGCAAAAGCCCTCCACGTGAGCGCGCAGGCCGTGAGCAAGTGGGAAAACGGCAGCTCGCTTCCCGATATTCAGCTTTTGCCCGCGCTGTCCGTCACGCTGGGAACGAGCATCGACTCGCTCTTCTCCCTCACGGACGAGAGCCGCTTTGCCCGCATCGACAATATGCTCTGGGACAAGCGCTTTCTCACACAGCAGGAATTTGACGAAGAGGAGCACTTTTTGCAGGAAAAGTGCCGCGAGGAGGAAACGCGCCCGCGCGCGACGCTGCTGCTCGCAGAGCTTTACTGCAAGCGCGCACGGGAATACAATGACCTCGCCTCTCCCCTCGCGCGTCAGGCGCTCGCACTGAATCTCGACTGCAAGGAGGCGCACAACGCCATCTTCGACGCCGAGCACGGCGCGTACCTCGACTGGAACGCGACGAACCACTACCGCACGATCGCTTTCTATCAGGAGTTTCTCGCCGCGCATCCGGAGAACCACAGCGCGCACCTGTGGCTTCTGGACCTTCTCATCGCCGACCGCCGCTGCGCGGAGGCGCGCGAGGTCTTGGACAAAATGCACCGCCTGAAGCCGACCTACAACGACGACTTTTACCTCGGCTGTATCCTTTTGCAGGAGGGGCACACCGACGACGCGCTCGCGCAGTGGGAGGCCATGTGCGCAAAGTATCCCGACACGTGGGAGGTCTACGTTATGCGCGCGAGCGAGCTCGCCAAGCTCGCTCACTACGACGAGGCCATCGCGGACTATGAAAAGGCGATGGCGCTCATGCCGCCCCCGCGCTTTGTCGACCCTGCAGAGGCCATCGCGCAGATCTGCGAAATTCGCGGTGACTATGAAACGGCGATCACCTACTACGAAAAGGTCATCGCCATCGAAAAGGCCGACTGGCACGAAACGCAGGGCGAAGCCATCGACGCCCCGCAGCGAAGCATCGCAAGGCTGCGCGAAAAGCTGGCAAGCCGCTGATATCGGGGCGAAAAGGCGCTTGTCAAAATCTTTTGACAAGCAATTTTCCCTCATGTAAAGCAGCTTTGCTCGACAAACTTTCCCGTTTTGGCTACCCTTGGGGCAGATCGAACGAAACGCACAGGAGGCACTTATGGAACTCGGTAATCAGATCAAGGCACATCGCGCCGCGCTCTCGCTTTCGCAGGAGGAGCTGGCGGAAAAGGTCTACGTCACGCGCCAGACCGTTTCCAACTGGGAAACCGGCAAGAGCTACCCCGATATCCACAGCCTGCTCCTGCTCAGCGCCCTCTTCGATGTTTCGCTCGACCAACTCATCAAAGGAGATTTGGAAACCATGAAACAGGAAGTCAACGCCGCCGACGTCAGGGCCATGAACCGCGACGGCATCATCTACACCATTCTGCTCGCCGCCACGATCATTCTGCCCGTGCCTCTAATCAAGTGGTTCGACCTCTACGGTCTCATTCCGGAGCTTTTGCTCTGGGGCAGCGCGATGTACTTTGCCCTCCGCCTCGAGCGCATCAAAAAAGCAAATAACGTCCAGTCCTACAGGGAGATCTTGGCCTTCAGCGAAGGGAAGCGGCTCGACGAGATTGAACAGAAGGTCGAAGCGGGCAAGCGGCCCTATCAGAAAGTTCTGCTCGCCCTGCTCACCGCCGGGATCACACTGCTTGTCGGCATGGTGCTCAGCTGGCTGCTGCTGTAAGCAAACATCACAAAACCCGCCCCGACGCAAAAGCGTCAGGGCGGGTTTTCCATTTTCAGAAGCAGGTTTCACATATTGAAGCGTCTGCGCGCTTCCTCGCGCAGCGACGGGACGCGGCGCACGATGCGCAGCGGGATGATGAGCCCGATGCAGATGACAAGCACGACGAGCGACCAGCTCGGCTGCCACACCTCAAGAAAATACCGGTCAAGGCAGTATTCGACGCCCATCGCCATCAGGCCCACCGCGCCGATGCACATGGCGATGGAAGAAAGGCGTGAGCGCCTGCCGTCGCGCAGCAGAAAGCTCAGCAGGAATACGACGACGCACGCCCAGCCGAGCATCGGCAGCACGAGCCCGCGGAACCAGCGCCCCCCGTGCAGCGCAACGGAGATGATCCACACGTAAATGCCGATGGCGGCGACGTCCGCCGTCAGTCGGAAGAAGATTGGGATGCCGCGCACGAGCATCGGCAGTGCGAACCAGATCCACAGCATCACTGCCGCGCCCGCGACGTAGAGCGCCCAAGGGTGCTCCGTCGGCAAAATGAGATTCAGCAGCCCGCAGCAGAGCGACACGGACGCGAGCATCGCCGTTAGCAGTGCGGCGGCGGCTCTGCGCGATGCTCTCGGCACCTCGGCCGGCTTGGTCGGGAAATAGCGCGGCTCGGTCTCATCCGGCTTCCACGCCGGCGTGCCGCAGAGCGGGCAGCGCTCCGCGCCCTCGTCCAGCTCCACGCCGCATTTGACACAATATGACATCAAATTCCTTCTTTCGATCTGCTATTCATCGGTTGCTCTCTACGCGCACGGGGATTCCCGCGCGCACGAGGAAGCGGAAAAAGTCGCGCTCGGTGTCCGTCTCCGCCTGCGTGCCGGCAAAGGTGATCTCCATCGTGTCGCCATAGCTGATGGACGCGCAGTGGCAGCGCGGCACCGTCGCCTGTCCCAGAATGACCTCCGCCCCGCGGATATGCTCAGCCATTTCGGGCGGCACGGTGAACGCGCCTGGGTTCGTATATGTGCAGGAATAGGGCCTCACGCCGTGCAGGCGGTAATTGAGCGCCATGACGGGATTTTTGAAAACGACCGGAATGAGCCGCAGGAAAAAGTTTTCCGTAAAGCGAACGTTGCCCGTGAACGCCGCCTGCAATTCCTGCCGGTTGATGTGCAGCTTCATAAAATGCCGCACTTGCGAGACGATCTCGGGGAACGTGTAGTCGCCGAGCGCGGGGTCGATATACGGGCGGACGGTGGTAATGAAGTTTCGCAGCGTCTCGCTCGGGAACCAGCCGCGCAGATTGATGGGGATGGCCAGCGCCACGGGGCGCAGGCGGTAGGGCTTTTCGCGCTTCTGCTTTTCCAAAATGACATAAATGAGCACAGCGGAGAGGTATTCGGTGATCGACGCGCCGTACTTTTTCGACTCCTCGCGCAGCTTCGAGAGCGGCACGAAGCCCATCGTCACATGGAACGTGTAAAACGGCTCGCTTGTGCCGGTATTCTGATACGCCGTCGGCTGGCGGTGGAGGCCCAGCGCGTGGTGTCCTGCGTAGCGGGCATAGGCGTCCTCCATCTCCTCCTCGCGCGGCGGCTCGTTCAAATCAAGCACACCGTTCCCCGCAGGGATATCAACGCCGGTCTGGCGCAGGTATTCGGCCAGCAGCGTGCGGAAGAAGACGATGGCTCCGCCGCCGTCGGAAAGCGCGTGGAAGACCTCGATCGAAATGCGGTTGCGGTAATAGTAAAAGCGCACGAGCCAGCCGTTGTCTTCCTTGAAGCGCACGGGCTGGCAGGGGTCGGACACGTCCTCTTTCAAAAACGGCCCCGGCGCGCTGTTGTGCTCCAAATAGTACCAGAACGCACCCTTACGGATGCGCACGGCAAAGGTCGGGAAGCGCGGCATGCAGCGGTCGATGGCGCGCTGAAGCGCCGCGGGGTCGACGTCTTTTTCCATCAGAGCGGAAAAGCGGTAGATGGCTGAATACTCCTCCTTTTGCAGCGCGGAGTAGAGCGTGCCCGCGGAGTCGAGCTTATACCATTTGCTGTTGGGCTTGGCCATCCGATGTTCCTTCTTTCCCTCTGCGCGGTCTTGAGAGGTTTATTGTAGCACAAAGCGCGCCGTGCTACAAGAAAGATGCGGCTTTTCCTTGGCATTTTTACGAAATTATGATATCATGCTCCCAAAGAATTTTGTTTTTCAGGAGGAGCTATGGAACCCAAACTCCGCATCATCCGCAAAAAGAAGAGCGAGGCCGAGAACGCGCATCTCGACCCGCTGATGCGTGCGCTCAAGGCGCTGCACAGCGCCGGTGCGCCAGAAAGCATGACCGCCGAAGAGCTTGAGCGTCAGCGCCGCAGTCAGGAGGTCCTCGGCAAGCTGACTGCGCCGATGACGGGCATGGATTACGAGGAATTTGCCCTCTCGGGCATGAGCGCGGCGTGGACGCGGCTCAAGGCCCCCCACGGCAGCCGCCATGCGATTTTATACTGCCACGGCGGCGGCTACACGAGCGGCAACCTCGGCTATTCGCGCGTACTGTCGTCCAAGCTCGCGCATGCGACGGGCTACGATGTGCTGAGCTTTGAATACCGCCTCGCGCCCGAGTTCCCCTATCCCGCCGCCGTCGAGGACGCGCTGCGCGCGTGGGACTATCTGATGCTCCAAGGCTACGGCGCGCGCGATATCGTCCTCGCGGGCGACAGCGCGGGCGGCAACCTCGCCCTTGTGCTCTGCAACCGCCTCAAGACGGCGGGCCGCAAGCTCCCCGGCACACTCATCCTGATGTCCCCGTGGACCGACATGACGATGTCCGGCCAGTCCTATACAGAGCGTGCGGAGATCGACCCGATGCTCACGCCCGAGTACATCGAAGCCGTGCGCCTCGCCTACGCCGCAGGAAGAGACTACCGTTCGAGCGACCTGTCCCCACTTTTTGCCGACTTCACCGGCTTCCCGCCGACGCTCATCCAGGTCGGCGACCACGAGATCCTGTATTCGGATTCAGAACAACTCTATCAGGCGATGAAGCGCGCAAACGTTCCCTGCCGCCTGCAGGTCAGCGAGGGGATGTGGCATGTGTTTCAGATGTTTCCCATTAGAAAGGCTTCTGTTGCAATAGAAAATATCGCACGGTTCCTTTTGGAACAATAAGTTCCGGTTTTTCCCCACCTGGTGTGGGAGACGCGGATAAGGGAGGGATATCTCTTTTTCGAAAAGAGATACCCCTCCCTTGCACCCTCCCAGAGAAAATTCACATTGCAAGCGAGCAGCTCGAAGAGCTGCAATGCTTGCCGATTGCACTGCCCATA
>ERZ773168.1278-NODE-1278-length-22084-cov-3.765355_pt1 | contig 22084 bp, 20 predicted proteins | sample MGYA00511261_ERZ773168 | MGnify/ENA primary metagenome ERZ773168 (study PRJEB29015, sample SAMEA2737855) | human gut metagenome | biome: human gut; feature: human-associated habitat; material: faeces | place: China | collected 2012 ... | reverse complement strand
ATATGGAGGAAAAGCACGCCAGCAGCGTGAAAACTCTCGATTACCGCGACAAGGACGGCGGAAGATGGGACTACAACGTCATGTCGCTGACGTTTGAAAATGGGAAGCACATTACTATCGACCGCTGGGTAAACCCGTTCTTTGATATCTGGATGCAGCACATAATGTCGCGGCCGTCCTGTTATGAGTGCAGGTACACCACTTCACGCCGCTGCTCAGACATCACGCTTGGAGATCTGTGGGGCGTGCATATATTCTGCCCTGAGCTTTATAACGACAATCACGGTTCATCAGTAATGATACCAAGCACAGAAAAGGGCAGAACCGCCATTGAGCTTGCAAAACAGCAAATGACTACTCGGGAACTGGATATGGATACCGTGGTCAAATACGCGAACCGCATGAGAGACCCGATAGCAATGAATGAACGCCGGGAGGAATTCCTCAGCGATTTAGACAAAATGGAATTCAAGCGGATAAAACGGAAGTGGATGCGCCGACCCCCGCTGAAGCTGCTTATCAAAAAATACATCTACGGCACAAATCGTCAGGTAGTAAGAAAATACCTGAAAAAGCAGGCGCACCGAAAGGGATAAAAATGAACGAGAACATTTTCAGCGGAAAAGCTGAAGTATATATGCAGTGCCGCCCAAGGTATGCGCAGGGCGTGTTGGACTTTATCCGACGCGAAACAGCGCTGACTCCGGACAGCCTGATAGCGGATATAGGAGCCGGAACCGGCATATTCACCGAGCAGCTTATGTCGCTTGGCTGCCGCGTAGCAGCGGTTGAACCGAACGGAGATATGCGCTCCAGAATAGCCGAAACCGCTCCGGGAGCCGAGATAATAAGCGCCCCCGCTGAACACACCGGACTTCCTGACGGCAGCGTATCTCTGATAACCGCCGCAGAATCGTTCCACTGGTTCCAGCCCGATGATTTCCGAGAAGAATGCAGGCGGATACTCCGTCCTGGCGGTAAGGTCATGATCGTTTGGAATTTAACAGATAAAAAATCCAGCCTTGTGCGTACACTTCACAAACTTAACTTGGATCATTGCGCACGATATCGTGAGCTTTTCTCAAATGGGAGATCCATTGAAAGTGAACGCTTTGTAGAAATTTCTCAAAAGTTTCTGAAAAATTATTCGTCAGCCATATTAAAAAACGACCTCTCTTATAACAAATCCAAATTCATAGGAAACCGAATTTCAAGCAGCTATGCTCCCAAATCCGGAGACCCTGAATTTGACAATTACCGCACAGCGCTTGAAGAGTTCTTCGAACAGCATCAGCAAAACGGCGCGATATTGATACCCAATAATACGGTCTGCTTTATAGGAATGGTTTAAACGGAGACTAAGATGAGCAACAGAATATATGGAACCAGAACAGACATAAACGAGCAGGAAGTACGCGATTTTTACAACAAGCGAGCCGCGCTCGCCTCGTCAATGAAAAATCCCCTGTCAGCAGTAGTAAACGGCGAGCAGAATCCTGAACAGGCTGACACAAGAAGCCGCTTTGACCGGGAATACATAGTGCCCAGGCTTGATCTGACCCAAAACAGCGCAGTACTGGATATAGGCTGCGGAATGGGAAGATTTGCCGAAATGGTGCTTCCATTATGCGGAAGGTATCTGGGCGCAGATTTCGCTCCGGAGATGATCGCCGCCGCAGAAAAAAGAACGGCAGCATATAGTGACCAGGCTAAATATGTATGCGCGTCATTCAGCGAACTGATGAGCAAGCCTGACAGCTTTTTCGGCGGAAAATTCGACTGCGTGATCATGCTGGGCGTGTGCATGTATATAAATGATACCGAGCTTGTAAAATGACTGACCAGACTAGTCGACCTTCTGAACGACAAGTGCGTTATGTACGTTGGCGACGCAGTCGGTTTAGGAACGCGCCTGACTCTGGATCAGATACATTCCGACCAGCTGGACAGCGATTACAGCGCAATATACAGAACCGCTGAAGAATACGTTAAGCTATACAGCATATTCACAAAGCAGGGTTTTCATTTTGCCGAACAGGCATATTTTCCGCCGGAGATAAACGGCACCAGATACAACGACAGCGACCGCTGGTATGCAATACTTAAACGTTGATATCCTTATAAACGGAGATGAGCAACATGAAATTATTCACGGTAGGCCCGGTCGAGATGTACCCATTCACCCTAAAGACCGCCGCCGGTCAGATACCATATTTCCGCACCAAGGAATTTTCCGCCATGATGCTGGAATCGGAAGAGCTTCTGAAAAAACAGATGCATGCACCTGATACCAGCCGGTTAGTTTTCCTTACTGCGTCTGGCACCGGTGCAATGGAAGCGACCGTATTCAATCTGTTCAACAAAGACGACCGTCTGCTGATAATAGACGGAGGATCGTTCGGCCACAGATTTGCACAGATATGCGAGCTCCACGGCATACCGCACGATGTGCTTACGCTGAGCTTCGGCGAATCTCTCACCAGTGAAAGGCTGGAGGAGTATTCCGGCACGGCTTACACCGGACTGCTGGTGAATATACATGAAACATCTACCGGTCAGCTATATGATATCAACATGCTGTCCGACTTCTGCCGCAGAAAAGACATGCTCCTTGTAGTAGACGCAATATCATCATTTCTTGCAGATGATATTAACGCTGAAAAATACAGTATCGACGCACTGATAACAAGTTCCCAGAAGGGTCTTGCATTAGGACCGGGAATGTCCTTTGTGCTCCTCAGCGAACGCGCTATACACGACCGTATCGGAAGGATCTCACCGCCGTCCCTTTATCTTGATTTCAGCGACCACCTTAAAAATCAGGAGCGCGGACAGACTCCGTTCACCCCTGCGGTAAGGGTTCTCTACGAACTCAACGAAATGCTGCGCCACATAGAATACGACGAAGGCGGCATAGAAAACCGGCTGAACACAGTCAGAGCCGAAGCAGAATGGTTCCGCAGCCAGGTGCGTGTTCTGCCTCATGTGACCATACCGGAATATCCTCTGTCAAATGCGCTGACTCCACTGGTATTCAGCGGAGTGACCGCCGGAGAGGTCTACGAAGCAATGCGATATAAACATGAAATGACGCTCACGCCAAACGGCGGCGAGCTTGGGAAAAAGCTCCTGCGAGTCGGTCACATCGGTTATCACCCGCATGAGGATCAGGAGCAACTGGTCTTAGCACTGAAAGATGTGCTGAATGGAGGAATTTAAAATGAGAGCTGTAATAATGGCAGCCGGTATGGGCAGGCGAATGAACAACTCCATAGAAATGCCGAAAAGCATACTGCCGGTAGGCGAAACCACAATAATCCGCCACACTGTAAAAATGCTCACCGATAACGGCATAAGCACAGCCGTTGTAGTAGGGTACAGGAAAAACGACATATATTCCGCGCTTCAGGGTCTGCCGGTAACATACTACTTCAATCCTTTTTTCAAGGTCACAAACAGCATGGCGTCCCTGTGGTTTGCAAAGGAATTTCTCTCAAGCAAAGATGACATAATCCTCTGCAACGCAGATGTGTTCTGGCAGGAGGATATCCTAAATGAAGTCCTCAAAGACGACCACCGCATAGTAATGCTTGGCGATAAGACGCGCGGATCAGTTGGCGACTATTGCTTTGAACTGACAGAGGACAGCTTTATAAACAGTTTTGGCAAAAACCTTGAAGATGGGAAAAAACACACAGAATATGTCGGAATCGGCAGAATAAAAAAGGACTTCGTGCTGACCTTCTGCAATCTTCTCAACGACGCAGTCGAACGCGAGGTCTACGACCTGTGGTGGGAAAACGTCATCTACGACAACTGTATTCGCTACCCGATATTTGTAAAGGATATATCCGAACATTTCTGGGGAGAAGTGGACGTAATGAGCGATTATATGCGCATACAGGAATACGCTGAAAATCACCACATAATCTGACGGAGGAAACACAATGCAGTTATCAATAGGAATGATAGTCAAAAATGAGGAAAAATACCTCGACCGCTGCCTGGCGGCGATAAAGCCCATTCTTGACAGCATAGACAGCGAGCTAATCATTGCCGATACCGGCTCTACGGACAGCACCGTTGAGATAGCAAAGAAATACACCGACAACGTGTTCCACTTCGAGTGGATCAACGACTTCGCCGCAGCAAGAAACTCAACGCTCGATCGCGCAAAGGGCGAGTGGTACATGTTCCTTGACGCAGATGAGATATTCAAGTCCTGCAATGATATTATTCATTTCTTCAAGAGCGGTGAATACAAGAAGTACAGGTCTGCACGCTATACGATAAGGAATTATGACAATTCCGACATGAAGCATTACTCCGATGTTCTTTCACCCAGAATGATACGTATGGACGGAACACGCTTTGAATATGCCGTGCACGAGACATTTCAGAATTTCCAGGCGCCAACCAAAATCCTTGATGATATAGCTGATCACTTCGGCTACATAAGCGATGGGGACCTTCAGAAGAGAAAGAGTGAACGAAACACAAAACTGCTCGAAGAACGTCTGAAATCCGAACCCAATCCGCCCGCGCTCCTTTATCTCCAACTTTATCAGAGCTATAATCTTTATATTGACGAGAAGGCCGATTATTACATGGACATTGGCATGAAAAAATGCCGTGAACTCAAAAATTACACTGTGCTCATCGCCTTCTACGGAGAAAAAGCCGCATCATATTTCCGAAAGAACAAATGGGACGAAATCATAGAAATCGCCGAGGAGTACTTTAACCTCCCCGAAGATATCAAACCTGGCACACTCGGAACGGACGCCGAAATGCACCTGTTAAGGGCAGTGGCATTTAAAGCGCTTCGCCATAACGATGAGGCTATCACAGATTACCTCGAGTTCTTCAGAATATATAAGAGCATTGAAAACGGAAAGCTTCAATCTCCGGATATGCTTGTTTACTGCTTTGCTGTTGCAGTCAGACACAATCTTGCCAATGCGCTTATTGAACTCTTGGAGTGCTGCATAGAAACAAAGAAATATCAGATCGCTGCCCAGAATCTTAAAATCGTAAAAATTCCCGAACTATATGACCGTCCTAATATAAAGGAGCTTATGCGTGAAGAGTTCCTGGTCATGACCAATACCGGCACGTACAACCGTGCGGGGCAGCTCTATGAACAGCTCAACGACGAAGGAAGACTGCTGCTGCAGGCGTTTGTCCGCTCCAGCATTGAAACCAACGAAAATCCGCTGGAGGAGATCGCTTATTTCAAGAAGCTGTACAAAAACGACCCCATGCTGTCAGCGCTTCTCAATATGCTGGAGGAGCATTTCAAAACCGGAAACGCCGACGCTCTTATGCATAAAATGATCGCCGACGGCTACGGCGCTTATTATGAGCTGCTGTATTTCATGCTGAAGGAAAGCGTGGATATCACCCCGCTGCTTCGAGATACATTTGATCTCCACGCCGCCGCAGTATTCTGCCGTAATCTGTTCGATGACATGTATGACACAGCCGCAGCTTACGACGTTGACAAACAGACCTCGCCGCAGGCGCTTCTGTCCGCCCTCCGCGTTTTTGAAACAATAATGCAGATAATGATAGAAGCGGGAAAAGATATATCCGCTGTTATGGCTGCCTGGGCAAAAGCAGGCTCAAGATTCTGCGAGACCGTTGAGGATCTTGATTCAGTTCCCGCGCAGGCACTCGGCGCAGCGATGGCGAACAATATAATAGCCGCAAGGAAACAGAAGAATTACAAGGTGTGCGCCGCTGCAATGAAACTTCTGCTAAAGACCTACCCAGCGGCCAAGCCTATCATTGCCGCTCTTACAAAAGAAATAAACAAAGAGCTTGCTGACACCAACAAACCCAGACAAGTCACCGAAATGGATATTCTCGCAAAAACGGTAAAGGAAAACATCAAGCAGCTCATAGATAACGGAGAGTTCCAGCAGGCATCACAGCTTCTGGATGAATACGCAGGCATAGCGCCGAACGACCCGGAAATAAGCGAGCTTAAACTTAAAATGGCTCAGTAAACCGCCAGGGAGGAACAAAAATGGCAGGAAAAACATATGCCCTTATGAAGCTCAGGGAAATCATAAACGGGCTGAACCAAATAGACGCGGACTACCACACAGGCAGTTATTCAGCCATGGATATGTCCGGTGCGATAATGCTGACGTCTGAAAATATTGCTGACAATTGTATACGCGCTGCGGAAAGCCAGCAGAATTTCAGCAGCATGTCCGCAAAGTTGGTGCAGGAACTGACTATCCGCCAGCGCATGACCGACAGCAGATACGCCGAATGGTATGACTCGGCAGTCCACACTGTTAAAGTCGGTTTTCTTCTTATGATGGCAGACGCAGATACCGACAAAACATGCGATCAGGAATGCATAAGCATGCTGGTGGATTTCTGTCAGGGAGACAGCCTTACAGACGTTACCGCACATTATTTCGCTGCGACTCTTCTTGGCGCACTTGAACCGAGAAAATGTTACGATCTTATCATGGAGGATTTCCGGAAATATCCGAATCTCCTCGATACTCTCTATAACGGCTGCGGATACACTTATGATCCCGAACAGTCACGGGATTCGATCAGCCTTATCTGCCCCATATGCGGCTCAAATAAGTCAGAACCTTATTACTGCGCAGATCAGGCAAAATTCAAAAATCCAAGCTTTGCTCCTGCTAAACTGTGGATGAAATGCATATCTTGCCACAATCTCTACGCATATAACTTCCCGATACAGGCAAGATCCGTGATAAACGGCCACTACACCAATAACCGCTCTCATACATTGCCAATGCTTCACCACCCGTCGGTATATTCTGATATGTTCAATAACATCAAGCTTCACAACAGCGGCTCTCGCTATCTGGAAATAGGCGTAGGGTGCGGTGAAATGCTTGCCTGCGCCCTGGAAATGGGATATCAGGCAGAAGCGGTAGAAATATGCCGTGAAGATTGTGAAAACGTGTCAAGAATACTCGGCGTTAATATAAAATGCGCGGATTTTCTTGAATACGAAACCAGCAAAAAGTATGATGTTATAGTCATGGGCGATGTACTCGAACATGTCAGCGAGCCGGTCAGAGCGCTTGAAAAAGCATATGACATGCTGGCTCCAGATGGAATTCTATGGCTGTCAACGCCAAATTATGAAAGCGCATTTACCCGCATGAATGGCTTTAACGATCCGATGTGGAATCAGATGAATCACTTCACCTATTTTTCGTTCAATGGTCTGAAACCCATACTTGATAAAATAGGTTTTGATGTCAGACGCTACGACATCAGCAATAGATACAGCGGCTCGATGGAGCTGATACTTCAAAAACGATAATCGTGATCAAAAACGAAGCCAACACCCCGCGCTTTATATCCGCTTTATAGCAACAATATGAATATGTAAAAGGCTCTCCTTTGATATATGCCGAGGAGAGCTTTTCACCCCACACAAGTCGCTGCGTTGACAATAAAGTATAACTGTGCTATACTCTAAATGAAGTCCTGACTAACTAACACATGAAAGGAAGTGCCGCCGATGAAGAAAATAGCCGCTCTGCTGTTGGCGGTGCTTATGCTTACCGGCTGCTCGGCTGAAAGCTCCAAAACGTCGGAGCCGCTGACTCCAGACAAAGTGTTTTCCGGGGGAACTCCGGACATTGACATCGAAGGCTATCAGCGCCCATCGTCCATGCTCAGCATGTCCGCTCAGCAAATTGTGATGAACATGCGCATTGGATGGAATCTCGGCTATTCTCTGGAAAGCTGCTTCTCAAACGTTATCGGAGATTATATCCCAGATGTCACGCCAAACGACTGGCAGACCATCGACGAAACATTCTGGGGTAATCCCGCAGTTTCAGAAAAGCTGTTCTGGAGGCTCACCGACAGCGGAATAAACGCTGTGAGGCTCCCAATAACCTGGAGAGAACACATCGACGAATCGGGAAACATCGACGAGGACTGGCTCAACCGAGTGCAGCAGGTAGTTGATTATGCCTACAACTGCGGCATGTACGTCATAATAACCGTGTACCACGACGGCGCCAACGACAACGACGCCTGGATACGCAATGCCGTAAAGGATTACCGCAGCACCCTGTCAAGATACACTAACCTGTGGTTGCAGATCGCGGACAAATTCCGCACATACAACGAGCGGCTGCTGTTTGAGAGCATGAACGAAGTAGAGTTCGTCGGCAGCGGCGGCGACCGCGGGTACGAAATACTGAACGGCTTCAACCAGGCGTTTGTCGACACCGTGCGCTCCAACGGCGGAAACAACGGGTATCGCCATCTTGTGATAGCCGGATACGCCGCAGACATCACAAAAACCTGCGATCCGCGGTTCAAAATGCCGGAGGATATCGATAATCACTGTATTCTGTCTGTTCACTACTACACGCCCAAGACGTTCTGCCGCGCTTCCATTCAGAATTACTGGGGAAACAAATCCGAGCAGGAATGGATGGAACATCAGATAAACGATCTCCGAACGACTTTCATCGACAACGGTATACCGGTCATAATTACAGAATACGGCGCAAAGGGAAGCGATGAGGCAAGCAGGGTGTTTTTCTGCGAAATGCTGACAAAGCTCTGCCGAGACAATTATATATCCACATTCCTGTGGGACGACGGCAGCGAATTTGACCGCACCAGCTTTACCTGGCACACTCCCGAACTGATAAATGCGCTCAAACGCGCGACAAGCGGAAACAGCTACGTTCCGAAAAAGCTCGAAAATATAGACGAGCAGACCCGTGAAGCGAAGCCGACAAGCGAAACGTCTGAACCCGATAACGAACCTGCGGAGTCTGAACCAACCGAGGAGCATACCACAACAGAGGAAACCGCAGATATCCCGCCCGAAACATTCCAGTCATTAACCGGATAAAATTGCAGATAATATTAAGGCGCACCGAGAAGTGCGCCTGATATTTTTTATGGAGGGATAACAATGCAGGATCCTACCAATCTTACAAACTGCCACCGCACCGGAAATCCCGGCGGCAAAAAGAAGCCCAAGCCCTATAAAGTCGCCGACGTTGAGCTTTCGTCGCCCAAGACCGACCCCCAGGGAATGTACACCGGCATACCTGCCGACCCTGACGACGAACCTGTCCAGGACGCAGACGACCTCTGATCAATTCAGGTTCGGACGCGTAAGATTTACAAGCTTACTGATGGGAACCTCTAAAAACCGGTTTGAAAAGGGAAAATGGGTAGAGTGCGCCGAATGCGATGAAAGCCGACGAAGTAAGGCTGTATGCCTTACGAGGAGGTGCAACACGATGTTGCAGAGCGAAATAACCGGGCGACGGCATGGACGCCGTCGCATCAGAAATTTCGCTCGTTGAAAGAAGCAGGCAGTGTACTATGCACATTTTCGCTCAAACAAGGTTTTTAGAGGTGACCATCACAAAGGGAGGGATAATCATGAAAAAGCGCATTATAATACTCGCTTCGGTTTTTCTTCTGACCGGCTGTTCCGGGAATACTCCGTCAGATGACGCGCCGGACGTAACCAACGCGTCTAGCTTATCCAACCTATCCGGCGAATCAAGCCAGGGAACGCCGGGCGCTGAGCAGTCCGGGAACGTCCGGACTTCAGAAGCGGCAACCGAGGAGATAACAGTCGGCTATGTGACTTACGAGGCTGCTGACGTCGGCGGCGAGCCAGTCATAGCGGACAACAACAGCACATTCTACAGATACGCCGGGAAACGCTGGTGGGTGGACTATTCAGAACCCGCAGCGGAATTCGTCCTGCGCGGCGGGAAATACTTTCCGTTCTTCGACCCCGAGAACGAACCCGCCGAAGGCGCCGGTCCGGAGGAGGGCTTCGCGATATATCCGACCGTGGAGAGCTTCAACGAAGGCGGCTGGAAATACATCGGCGCCATAAAACACGGTGGTCGGGACAACCAGAGGTATTTTTATATCTCCCCGGACGGCGGGACTATACTCCAGTTTTTAGAGGACGACGGCTACACAGAAGTCGCAGAAAATGAAAAGCTGTTTACAGTTGGTATTCTGGTCGCGTCCGTAGGATAAACGATTCAGTGGCGGCGCAAAATGCGCCGCCGCTTTTTTGTTAAACATGCACATTTTTCGCAATGAAATTTCGTTTTGTTTAATCAAATTCAACAGCTTGCCCGAAAATCTGTTGCAAAAAAAATAAATATAAGGTATAATAGAAACAGGCATAATCGGTGCGGCTCAAGCAGGAAACCAGTTCCTGACATTATATAGAAATGTCGCGCCGCGAAAGGAGAAATCTAGATATGGCACTCAAACTTAACGACAGATATTTAAACAGTTTCGTTGCAGAGCATGAACTCACTGGCATCGCTCCCGCAGTAAAGGCAGCGCACGACCAGCTCGTTAACAGAAACGGTCTGGGCAGCGACTTCCTCGGCTGGATAGACCTCCCGGTCGACTACGACAAGGAAGAATTCGCACGCATCAAGCAGGCTGCCGCAAAGATCAAGAAGGACAGCGATGTCCTCATCGTTATCGGTATCGGCGGTTCTTACCTCGGCGCAAGAGCAGTTATCGAGGCTATCAAGTCCTCCCTCTACAACAGCCTGAAGAAGGACACACCCGACATCTACTTCATCGGCAACTCCATCAGCCCGACATACCTCAGCGAAGTAGTTTCCCTCGTTGAAGGAAAGGACTTCTCTGTAAACATCATTTCCAAGTCCGGCACCACCACCGAACCTGCGCTGGCATTCCGCGTATTCCGCGACCTGCTGGTTGAAAAGTACGGCGAAGACGGCGCAAAGGGACGTATCTACGCTACCACCGATAAGGCAAAGGGAACTCTCAAGGAGCTCTCCGACAAGAAGGGCTACGAGACCTTCGTAGTTCCGGACGACGTAGGCGGCAGATTCTCCGTTCTGACCGCAGTAGGCCTTCTCCCCATCGCATGCGCAGGCTGCGATATCGACGCGCTCATGAAGGGCGCCGCTGACGCACGCGCCGCTTACGCTGACTGCGACCTCCAGAAGAACGACTGCTACAAGTACGCAGCGCTCCGCAATATCCTCTACCGCAAGGGCAAGAGCGTTGAAATGCTCATCGCATACGAGCCGAGCTTCGCAATGATGAACGAGTGGTACAAGCAGCTCTTCGGCGAGAGCGAAGGCAAGGACAACAAGGGCATCTACCCGTCCTCCGCTGTATTCTCAACCGACCTGCACTCCCTCGGTCAGTTCATTCAGGACGGTTCCCGCGTAATGTTTGAGACTGTTATGCAGTTCGCAAAGCCCCAGAAGGAGTTCTTCCTCAAGGACGACCCCACCAACGTTGACGGTCTGAACTTCCTTTCCAACCAGAACATGTCCGTTGTAAACCGCAAGGCTTACGAGGGCACCGTTATCGCACACACCGAGGGCGGCGTTCCCAACATCGTTCTCGAGGCTCCCGAGCTTAACGAGTACGAGCTTGGCTACATCATCTACTTCTTCGAGAAGGCATGCGCTATAAGCGGCTACCTGCTCGGTGTAAATCCGTTCAACCAGCCCGGCGTTGAGAGCTACAAGAAGAACATGTTCGCTCTCCTCGGCAAGCCCGGTTACGAGGCTCAGAAGGCAGAGCTCGAGGCTAAGCTCGGTCTCTGATCCAACAAAGGCAAAAATGGAGAGATCCGCGATCTAGCGGCGCTTTCCTCGCAATAATACAACACTATTCATGGAGGTATACTATGATTAAGCTTATCACAGGCAAGAGAGGCACCGGCAAGACCAAGATCCTTATCGACGCTATCCACGAGGCAGAGAACAAGTCCAACGGCAACGTTGTTGCTATCCAGAAGGGCTCTTCCCTCAACACCGACATCACCCCGAAGGTTCGCCTTATCAACATCGAGGACTACGCAGTAGAGGGCGTTGACGCATTCTACGGCTTCGTTTCCGGTATCCTGGCTTCCGACTACGACTGCACAGATCTGTTCGTTGACGCTACACTCAAGATCACCGGCAGAGACTACGCTAAGGTTGGCGAGCTGTTCGAGAAGCTGGCTAAGGTCTCCGGCGACACCGTTATCACCTGCACTATTTCCGCTGATAACTCCGAGCTGCCCGAGTCTATGAAGAAGTTCATCGTTTAATTTCTGGCTGACTTTTTCAGGCTGGCGCCGGGCTGAAACGCTCCGCGCCAGCCTGATGATTTTAGTCAATAATTCCGTTTTGGACGGGCAATTCGGGTGCAAAAGTGACTATTTCGACAAAACCCGGAATATTTTTTGTAAAATGTCCGAAAACCCTTGACAAAACGGATTTCGCATGTTATAATATTATGCGTGACTGTAAAAGGGTTCATTATATGAACTCTTAGGAAATGAAATGTTATATTAAGGGGGTGCAATAATGGCAGTTCCGAAGAGAAAGGTATCCCGCGCAAGACGCGACAAGAGACGTTCACAGGTATGGAAGTTATCTGCACCGTCCTTCTCTCGCTGCAAGCAGTGCGGTGAGCTCAAGCTCGCTCACAGAGTATGCGGCAATTGCGGTTATTACAATGATAAGGTCGTTATCGCTAAGGAAGCATAATTTGCCTTCATTCAGTAACTAAACACAAGTTTACGGGAAGTCCCTCCGGTTCAGCCGGGGGGATTTTTGCTGATTATAAACAATTTAAGAGTTATCGTCAAATATACATATAATTCCTTGAAAATAACGCTGAAATATGCTATACTATAGTTATATGGTTTAAAAACTGAGAACAGGAGAAATAATATGCAGGTAGTAGCAATAGTAGGACGCCCGAACGTGGGAAAGTCCACACTTTTCAATAAGCTGGTGGGTCAGCGCCTGTCCATCGTGGACGACAAGCCCGGCGTTACCCGCGACCGTATCTACAGCCGCTGCGAGTGGCTCGGCAAGGAGTTCATGCTCATCGACACCGGCGGTATCGAGCCCAAGACCGACGACGTCATCCTCGCGCAGATGAGGGAGCAGGCAATGCTCGCAGTGGAGCGCGCCGACGCAATCATATTCGTCACCGATATCACCACCGGAGTCACCGCCAACGACAGCGACGTAGCCTCCATGCTGATAAAGAGCGGCAAGCCGGTAGTCCTCGCCGTAAACAAGGTGGACGGCATCGGCACTCCGCCTCCGGAAATATACGAGTTCTACAACCTCGGTCTCGGCGACCCGATACCGGTTTCCTCCGTGCACGGACACGGCACCGGTGACCTCCTGGAAGCCGTTTTCGAGAACCTCCCGCCGGAGGAGCCGGACGAATACGACGCTGACGCCATCAAAGTAGCCGTCATCGGCAAGCCGAACGTCGGAAAGTCCTCGCTCATCAACCAGATAGCCGGCGAGGAGCGCTCCATCGTCTCCGACATTGCCGGAACCACCCGCGACGCGATAGACACCGAGATACAGCGCGGCGAGGATAAGTTCATCTTCATCGACACCGCCGGAATGCGCCGCAAGGCTAAGGTCATCGAGAACATCGAGCATTTCAGCGTTCTGCGCGCCCTCATGGCAGTCGACCGCGCCGACGTGTGCGTTATCGTCATTGACGCGACGGTAGGCTTCACCGAGCAGGACAGCAAGGTCGCAGGCTACGCCCACGACAAGGGCAAGGCGTGCGTAATCGCCGTAAACAAGTGGGACGCAGTCGAGGACAAGACCGACCGCACTATGGACGATTTCCGCAAGAAGCTGGAGATAGACTTCTCGTTCATGTCCTACGCGCCGTTCGTGTTCATTTCCGCAAAGACCGGTCAGCGCATAGACAAGCTGTTCGAGCTGATAAAGTTCGTACACGAGCAGCACTGCATGCGTATCTCCACCGGTGTGCTCAATGATATGCTGAATTACGCGACCTCACGCGTGCAGCCGCCGTCAGACAAGGGCAAGCGCCTGAAGATCTATTACATGACCCAGGCTTCCGTATGCCCGCCTAATTTCGTTATCTTCTGCAACAGCCGCGAGCTGTTCCACTACTCGTATCAGCGCTATATCGAGAACCAGCTCCGCGAGACCTTCGGACTGACTGCAACGCCGATCAAGCTGACCATTCGTGAAAGAGGAGAATAATGAAGCAGATCCTGTCGGATTTCATACGCCGCCGCACCGGAATGCTCATTAAATGCGCGCTCATCGCCGTGGGATTCGCCGCGGCGGCGTGGATCCCGCTGATGTTTTCCGGCGGCTGGGCGGACTGGTTCAGGGTCGTCTGGACTATAGGAGCCATCGTGGTCTCCGCCGCCGTGGCTTCACTGCTGGTTAAGGCGTTCGTAGATATCTTCGGAGTGGCAAGGTGCCGTCTGGAGGAGCAGCTCAGCAATATGCCGGAGGCCGAACGCGAAGGCGTTATATCCGCCTACCCGTCGGCAAAGGCCCTCGGGGAGCGCTGGTTCATGCCGGAGCATATACTGTTCTACACGGCGCGCAGGGCGCTCCTGCTGCGCTACGACGCAATAAAAATGATAACCCTGAAAAATGACGGCGACCTGCTGCTGGTGACTTCCTCCGGCGACATAACCATGCCGGTAAAACCCAGGGAAAACGCCGGGGTACTGTATGCGGTGCTTCGCAGCAAGAATCCGGAGATAAAGCCCGGAACCGCTGAGACCGTAGAAAAAGAAAACGCGCAGAATTGACCCGCGCCTCCAAAAAACGAAAGGACATAACACACAATGATGTGGCTTTGTTATATAATCATGATCCCTATCTTCTGGGCGGCGTTAATACATCAATAATCGTCACCAAGCTGAAAACGGGCAAGGATATCCGCACGATGGGAAGCGGCAACGCCGGACTCACCAACACCCTTCGCACCCAGGGCAAGGCGGTTGCCGGGATAGTACTTCTCGGCGACGTTGCAAAGGCAGTCCTCGCGATTTGGGCGGTCAGGCTCGCGTTCCAGTTCATCGGCGGCGTTGACACCACCGTGCTCGAAAACGACATGAACTGGGTAGGCTACATGGCAGGTTTCATGGCTGTAGTCGGTCATGTGTTCCCAGTTTACTATGGGTTCAGGGGAGGAAAGGGCGTTCTCGCCGCTATCTCCGCTATTTTCACGCTGGACTGGCGCACCGGCTGCTTACTGCTCGCCGTGTTTATAATCATCGTGGCTGTTACCCGCTACGTTTCCCTCGGAAGCTGTATTGCTTCCTCGCTGTACGGCTTCGGCACGCTCGGATTCGTGTACTTCATGGACGGCGCCCCCGCCGGTATCGTCTGCACATTCATCGCATTCTTCACCGCCGCGCTCGTTATCTACATGCACCGCGGAAATATAAAGCGCCTTGCCGCTCACACTGAGAAGAAGCTCGGCGAAAAAGCAAAGTAAATTTCGGAGGCTGTCACAATGGCAAAGATCACTATTCTGGGCTGTGGCTACGGCACGGCTCTGGGCGTATTATTCACCACATTCGGGCACGAGGTAGTCACCTGGACGAAATTCGAGCAGGAAGCGGAGCTTCTCCGCACCGAGCGTGAGCACAAGCGGCTCCTCCCCGGCGTAAAACTGCCGGAATCCCTAGGCGTCACCACAGACCCGAAATGCGTCAGCGGCGCAGATATCGTGCTTGTGGCTATCCCCTCGCCGTTCTTCCGGGAAGCCATTCAGACCGTGAAGCCCTATGTGGATAAATCCACCATCATGATAAACGTCAGCAAGGGTCTGGAAGCCGCTACAGGCTACAGGCTGTCCCAGATAATCTCCGAGGAGCTTCCGGAAAACCCGGTCGGCGTTATCACCGGTCCCTGCCATGCGGAGGAAATCGCACGCCTGGTTCCCACAACGGAGGTCTGCGCAAGCAATAACGACGGCGTTGCGGAGTATATCCAGCGCACGCTCTCAAACGAGAAATACCGCATTTACGTCAACGACGACGTTGCCGGCTGCGAGCTCGGCGGCGTACTGAAAAACCCGATAGCCCTCGGCTGCGGCATCGCCCGCGGAATGGGTCTCGGCGACAACACCGTAGCCGCCCTCATGACCCGCGGAATGACCGAGATAACACGTCTCGGCGTAGGTCTCGGTGCAAACTGGAAGACCTTCACCGGCATGGCTGGAATAGGCGACCTTATCGTTACCTGCACCTCGCTGCACTCACGTAATTTCCGCGCCGGAAACCTCATCGGCAAGGGAATACCAGCCCCGGAGGCAGTAAAGCAGGTCGGCACCGTGGAAGGCTACACCAGCAGCATAATCGCCTACAAATTAGCGCAGGAGCGCGGCATAGACACGCCGATAATCGAACAGATAGTAAAGATATGCTACGAGGGATTTGACCCGAAAGCGAGCATTTCCGCGCTTATGACGCGCAAGAGCAAGCACGAGCGCGAAGTATTCTGGATGGACTGATATAACCCGACAACCACGACAAATTATTTGAAAGGTGCCCACATGAATCAGAAGATACCAGCCACCATAAAGGAACAGGTACAGAAGCTGCGCGACCGCGGCTGCGTCATAAATGACGAAAAGCTGGCTGAACAGACCCTGACCTACATCAACTATTTCCGGCTGTCGGACTATTTCGCACCGTTCACCGTGTGTAAAGGGCAGTACGAAAAGGGCACCACATTTGAGAATATCCTGCGGGTGTACGAATCCGACCGCAAGCTGCGGAGCATTCTGCTCGCCGCACTTGAGGAAACGGAGATCTCAATGCGCGCCGCCGTTTCGAACTACCACGCGCTGAAATACGGCGCCCTGGGCTACCTTAACGCCTCCTCGTTCGACTTCCGGCACAACCACCAGCAATTCATGAACAAGGTGAAGCACCTCATAGAAGTCAACGACGACCGGGAATTCGTACGGCACTACAACTCGAAATACTGCGGAGCGTTCCCGCTGTGGGTAGTTATGGAGCTGTTCAGCTTCGGCACGCTGGCGTTTTTCTACAAGGATATGCACTCCGGCGACAAAAAGGAGCTTGCCGACCGCTACTACGGCTGTTCCAGCGCAGACCTTGACAACTGGCTGTTCTGCCTTAACGAACTCCGCAACTACTGCGCGCACTACAACCGCCTTTACGGAAACACGTTCCAGGTAGAGCCGCGCGTTCCAAAGGGGCTTGACCTCGAGCTGAAACCTGATGTTTTCGGGTACATAATCGTGCTCAAGCAGCTCGCGCATGATCACGCAGCATGGAACCAGCGCGTTGTGAAGCCTATTTCAAGGCTTATCTACAAAAATTCCGACGTACTGCGGCTCAAGGATCTGGGATTTCCGGAGGACTGGGAAAAGCTAATCGCATTCGACGACGAGAAGGCCGGCGAACCGGAAAGATCCGAGAATGCAGGAAATTCAGAAAACTAAAGACAAAACGGCGGAGCATTCTGCCGTTTTTTGCAAAAAGGGGTGAGCGCCGTGGCTGATAAATTCCGCCTTATGATGGACAACAACGCAAAATCGAAAGAGGAGATACAAGAGGAGCTCCACCGCATGATCGAGCTGAAAAATCAGCCCGTGGATCCCGTCGAAACGTCCCACGAGCAGTTAGACCCCGCCGTCCGGGAAAAGGTCAGCGAAGCGGTGAAGCGCTCCATACAGAACAAGATAAGCTCCATAGTGAATGAAGCAATAAAAACTGCGGAGGAGGACGAAAGATACTACGGCGAGAAAATACCGCCACGCCCGCCGCGTGAAAACCTTGATTACCTCACCGGGAAACCCGTGGAACAGCAGCCGGAGCGCCTCCAGCCCGACGAGCTTGCATATGCTCCGTCCACGCACGAGACCGACGACGAGGGCGCCGATATCCGAGCAAAAATTACTGAAATGCGCTATCTTTCGCACACGTTCTACACCGGCTTCATGCTCAAGAAGAACGCCGGCGAAACCCTGATAAAGCAGGGCGAGTTCATGAAGGACGTCACCGACAATTTCGGCTGGAACTGTTTCTGCAACATCGACCGCCCGATATACGGCGCTATGTCCACCGACCAGCTCCGCACCTACTTCACCTGGAGAACAGCCGCCCGAAACGGCGTGTACAGCCAGACCGACAAGCCCTACATCATTCTCTACTGCTACGAACTCCTGAACAAGATCGGCGTGATGTCCTCCGCCGACGCATACAACCGGCTCTCTGCCGTGTGGGAGGGCTGCCGCGGCTTCTGCCCGGCTCTGGACACCGTCCTCCCGCGCTGGCTCAAGGATTTCCGCGCCTACAACGACATCGGCGGCGTCGCCGCCTGTCCCGCTGAATCCGCCCTGGACACCCGCCCTCCGGACGACCTAGATATACTCGAATGCCGCTACTCCGGCAAGCTGGAATACCTCATGGGTATCTCCTCCTACAATCTCCGGGGGAGCATATTCCTGACCGACGAGACCCGCCCGCTGATGGAGGGCGCTCTTGAGTCCGCACTGACCGCGCTGGACGGCTATTTTAAAAAATCCGGCGTGACTATGTTCGAGCTGCTGTGCGGAAAGCTGCGAAAGGATTTCTTCTGGTCTCCGTTCAACGGCGCGTATGTCGACATTTCCCGCATGGACGGCTTCCACAATCTCAGGATAAGCCCTACCGAACAGTACACCACCAAGCGCGGGGAGCCATGCCTCGAGACCTTCGAGCCGTCGCCCTACCGCAGTTTCGTCGGGTGGATACTGAAAAGCGTAGAATCCGTGCTCCGGAAGCGCACCGGCTTCCGATACGGAATTTCGCCAAATATCACCCCGGTGCTGAACGATTTCCTGAACCGTGACAAGCTGGTGCGCGCCGCGGACGCTCCCGAATTTTCGGAGCTTATCCCGAACGCGGTGAACGCGTGGTGCGATGAAAACGGAGTTTTCCCACCGAAAAAGCAGGCGAAAAAACGCAGCTGCTATAATTATGACGAGGTTCCCGCAGAAGCGCCCTCCGCCCCGCAGAAGCCCGTAAAAATCGAAATCGACGTCTCCAAGCTGTCGCAGATACGCGAAGAGTCCGACGAGACAACCCGCAAGCTCATAGTCGAGGAGGCGGACACGGTAACTCCCGAGGAGCTCACCGACCGCATATCCAGCATATCCGAGGACGATTTCGACGAACAGACCGCAGGATTTGCTGAGAGCTATGGAAACCCGGATACTGCCGAATCTCCCGCGCCAGCGCCGCAAATGGACGTACCGGGGAATTTCACGGAGCTTCCCGACGGCTGGAGAGAATTCGCGCAGTCGCTCACCCACGATGATATCGCGCTGCTGAAGGCAGTCCGGGACGGCTGCGGAGAGGCGCTCTGCCGCTCCCGCAGCGTAATGCCCGAAACGGAATACGACCGGATCAACGCTCTCGCAATGGAGTACATCGGAGACGTGCTGATCGAAAACGGCGGAATTCTCGAGGATTACCTCTCCGATATTCAGCCTATTCTCGATAAATGCGCCATATAAAAAACGGCAGCCTTTTCAGGCTGCCGTAAGCTATTTAATAAATCAAAGCTCGATCTTTCCGTAGAGTGTTGCGCTCTTCTCCGCTTCAACGGTCTCCTTGCTGAACTCGCCTGCGTCTGCGGTCTCGTCCGGCTCATAGGTGCGGCGCTTGTACTCGCGCTCAAAGCTGGTGGAGAATCCAGTGGACTGGCGGTAGTTGCGTGTGTTCCCGTTTCCGGAACCTCTGCGCTCCACACGTTCACCACGTTCACCGCGTTCGCCATTTCCGCGTCTGCCGCGGCGGTTATCGAACTTGGGCTTGTCGGCGTAGATTACGACCTTTCTGTAAGGCTCAACGCCGGTGGAGTGGCTGGATACGCCTTCGATCTCAGCAACGCAGCTATGGATTATGCGGCGCTCGTAGGGGTTCATCGGCTCGAGAGCGATCTTTCTGCCCTGCTTGATGACCTTCGCGGAAGTGCGCTTTGCAAGGGACTCCAGAGTTTCGCGGCGCTTGTCGCGGTAGCCGTTGCAGTCGATGGAGATGCGGCAGTAGGATTCCTCGGTGCGGTTGCTTGCGAGAATAGTCAGATACTGGAGACTGTCAAGAGTCTCGCCGCGTCTGCCGATAACTACGCCGAGCTTATCGCCGGTGATGTCAAGAACAACGTTTCCGTCGCGGCGTACAGCGTTTATCTGGAAGTTCTCAAGCCCAAGAGCGAGAAGCACGTCGGTGAGGTACTTCTTCGCTGCCTGCACCTTTGCGCTGCCCTCGATATCGAAATCCTCGGGAAGCTCCGGTATATCCTTTTCGCCCTCGTCCTCAAAGGAAGCCGGCGCCGGCTCCTCTGCATGGGTCTCCTCTGCTGGCTCGGAATGCTCGGCAGCTTCAGAAACCTCAGGAACTGCGGCCGTCTCGGAAGCTGCAGGAGCTTCGGGGGCTTCGTAGGAAGCCATGACTCTTGCAACACCCTTCATTCCGAACAACCCCTTTCTGGGCTGCTCAAGAATGTCGAAATCTATCTCCTCGGCAGCAGCGCCGAACTCAGCGGCTGCCATTGCCTTTGCTTCATCAAGGGTCTTTGCTGTGAATTCCTTTTTCATATTTCACCCTCCTGTGATACGTCAGGTATCGTCGTCGTTATCCTCGTGATATTCCTCGCCGTACTTCTCAGCGTCAGCCTTTCTTGCGGCTGCGAGCTTTCTGCGGTTGATCTCCTTCTGGGTGAGCTTCTCGCCTTCATACTCGGAAACTGCGTTGAGATCCTCTGTCTGTCTCTTGCGCTTTTCTTCCTTCGCGGCGTTCTTCATACGCTCGTTGTACTCAGCCTCAGCCTGCGCGCGGAGCTTTGCAGGGCTGTAGACCTTATTGAGCAGCAATGTTTGCAGGATACCGAACGCATAGCTTATCGTCCAGTAGAAGCCCGCGCCGGCAGGTACGGTAAATACCAGCACGATGGAGAAGATAGGCATGATGAAGAACGTAGCCTTCATGCAGCCGGAATTTCCGCCGGCAGCGCTTGTATCCATCGTCTTCATCGAGATGAGGGTCTGCGCCATAGAGAACACGAACGCCAGTATCGGAATAAGGATCATCGGCCAGCCGAGGTCGCTTGCAGGATCCTTGCCAAGCGGGATTCCGAGGAACTCGAGCTTGTCGTTGAGTTCTGCCATGTTGTCCTTATCGGACTGCTGGAGGCTGTAAGCGGAAGCGGTCGGATCTATTTCAGATACCTGACCGTACATCTCAATAGAGTAAAGCTCTCTCTGGAGCGTAGACGCCTGGGTGTAGGTGAGGGTATCGCTGTCTGCGGTAGCCTTTACAGAACCGTACTTGCGCTGTACGGTTTCAACCGCGCTTCTTGTGGAAGCAGAGAAGCTGTGAGCCTGTCTGTACTCGTTCTTCTCGGTCTCATCGCCGATAGCGTCGACCTCAGCCTGCTCCGCCTTGGTGAGGGAGTAAAGGTCGCTCTCGGTGAACAGGTCGTTGCCGTTGTCCTCATTGAAAGAGGTCAGGGTAGCCTTAGTGACGACCTTCTTCACCATGTTCTTGCTGGTGGCGTCGAGATTTGCCCACACGTCTTCGGTGAGAGGCTCCTCGCCGTCGCCGAGGCAGTTGTCGTTGTAGAACTCAAGGATCTGCTTCGCGTCGCGGACGATCTCGTCATGCTTCGTGAGCGCTTCGCCGGTAAGCTCCTGAGTATTGCCGTACTCGTCGACAAATATCTTTGTCATGGAAACGTAATAGGATTCCTGCATTATCTGCGCAGTATTTCCCATGTGCATGATGTGGGTCATGGGCTTGTAAACTACGTCCAGTACGCCGAACAGAAGCAGGAAGGTTATAGCCATGGTGCCGCAGCCGCCCATCGGGCTGTAGCCCTGCTGCTGGAGCTTCGCAAGCTCCTGCTGCTGCTTTTCCTGATTGTTCTTGTATTTCTGCTGGATCTCTCTTACCTTAGGTGCGAAAATTGCTGATTTTGCGGTGTTTTTCTGCTGCCTTATCGACAGCGGCAGCATAGCCAGCTTTACGATAAAGGTAAACACCAGGATAGCCACGCCGATGCTGGCGCCCGTGTTCTTGCAGATGACCTCATAGATCGCCCACATGATATAGCCGAGGGGGTAGCCTATGATACTGTACAGGAACTCTATTGTGTCCACGTCCTTTCATTTGGCGCAGCGCTGTGGAAGGATCGGTATGCGCGCTGCTGTGTGCGTCCGACCGGATAGGCTCCGGCGTCTTTGGAATGGTATA
>ERZ773168.1275-NODE-1275-length-22136-cov-27.118111_pt1 | contig 22136 bp, 26 predicted proteins | sample MGYA00511261_ERZ773168 | MGnify/ENA primary metagenome ERZ773168 (study PRJEB29015, sample SAMEA2737855) | human gut metagenome | biome: human gut; feature: human-associated habitat; material: faeces | place: China | collected 2012 ... | reverse complement strand
GACAGAATCGAAGAACTGTCAGAAACGGGAAATGAGGCGATGGAAAGCGAAGATTACGCGAAAGCCATCTCCTGTTTCCAAGAGGCACTGGACATCCTTCCTGAACCGAAGGAAGACTGGGAAGCATATCTCTGGCTCGTCGGCTCAATCGGTGACGCCCATTTCATGATGGGGAACTACGGCAAGTCGCTGGAGTTTTTCCGCAAATGCTACAATATCGGAGAGACAGACAATCCTTTCATCCTGCTGCGCCTTGGCGAGAACTATCTGGAAATGGAGGATGAAACCAATGCAACTGAATTTCTTCTCCGCGCCTATATGCTCGAAGGGGAAAAGATTTTCAAGGAAGACTGGAAATATTTCCAATGGCTGTCCGGGCATGTGAATCTCAAACAAAAATAATAACAAAATTATACGGCACTCATGAAAAAGGAAATAACAGACAGAATCAGGCTACTGGGCGGCAACGTAGCAAACCTGAAAGGGAATTCACTGAAAGAGGATCTCTGTGCCATTACATTCGATACGGCCTTGTTCCTTAAACCGGTGGACACGCCCTGGCTGGCTGCCGAAGATACAGAGCCGATTGAAGGTTTGGGCGATTGGGTGGATGAGCATATGGAGTTGTTCAATTCTGACAGGGAGGCGTTCTATAAGGAAATGACAGATACGTTCTTTACCTTGGATGAAGAACCTCGCCGCCAACTGTTTTGGGTTGCCAGACCATTTACGCCATTCCAAAAAGGGACACCGGATTTTGAAGAATGGAATGGTTGGTTTACGGATAATGCAGAGCTGGGTGAAATCATCAAGTATTCAAATTGTGCCACTCCGGATTTTGTAGAGCTGCTTTATACGGACGGTTATCCCAATTACTATCTCATCTGCCTGTCAGATAACGACCCTGAGAATCCTGTCGTCTGGAGTACGGATCATGAGGAATTTTTCACGGAAGTAACCAATGAGGGACGACTGAATGATTTTCTCGACAGGTTCATGACTAAGGAGGAATTCCTGAAATTGGTGAAAAGTAAACTTGAAGAGTGAATATAATAGTTGGATTAATGCTTTATTTTATAGCAAAGCTATAAGAATGGAGAAATTTCTTCAAAATAAATATAATAAGCGGTTTGCCCCCCCCCTGAAAATCAGTTTGCCACAGAACATTATCAACCTCGAAAAATAAAAATATACGACATATGAATAGAATGTTGATACTATACATTTTTTTGTTGCTTTGCGGCACGGTTTCCGCACAACAAACAGTAGAATGGAATGATTTGCAGCCCCTGACGGATGATGCACACCGCACAGTATATTATAAAAAAGACAGTAAACGGCCGTTGCAGGGAAAATATCGCATTATACGAGGGCTTGACGAAGAACACGTGAAACTTTCAGACGGCATGATAAACGGTGACTATCATCGCTACCGTGACGGGGTATTGCGTGAGTCGGGCATATATGTCAAGGGCAAGCGTAACGGTACATTCACGGAATACTACCAAGACGGCGTTACTCCCCGAAAGGAAACACCCATACTACAAGGCAAGATAGACGGAACTGTAAAGACCTATTTCCGTAACGGAAAAATAGAGATAGAAAAGGAGTACAAACAGAGTGTGGAGAACGGGCGGGAACGTCGCTTTGCCAACAAGACGGGTAAGCAGATTTTTGAATCTCATTATATCGACGGGAAAAAAGATGGCGAGGAATGGGAAATCTTCGAGGACGGCCGCGCAATACGCAGCAAGACTACACGTCACTACTGTAACGGAAAACTCGATGGTTCGTACCGTGTGGAATCAACATGGGAGGGCAAACCTTATATAACCATTGAGGGACAATACACCAACGGTGAGAAATCGGGGCAATGGATACAGCATAACCACCAAGATAATACCCAAACCTGCACATGGCATGGTGAAGGTGGGGCTTAAACTGAAATGAAGACAGTCATCATAACACTACTTTTGACTTGTACATCGAGTTAGACCATTCACGATAATCTTAAATGAAGAAACAGGACTATAAAGAGCAAGAACGACATTATTATTCGCAACTATATACTTTATTGTACCAACGGTTTTGTATAATACTTGATTTTTCCAAGCATATAAAAAGCGCATCCAACAGATGCGCTTTTAAATGTATGTCATAATATGAACTGTTATTTGTGGTCAAAATCAATGTTACCGTTTGTAGTATAGCCATTGTTATCTTGTATATTGAATGTATAGTCCCACCTATTAGGTGGATATGAATCCAAACTATATTCAGTAAACCCAATTTTTCCCATTAGCGGCCATACTTGTCTTTCTTGCAATACTCCATCAGAATCAAATGCACTAAATTCACGATAGTTATCTGTTAGTTCAATAGAAAGAACCAATAAATCTGTATCAATAGTAATATTAGTATATGGTGGCGGGCACATTCCTTTTGGTGACCTAAAAACGACATTTGCACGGGCTTCCTTAGGCATAAATTTGGAAGCAATATTTGGAGTGGTTACATTCAAATCAACACTACTTGTAAATACCATAGCACCTCCACCATTAATAGAGCCCCTATAAGGAACATCACCCCATATATTGAAATAAATGTATTTGGCTTCACCTTTATCTATATCTGATAGTTGTACCGATTGATTGTCTTTATACTTTCCCAGTTTGGTTATATCAGCTTTCATTTCAATGGCTCTATCTTTTGTACAGCATTTTATATTACTTATAACTGTTCCTTGATATTTGAGTTTGTCTTTTGCTTCTTGTTCCGTAGCTATCCTTCCCATATTGTTGTAATTTTGAGTTTTTGAATTATACAGAACAATAGATATCCGATTACATAGGACACAAAAAATGCGGAAAGGAAAACCTATCCGCATTTACAAGTTTTTTTTATTGACAAACTATTTCTTTTTAGTTCCGAAAATAGCATCAATAACAAATCGTCCAACTTTCCTTTCCAAGCCTTGTTTAGTCATTGGTACACCCGTTTTTCTGCTTATCTTTTGTTTGGTAGCAGTAATACCAAGTGCTCTTTTAAGTGAAAAACTTAATCCGGGTATCTTCATAATATCTGCAAAATTAAATAACATACAACAGCTACCAATCCCCAAAACAGAACATAAATAATGTTTCTGCATAAATAAAGAATAAGGGCTATTAAACCCCACTTTCCATTTCCCATAGGCTACACTACAAACCTTTCTTTTTGAATGATTCCACCAATTTCTTTATTAGTGTGTCTATTTCATTGGCTACACCGTTCATAAATCCAGCTCTTGCTGTTGGATTCTTCAATTTGCCAATTCCTTCCGAATCCATTTTCTTAAAGTTCAATTCATGGCGTGGTGACGGAGTACCAAAACCTGCCCAATTCTTATCAAGACGGATAGAAGGGTCAACTCCATCTATTGCTTCTTCCAATATTTTGTCTTTAGCAACATTGCCACTATACTTTATACCATAACAATATGTTTCTAACATATAGATTGTAAAGGTAATGTCTTTTTCGCCCTTGGTTCGGTAGATGTTAAACGTGATACCGTAGCGTTTGTATCGGTTACTTTTATAGTAGTCTTCTACGTCTTGGGCAAAGTCTTTCTTTTCAATGCTATACCCTTTGGCAATGAGCAAATCTTGTAATGAATCCCAGAAATAGCATTGCAGTTGCTCATTGTTCCAATCATCGGTAGCCACAGCTTCGCGACCCGCTGCTGCAATAGTCATGTTACTACTTGCCAACTTAGTGTTATCGGGATTTGCTACTTTCACGGTTATTCCAAACATCTCTTTCATCTTGGCTTCAAAATTGCCGACTTGAAGATTGCCTTTACATACAAGTTCTCCCCCTTTTACATTTTCTCCACTACGGATAGATGCAAGGGTTGCATCTTCTGGAGCAAATTTGGCTCCCTTGTACACACGTAAACTTGCACCAAATGCGTCTTTGAATTGTTTTCTCAGACTCTTAACCGTCATACGGCCATTAATACTAAATTCAGCCATCGTAAAATTATCTTTTAGTGAGTTGATTAAATTGTTTATGATTCCCATTTACTTTTATGTTTATACCGTTACTTAATTCTTTTTAGAGAGGCTTTTGCATTCTCAATATCTCGTTTAAGGCTTTCTATACGTCTATCGTGAGAAGCTGCTCTATCAATCTTTGATTTACGATAGTTAGCTTTGCTCGATGGAGTGGAAGCTCTTTTTATCAAGCCTGCATAATAAGCATTGTCCTTTTTCTTAGCCTCACGCTCCTTGGCGATTGAAGCCCGAAGGTCTATAATCCGTTTCTTGTAGTATTCTTTACTCATGAGATTGGATATTAAGTTGATATGTATCCGAGACGCGTTCCCAGACACATTTATTCTCTTTAATTGATTTCTCTTTATTGAGATTAAACACACCCACGAAGCGATAAAAACAAAATCCCAAATCATCCTTGTAACGCAAGAATGTAATTCTTGTCTCTTCGGGTGCGGAAAGCCATTGCTTTAGATGTGCTGTTCGTTTATTCTCTGCTTTCGGATATTCGTAAATGAACATTCCGTCCTCCGAAAGTTTATTGTACCAAAGATGGTGTTCCGTATTCGGCCACCAAATTATTTCGTTCTTCTTATTCGGAACAGCAGCACCCGAAGCACGTAGGAAACCACGATGTTTAGCTTTTGTCCCGAATACTTCTGCAATATCCTCCGTAGTACGCAAGCATTCGTTATTATCAACTTTTAGATAGCCTTTATTCCGATGATATTCTACAGATAATGTACTTACATCATCCCACGGTTGAAAGTTATCACCCATTTCATGAACGCGCTGTTTTATCAACGCAACCACATCCGTAACTTGGCGGTGGATTTCTTGAATGTTATTATCACAATCAATGATGATAGGTTTGGAATTGGTAATGTTTAGAATTTCTTCATTACGGATTTTATCAACTTCCGTATTATTCTTATGGAAAGGCTCGTTGATTTCAATAAAGATATTGAGTTGAGGGAGATACAAGTCAGCAAGCGCATACTTGTCTTGTGTTCTTCTGATATATTGTTGGACGACAAACTTCACACGGTCGTCATCCAACTGATGCCATATTCTACTTATGACATAGGACTCTGTCTTTTTCTTGCTTATCTTGGCAAAAAGACGTTCCATGTAGTCTAATTTATAATCCATATTCTTGAACTTTGAGTTTGTACCATATTTCACTTTTAGGCAAAAAGAAAAGGACACAGCCTAAACTTTTCACTTCTTTGCTTTAGTAGGTTCTGGTAAAACCCTTAGTCCAAATAAGGAAAAGCAGTCTGCGCCCTTTGCAGGGTACAAACTGACCTTTCGACTTATTACTTGGGACTATGTTCAATTTACCAGATTTACTAAAGCCAAATAACTTGTCTACAAGTTGCTTGTAATATGTCTTTAAATTCTTATGTCTGTTTCTTTAAATCTCCTTTTTACTTTTGTTCGATTACAAAGTAACGGATATTTTTTGAGATAAACAAAAGATTTTCAAGACATATCGCAGACTGCTATACAAATTTATAGATAATTCTTATGTTATAAGCATAAAAAATCCAACCACGTTGCCGTGATTGGATTTTTATTTTTAGTTTAATAGTTATATACCCATCCCGGTTTCTCCAAAAGTTCACCATAGTACAAACGTTCCGTAAAACTTCTCAAGAAATCATTAAATCTGTCAGAATCTGTTTGCTTGCGTGTGTTGTATCGGAAAACAAACTCCTTGCAATATTTCTGTAAATGTTTCTTGCTCGCAAGATGGTAGATACCTTTTACACCACGTTTGATATGACTCCAAAATCCCTCTATCGAATTGGTATGATAACCGTTTACCGCATAAATATGTTTCTTATGAGGAATAGTCTTGTGTTCATATTCCTTGTATAACGGATTATAGACGTTCAATTCATCTGTAATCACAGTTGAACCTTTACGGACAAGTTTATCAATAATCGGAAACAATGTTTCCTGTCTAACGTTTGGTACTACTTTCGCATATACAAGCCCGTCCGAAATCATACCGAATATTGGAGTTTTCTCTTTTAATGAACGTCCTTGCAATCCTTTTCCGTGATGACGGGTTTTGCCGCCCATGTAGGTCTCATCCATTTGTGTCATATCATCAAAGTTTGCGTCATCGTCTTTCACATTATGACGAATACGATGCAACATAAACCATGCGGTTTTCTGTGTAACTTGAATATCACGAGCCAACTGACAACTGCTTATCCCTTTCTTGTGCGACAAGAACAGATAGATTGCATAAAACCATTTCTTCAACGGAAGATTTGAGCCTTCAAACATAGTTCCTTGTCTCACGGTGAATCGACAACGACAATCCTTGCATTTATAAAGTCCTTCAAACTTGCCGTCTTTGGTCAGTTTATAGTGATGTTCGGATATTGAGCCGCAATGCGGACAAATAGGCTTTCCATTCCAACGCATATTCTCCAGATATACCCTGCAATCATCTTCGGTATGCAGCGTATCCATCATTTGGAGTAGTGAGTGGAATGTTGCCATATAATTCGTTGTCGTTTTATTTACAATGGAATTATACCCGCAACATCACGGAAATTTCATTTTAAATGTTAAAAAATCATCTTAGGATGAATTTTTTTCCTGATACGTTTCAATACATATTCTATCAAACAATTAGGTTATATGGAATCATTTGTATTACAGCAGATTGATACAACGACTTTCGACAAGATAGGAAACTCTGAACTTCGTGAAATTCTCAAAGAATACTATGGCAACAACGAAATTTCATATACTGCGGATTTTGATAGTAAGATATGGAGTGAGATTTTGACATATCTTGAAAAAGATTGCAAGCTGATTAAAGACAGAGAATTGTCATCGGGAATCGTAACTATCTACGAAACGGATGTAGTGAATGAGTTTCTTGTAAGGTTTGAGTTGGACAAAGGAGGAAAGAACTTCTTGTTTTGGAGAAAATAGATAAACAATAGTAGTATAATTGATTAAACAAAAACAAATGGAACAACTCAAAATGCCGATGCTATCTCGGACATCCGAAGAACCATATTGCTATGTATCGAGCCGAAGTTAATAAGGGGTCTATGCCGTTCACTCAGGGCTGTACGATATGCTAAAAGAAAATTCTTCGTTTCTTGGTTGTTCCATTGTTTGTTTACAAAGATATGCGTATTTTATCAAGAAAGCAAATTCTTTGTAATAAAATAGGTTGTTTGTTCATACAGGCAACCTATTTTTGTTTGGAGAAGCATAAACTTTAATTATACAAAACCGTTGGTACAATAAAGTATATAGTTGCGTAATTATTTCTATTTATACAAATGGTTAATCCCATTCGATTTCATCTCCTTTCTCTCGAAGAATTTTATATATTTCTTCTTCGTTTTCTATTAAAGAGATGATAATGTCGGCAAAGCGTTTTGCTTTTTGCTCGTTTTCTGCGGTGTCCTCAAAATAAGCTGCGTAAGAACCAGCTTCAGGGTCGCTTTCCATACTTTCCAAAATGTCTGGTGCATTTTCTTCCAGATAGTAGTTGAAGAAGGCATCCCAGTTGTAACCGTTCATGTACGCCTCTTCGTTTATCTCATTCATTTGCTCTCCTATTGCCAATGTTTTTTCAACCTCATTTTGGAAGAGCAGAACGATGTTACCAGAACCATTTGTGTAAATTTGAACATACTCATTATTAAAGATGTCTCTTTCTTCTGTTGTTGCCATAATCTTTTAATTTTTAATTGTTTTACTATTGCGAATAATGTTCAGTGAATAATCGACCTTTTGGGAGATTGATTCGCTTGTTATCTGCATTTACTAATAAAAATCACAATAAAGCCTCCAATCTCCAGTTTGACTGTTTTTTGCCAAATAGAAATTTCCGCTATCTATGATATTAAGGTTCGCTTTTTCATCTGAAGCTATCTGAATCATAAATTCATATCCATCACCGAAATCTATACCTGACTGTATATAATTAGGATAACCGCCTATTTTATGCCCGGCAAAACAATCCGTATAGTCATAATAGTCGGTGATTTCCCCGGAATCTTCCATTTCCACCAACTCATCTTCTATATCCATTGGAATGTCGCCACTATCCCATACAGGATAATCTTCAGTAATTAGTTGGCTTTTCAGCGGATAGGGCTTTATGCGTAACGATGATTGCATGTATATATCCTTAACAACCAACACATCTTCTTCTTTGTATTCACGAATAACCCAATCATCTCCGTTATATGCCAGTCTGCCGGGCATATTTTCAGACACAAAAACAGTCAATACTTTCGACCCTTTAAGTGCATCAGGAATATAGGGCAACCCTTCAAGACATATTTGTAACAATGGCAACATTGCTTTACCATTGCTATCTATCGGTATATCTTCACTTTCTCTATATAGATACACTTGACCAATCCAACTTTCAGTATTGGAATTTGTAGGTCTAAATCCCCCGGTTATAAAACCAGTTGCCATTTTAACCAATTGTTTTTTTATTTCTTCTATTTTTTTCATTTTTTTCTATGCAGATAATGTTATGCTATCAGCCGATTTGGCTGTTATTTTCTTTAAGTATCAGACCTCGTCTTCCTCCATCAACAGATCGTCCAACGGGCTTTTGATATTGCTTTTGAAAGTGTCGGCTATGTGGACATACCTTTCCGTTGTCTTGATGTTGTTATGTCCCATAAGCTCTTTCACAATCTTGATGTCGATTCCCTGCTCCAGCAAGTGGGTGGCGAACGAATGGCGCAGCAGGTGCGGGTAAATCCGTTTCGTGATTCCCGCTTCCCGAGCCGCAGCCTTCAACCGTTTCGACACGATACTCTCGGTAAAAGGTTCGCCCGGTCTGTGTTCAAAGAGCCACACTTTCGGTTTGTATAGTCTGTTATATTCCGTCAGCTTTTTCATCAACGGTTTTGACAGCAGGGTGTAGCGGTCCTTCTTGCCCTTTCCCTGACGCACCCGTATCAGGGAGCGGGGTTCGTTGATGTCGCCGGGTTTCAGTTCCAGCAGTTCGCTGATGCGCAACCCTGCGGAGTAGAGTATGGAGAACATACAGAAGAAACGCAGGTCTGTCACTGTCACGTCGAGTATTTTCTTTATTTCCTCCTTGCTCAACACGTCGGGCAGCGTCTTCTCCCGTTTGGCACGGTTCACCTTGTAACACCGCCGTTCCTGACCGAGAACTTTCTCGTAATAGAACTTGATGGCGTTGATACGCTGGTTTTGCTGGCAGGAGGATATGTTTTTCTCGTGGATGAGATACAGCAGGTAGTCGTTTATCTCGCCGGGGGTAACCGTTTCAATCTTACGCCCCTCGAAATGCTGTTGGAAATCGCGGAAATAGGAGGTATATACCCTTACGGTATGGTCACTGTAACGCACTTGCTGGAGTTTTTCCAGATAACCTTCCGGCAGTGGCGGCCGTTTGTCTTCCTCTTTACGGGGTGCGGTTTCCTTGATGGCGGAATAGTCTATAAACGCCATTTTCACATAGCGGTCGAAGAACTCGGCAAGCACGAAATTCTCTGCCGGCAGATAAGCTCTGCCACCGACAAGCAGTACGTTTTCTTCCTTCGACAGCGACAAGCGGATGTCATTGTCATTACCGAAAGTCACTTCGACAAATTCTCTCCCGTTTCTTACCACAGGAGAAAGTTTGATTTTGGGTTTTGGAGTATATATTTCCATGTTTTTTAAATTTTACCGGTCCCACTCGTTCAGGATTTCTCCGCTTATGATATCATATCGTATCCAGTGTCCCGTCTCGCGTCCCTCGGTGTATTCGCCTTGGACTGCGATATCGTCCCGGTCGATTTCTTTCCACGAACCGTGCTTGTAGCCGTTCTTGTACGAGCCGGATTTGTAGGCGTACAGCTTGCCATGTAGGTGGGCCGTGTATTCGTAGGGGCCGTCCAGTTCGCCGTTCTTATAGTGGCTGACGGTTTTGCTGACCCATCTCTCGGTGGTATCCTCGCTGATTTTCCATTATTTTCCCTCTTTCCGGTCGTCGGTATAGTTTGCCTCGTAGATCTGCTTGCCGCTTTTCGGGTCAAAGCGTTGTTCCTTGCCGTTCCGCTTGCCCTGCCTATATTCCTGAACCATGTCCGGCTTCCCGTCGCTGAACCATGTCCTTACCGTACCGTCTATCTTCCCGTACTGCATGGGTGCTTCCCGTTGCGGTGTCTTTCCGTCCTGATGATAGGAAACGAACAGACCATGCCGTCTGCCGTCGGTATACTTGCCCTTTTCCCGCAGGCTGCCGTTGCGGAAACGCCTGTACTCGCCCTGCATAACCCCTTTGGAAAAATGCACTATTTCCTCATCCTGCCCCCGCAAGATACGGAATTTGCCCGATAGCGGACGTTTTCCGCCCTTCAGATAATGGACGACTGTTCCATGCTGTTCGTCCGTGGTGGTTCGCAAGTCACCGGATTCCACGATCCGCTGTGCGAAGGCAGAACAACACAGCAGCGTGAGAACGATGGCCGCAAGCATTTTTCTTATGTTTCCCTTTACCTTTCTCATTCGTCCGGATATTCAAGTTTCAATGTCATGCCGTCCAAAGCGATGCCTTCGCTAAGCGTGATGGCAAGTTTCTGTTCTTCGGAGCATCCTATGGTTTCCCCGTCCTGCAAGGTGACATCATCCGACAGGATATAATGCACGATGTCCATTAGGAAATCACGGATGTCACTCAGATCGGCAGGGGCATACACTTCGATTTCCTCTTTCCCGAATTTTCTCAGTCCGTAGGTATAGATGCCGGGGATTCCTTTCTGTGTGCGGTAGATGCCGAACCATACCCAGTCCATGACGGGCAGTTCATCTTCTTGCAGGAGTGCGGCCATATCCCTGTAAAATTCGGGTTGGAACACCATACCGTCGGTATATACCGCTGTAGCGTAGGACTGTTTCAGGCAGGAAGACGTGGCTCTGGTGAACAGTTTGGCTCTCTCCAGCAGGTTGGATTGGTCTCCGGTCACGGATACGAGGATATGAGCCTCGTGTTGTCGTGCCACTTCTGTTGCATCTTTCCACAGGTAGTTGCCCTGTGCATAGTGTTCCGCTTCTCCGTTGGGTACGGGACCGGGCATGATGGCTATTGCCAATGTCATGCCGCTGAACATTCCGACAAGTACGTCCCCGTTGTCGTCGTCATCGGTAAGGACGATTCCCCAGTCTTCCTCGAAGTCATGGATGAACTGTTTCTTGTCCCATTGATTTTGTGAAAGCAACACGGACGAGACAAAGCATCCTTTGATATTATCCTTTTCCATATAGTTCTTTCTTTTTGAGTCGTCAATTATTGAAGATTCTTGCGCAAGATAGGTATTTTACCCTGATTCCTTGGTACTTTCATCTGTTAATATACGATAAATGCAGGCCCTGCCTGTGACTTTACAGATAAAGGTTGCGCTCCGTTCAATAGATGCGCACATACTGTACTTCCCCGTCAAGCAGTTCAACATAGCGGTTGTCGGAAAAGCGCAATGTCTCCAGAGTCCTGCCTTCCTTCTTGACTTCCGATTTGTGGTATGGTTCGCCCCACGCGGCGATGACCATTTCCCTCGTCATGCCGGTATCGACCTTGCGGAAGGCAATCAGCTTCCCGTATTTCTCGCCGTACCGTTTTTCCAGCTGGCCGATACGTGCCGTGCTTACAAACTCGTACACCTCGTCACCGCCTATAGGAAATGCTTCCACACGGACACCGTCAGCACCTTCCATCAGCAGAAACGCCCCGTCACTGTTCATCTTCAGGCCGATGTCCACACAACGGTACTCCGCACCTTCAGCCGGGGTGATTACCTGACCGTCCTCGGTCTCGACGGCCTTGGCAAGTGACAGGAATGTCTGTCCGACAAAGCGTTTCAGTTTCTCATAATACCCTATACAGGTCATGCTCAGCGGATACCTGAATGGGTTGTAATACATCTCATCACCGCTTTCTTTTTCACGGAGCAGCAGGCAGCATCCAGCCGACAGGTAGTCTGTCTTTGTCCAGACCTTCACTACCTCGTAATATTTCCCCACTACCTCTTTAGAAGGGGTGGTACTGATGTTGACCGCCTTGTACACCGTTCGGTCATCCCCGGTAAGGAAATTGACCGTGTAGAAAGCATCCCAGTAGCCGTTCCTGTCATTTTTTACCCCATGCATGTACAGGGTCTGTCCCGGAAGGGAAGTGAAACTCCGCTTCTCCACGTTCGTCAGGCTGTCATAGGGGTGGGCATTTGTCACCGTGTACTCTTTCAGTCCATCGTTCTTGGGAACGATGTTAAGCTGTGCATGGGCATACATCACCGTGCACAGGAAGAAGGTTATAATTGGAATTGTTTTCATACTCAATCACTTTTTAAGTTTACAGGTGGCATCCGGGAAAGAGCACTCAGCTATTTGCCGGAAATAGAGAACAGGTACAGAGACAGTCCTATCCCGACGGCAAGAATCACTCCCAGCCAGAACCGGAAAGTTTTCGGACCGAGCAGATTCATCCAGAAGTTACCTCCTGTACTACCCGGACGGGAATACGTCCACTTCCAGCCACAGATGACACCGACAAGCCATATCAGAAGCAGGCCCGCCACGACCAGATAGCCGTAGCGGGGTTCCTGCTGTATCAGATTCGGAAAATCCTTTATTTTATCCAACCATTCCATATCTCACCGGTTTATTTTTTCAAGAGCGCCGCAAATTCTTTAAGCTGTGGCAGTCCGTCAAAGAAATCAACGTCAAATTTGGCCGTTGAGCCGTTGGCGAGGGTGATTGTCAGAATACCATTGTCGTAATTGTAGTTTGAACTGGATATTTCCGACAATGTAAAAGAACGCATCTCAACATTTCCTTTCACGATGACCGGGTATGTCACCTTATCGCCGTCAACCGTGATGATACAGCTTTTGGCAGCCAACTTGCGGGCCTTATGTATCTTCCGCCAGGCTCTGAACAGCATGTACAGTCCGACAAGGGCAAGGATGATGGCTGTTGGTAACGGTCCGAGGATGCGAAGTGTACCGACTTTTATACCGAAAGGATAAACTACCGGTACTATTATCAGTCCGGCACCGACAAGGATTTCAGTCAGATCGTCCTTGATGGACGATTTGGAAGAATAATTGAATGTAGCCATATTCGGATATTAGTGAAGTTATTCGTTCGGTGATATTATTTTATGAAAAAGTACCAGATAAGCAGAGCCGCGGTGATGATTATGGACAGGACCGTCATGGCCGACCTGTATTTTTCGACAGCAGGCGATTCCTGCGGAGCTTCAAATTCCAGTATCGTAGGTGCTTGGCCTATCGCGCTATTAGGAATAGCCTCTATCTTGAACTCGTTGGGCTGTTTTTCAATGCCGATCAAGGCATAGGCACAATCAAGCTGATTGGCCTTTCTTGGCGAGAATACCGATTTGCTGAACAGGATGACGCCGTCATAATGATCGCTTATTTCCATTACCGAATCCATATCCCGTTGTCCTGTCAGTATATGACGGCCTGTATCAGGATCTACTATGTAATAGTCATAGCCACAGGACTGTACGGAATCATAACGGATTTCACCGATTTCCAGCGTATCCACTTCAGCCTTGATGCTCTGAAGGGTGGCCTCGTCAATTTCAGTCCCTTTCAACGGGCAGGCATACAGGCAATAGCGGCTGTCTTCGTGCATCACGGTTCTGATGGGATAGAGGTTTACTACTTTGCGGTTTTCCAGTTTGAGGTATGTCTTAGACAATTTGCCGATTGCTTTCCCGTTATAACCGGCCGGAACAGCACCTCCTTCAAGAATGGCTGACAGATTTTTAAGTTCGCTCATGTTGTAATTCTTTTTATTCGTTTTCGATTATTGTTGATTATTTGATTCCATTTTCTACAGTGAGACAGAAGTTCACCTCCCTGTACAGTTGTTCCAGCAGATGTTCGTCATCCAGCGACTTCCTGCCGGGACGTAAGAAACCGTCCGGAGTGTCGGATGCGTAGTAGAACATGTTCCCGTTGAAGGAGAGCATCAGGTCACGGCTGAAGGATTTCCGCAGGGCGGTCAGCTTCCGCATCATCGCCGGGGTGAGCACCATGCGGGCTTCCACCTCGTCATCCGCGTACACGGCAAAATGCCTCTCGAACTCCGGGTCTTCCAAATGTACGAATTTTGCCCCGTACTTTTCCTTCATTCCCTGGATTGTTTGCGCCAGGTAGCCGATTTTGTTTTCCAGATGGTCGGGCAGCAGCATCACGTAGCCCCTGAAGGTGCGGTTCAGCTTGCAGCACCCGAACATGCCCCTGAAACTGTGCATCGTGCTCTCTATCCTGACTCCGAATATCGGACGGATAAAATACTGGTACGGCACTTCAAGGAAGTTGAAGGCCGAGAAATCTTTCGAATTGGCTGAAGTCACACCGGCATCCACGACAGTCATCATGTCATTTCCGACGGGAATGTCAAGACGGCCGTAACAGGTCGAACTTACCGAATTGCCCGATGACAATGCCGTTCCGAACAGGCGGCTGTCCGCAAAGACTTTCGGCTGTATGGAACCGGAAGGATTGTACCTTGCTCCCGGGAACAGCAGGTAGATGATGTGGGCCATCGTGTAGGTTTCCCTCTTGTTCAGCGCGGCAAAACATTTCATGAATGCGAAATGAAGTACAAAAAATACGGCAAAGCCTATCATGAGGTATTTTCCCGTGGTGACGGAAGTCTCATAGTCAGTACGGTCCACGAGGAATCCGCCGAAGATACAGAAACCGAACCACACGACGGTACACAGATAGACAATGGAGGTCAGGATGCGGAACACAATCCGGAGCATCCTGATACGGGACATCTCTTTCTTCATGTGAAGGGAAATGCCCTTGAAATCTATATTCTGACTTTCTTCCATGCTTTACTTGAATAATTCTCCCACTTTCACTTCCTTGATCTCACTTTCCGGGAACTCTATCAACTCCTGCTGCTCATGCTTGCGCCAGGATGCGATTATCGACGACGGAAACATTTCAATGTAATTGTTATAATCGGTAGCAGCGGCATTGTAGGTGCGCCGGATTGCCTGCAGCTCATTCTCCATGTCCTCGATCTGGACCTGAAGATGAAGGAACTGCTGGTTCGCCTTCAGCTCCGGGTAGTCTTCCACCGCCACATTCAGTCTTGACAGAAGCGAGGACATTTCCGTACCGCTTTTTATCTGCTCGGACTCTGTAGCGTTCGAAGCCCTTGACCGCAAATCGGCAATGCGGGTGAGAATCTCATTCTCGTGCCCCATGTATGCCTTTACGGATGCGACAAGATTGGGGATCAGGTTATTCCTCTGTTTGAGGACCACGCAGATACCGCTTCTGCATTGCTTGACCCGGTTCTTCTTTGCAATAAGGCTGTTGTTAGTGAATACTGCCCATAAAATAATTATGAGCAGTACCACGATAATACATATAACGGCTATAATCATATTTTCAGATGGATTTAGACATACAATTCAGCCGGTATGACTCTGATTGTCCCTTCCCAGTAGAAGTGGGGGACGATGCCGTCTGAAGGAAGATAGCCTTGGGGAAGTTCCTTGTAATAAAGGACAAGTTTCCTTACTTCCACATCGGCGCCTTCCACGATTTCACCACTCAGTTTCACGGTTGACCAGCAGTCCTCCTCCTTGGCAAGACTGACTACGCCCTCACATCCGGGAGCTACCGGCTGCCTGCCTTCACACATGTTGCGCAGCTTTTCCATCACTCTCTTCAGCCATTCCACATCGTTCATGTGTCCCTTGTCCAGTGCGTATATGCCAATACCATGGAAAGAGTCGTCCTTGTGCTTCACGCCTTTCCACGCCTCTGCCGGGGCACTGACAATCCCCGCGTAAACGATATATCCTTCCGTGAATTTTCTCAACCACTTGCTTTTGCCCAGCCATGGTGCCTTTCCTGCAAGTTTCTTGAAGAACTCGGTCTCAGAACTGCGTGGCGTCTGCATGTACGGTTTCATCTTGTCAAGCTGTGTCGGGTTCTTGTACAGTTCCCTGTCTCGCTTGGCTTCTTCGGCCTCCTTTGCACGCCGTGCGGCCAGTTTCTCCCTGTATTTACTTACGTCAAGACCTTGTGCTTCCATTTGGTCAAGATCATTCTCTGTCATGGTTTTCTCCCATTCTGTTGCTGCATTTTTGAAAAGTGCCATAATCGTAAAACTTTTAAGATATTGTTGATCCTATTTTTTTCGGATTCTACCATTCGATTGCCTTCCAAGGGGAATCTTCTTTATTGAGAAGCGCTCCCACGACTTCATCCGCAGTCTCGTAGTCATCTGTTTCGCCTCTCCATATTCCGCGTCCCACGGCAAAGCTGTTGCCGTATTCTTCCCATGAACTGAAGGATTCCTTGGCTATGCCGGCAGTGGTTCTGATGGCTTCCCACATTTCGTCTTCATTGATGTAGCCGCAGATGAAAGCCCAACGGGCCATGTTCACGGCACGTACAAGGTCCCATGCCAGCACGGTTTCGGGCAGGTCCGCTTCCGTCGTTTCATTTACTCCCATTACAAATTCAGCTATCGTGAACGCATCGCCGATCTTGCTGTCCTCGTCCGCCTTTTCTTCCTCGGTGATGGCCTCGATTCCACGCTGGCGGATTTCAGCCAAGGCCGGATCCGCACCGGCATGTTGGCCTTCGTTCAGCAGCCATGAGATGGTCTCCAGGGCACTCTTCCTGTCAGTAACTTCCCACCATTCCTCAAGCATTTCCTTAAGGGTGTCCGTGCCTGCTGTACTTTCAAGGGAGTCCACGTTGTCATCGTTGTATAGGAACAGAGGTGCCCCATAAGCCAGAAGTCTGTTCTGTTCAGGTGTCAGGCTGTTGTCGCCCTTGCGGGTGATTTCCCAACCTGCATATACGTCAAAACCGTCCGAGAAATCCGGTAAACCTTCCGGCATGAATCCGGCATTCATTGCCTGCTGCATCATGTTCCCTGCGAACTCGATGTTTTTGCTGTAGGTCTCCATTATCGCCTCGGGATCCTGGGCGGATTCTGCCATCATCTTTGCCTGGTATGCCTGTGCCTCCGCAACTCCCGGGAACATCTCGGCCGAGTCCTGCATCAGCTTTTCATGCATCTTCATCAGGTCGGTGCCTTCAAATCCGGGTACGTTGCCATACAAGGCTTGCGCCTGTTCCAGTGCTGCTTTCATGGCCTGAGCCTGTGCTTCTCTTGCGATTTCCTCGGGTGTCTGAGGTGTCTTCTTGGTTTCTTCTGCCATATCTTTCTAATATTAAATTTGTTAATGAATATCTTACCTGTTTATTCCGCTCCGTTTTCAAGAAGTTTTTCCACGATTTCGTTGAAGCCGCGCTCTCCTGCATAGTACAGGGCGGTGTGCTGGAGGTTGTCTGAGATGCTAACATTCGCGTGAAATTCAAGCAGGACGGACACAAAATCGTTGTGGCCCTCCTTGGCTGCAAGAATAAGCGGGGTTTCCCCGTTGTCATTCTGTGCGTCAACCGCAGCTTTGGCCTTCAGCAGAGCCTCGCCTATAAAGCGGTTACCTGAAATGGCCGCGTAATGTATCGGGGCATTGCCGCTCAGCATAGCTTTGCCGGGATCGGCTCCGGCCCCGAGAAGAAGGTTGACCATGACAAGATTCCCCTGCATACAGGCGAGTATCAGCGGAGTCTCTCCGCCGTCATTCGTCGAGTCAAGCATGGACTTGTCTGACAGGAGCAGCGTGCGGACAATTTCACCCTGTCCGTTATACACGGCCTGATGAAGCGGGGTGTTGCCACGTGCATCCCGGTCATTCCCGCACGAGAGTCGGGCGACCACTTCCCGCAGCCCGTGGGCTGTGGCATAGTCGATGGCCTTGTGGCCGGAGGCATCGGCGACCTCCGTATCGGCTCCCTGATCCATCAGGAAAAGGGCGGCATCTGTACGCTTGTTGTCAAGCAGGCATATTAGCGGGGTTCGTCCTTCATTGTCCGTCACGTTGATGTCGGCCCCCTTCTGGAGCAGCTTCCCGAGGATTTCCTTGTTGCCGCTCCGTGCCGCCGCGTGGAGCGGGCTTTCGGAACGGTTGTTGATACATGACGCGTCGGCATCGTTGTCAAGAAGCAGAGCCACTATGTCCCTGTAACCTTTCTGACAGGCATAATAAAGAGCAGTGTTTCCTTCCTGATCCCTTTTGTTGATGTCAATTCCTCCCTTTTTCAGGAATATCTGGACAATGCTTTTATGCCCGTTTCGGCAAGCATTGAGAAATGTCTGGTTGTTGTCCATATATCTTTGTTTAAGAATATTTCAATAATAGTCTTACGAGATTGTCATTGTTGTAGTCTGCCGCCACGTCCATGGCCGTTTTGCCTTCATTGTTTACGGCATTTACGTCAGGCAGCTTGAAGTCCAGCAGGAGTTCAATCGCTTTCTGTGCCATGCTGTCACGACAACATGCCGCCACATAATGCAGGAGGGTGTTTCCCCGGTTGTCCGTCTTGTTCACGTCAGCTCCGGCTTCGAGAAGCTTTTCGAGGATTTCCGTGGGGTCGTCAGAACCGGCTGACCAGCCGTAAGGCACATATTTTTCGTTCGCCTTATGACCACCGAAGAGCATCATCATGGGAGTTTGGCCGGAAAGATTGGCGGCGTTGGGGTCGGCCTTTCCCTTGAGCAGCCAACCGAATGCCATTTTACCCAACCTGTAGCCGGTATGGCGGCAGGAAAGGGCAAGTGCCGTGTTGCCTTCTGCATCAACAGGAAGCTCGGGATTCCAGCCTTTTTTCTTCATCAGGTCAAGCAGCCCCTTGTAAACCTCGGTATCCTTGCAGAAATAGTCCTTGCTCACCCATACCGAAAAAGCCGTTTCTTCATTCGGGAAACGGTAATTCGGATTCGCTCCGCCGTTCAGAATCATGGCCGGAGCATCCTGTATGCTGTCAAACCAGCTGAACGCACAAGCGAGGGGCGACTTGCCTGCAAAGTCATACATATCCTTGTGCTCGCACACCGTCTGCAGGTCTGCACCCGAACGCAGAATGGCATCCAGCGCCTCCATATCCTTCATGTACATAGCCTGGAATATGTCCATGTTGCCGTGCAAGGCCGAAAGTTCGTCAACATCGGGGTCGCTTCCGGAAAGGAAGGCCGCGATCTTCATCGCCTTGTTCTCTATGGCGGCATCCCAGGCTGTCTTTCCACTGTTTGACTTGTCTTCCGGATCGACCTTGTCTTCTTCAACAAGCCTTCTGGCAAGTCGGTAGGCGGCTTCGCCATCATCCTCCAGCCTTGCAATCCTGCTCCTGATTTCCTCTATCTTGTTTTCGGGGTAACGGTATTGTACGGATTCGTCCAGTTCCTTTTTCGCGAACCGGATATCCCTTCTGATGTCGCCTGAAGCGGCACAAAAACCGAAAAGCACGTTCTCGCCGTTAAGGTCGGTTGAGTTGACGCGTGTTCCGGAATTTATGATCGCTTCCGCCATCTTGAAATGACGGTTCCTTACGCACTCGATAAGGGCCGTCGTATTCTTAGCCGAACGCGGTATATTCGCTCCTTGTTCTATGAGCACGACGGCTATTTCTTTCAGTTTGTCTTCATCTGCACAGCCGGCACTGGTTCTGCCGAGGATATGAATCGGGGTGGAACCGTTTGCATCCTTCGTGTTGGGTTCGGCATCACGTTCAAGAAGTATCTTGACCCCCTCCGTGTCTCCATACTGGCAGGCAAGATGCAACGGAGAACGGTCTTCGTACTGTTCGTCGCTGTCATCGACGGGCACTTCCCGGAGCGCCTGATGAATTGCATCCTTCGGCTGACTTGTCGAATAAAGTCTGTATATGTCACTGTATTTCATGGTTGTATGTTTTTTATCAGTTCTTCAATGTGTTGATATTTATTGCCCAAACGGGCGTGGATAGTCCGCACCTCCGTGTGCAGGTGCAGTCTGGCCGACACTTTCGCTTTCAGCCTCAACAGTTGTACGGCGGCGAGGTTATCGGGAGCATCCTCCGGCATGGGACAACCGGCAGGGCTTTTTTCGTATTCCCAGCGGAGGACGGCTTCCGGCAGGTTTTCCGGCAGACGTTCCGTTAACGGTGGCAGCAGCCTCTCCGCTTCCAACAGCAGGGAACGGCAGTCATTATACAGAGAAAGGTAGTAGTAGCATAACGCCTTGTTGTAAAGTGTCGGCAGGTCAGACTTTCCTGCCTGCGTGAAACAGGAGAAGGCAAAGGCATATTCGCCACTTACCATATAGGTAATACCTGCGGAGAAAAGTTCTTTTTTCTGGGATTCAGGCATGGTTTGTTTATTTCCATATATTCCAATCATAGATACTTAAACACTAAAAGAGATTTCAGACTGTTATGGGTGGAAACAAAAAACCGACGATATTCGGGCGCAGAGAACGCTCCCCAGTACCGTCGGACCATAAAAATATCCTGCCTTTTTTGAGACAATATGGCAGAGGATGAGTATTTATAGGAACTTTTGTCGTAAGACAAGGATAACCCCGGATAATTGATTCCGGTAATCCATTGTAAATTAAATGTTTTATTATATATTGACGCGCGATAATTGTGTGTGTGTGTGTGTGTGTGTGTGTGTGTGTGTGTTTACACGAATTTTCCACACTGCCAAATTATCAATACACTTTTTAAGGGAATATGTAAGGTAACTAATGCACACAAGAAAAACGTCCGCTTTATGCGAAGCTTCGCTCAAACAAATATCATTTGTTAAAATCGAGCGACATTTTACAATGTATCCATTGTCATACATATCAGTTTATTAGAGTGAATACTTCTTCAAATACAAAATTAGAAAAATGTTTTGTTCTGCAATGAAATAACCGACACTTTTTTCAGGGAAAAATAAAAATGGCTTTATTATAATTGCCTTGTACCATAGAAAACGGGCAGAGAGCATGCAGTTGCTCATCTGCCCGTCCTGTAGGGAGAACCGTTTCATGCCGCTATCGGATTCACTTTCAATGTAGTCTGAAAGATGAACGCCTCTACTTTCATGTTGATTATGAAACATTGTTGGTGTGCGTGATAAGACTTCATGCCTTATTCAAACCTAAATCCAACGGGCACAAAAACAAGTAAATAATTATTCAATGTCTTGAGATTATTAAATACCGCAAAGGCAGTAAGGAATATAGCAGATTGGATTATTCTAAAAGGCCAAATTTATATCTTCTTTTGGCGGCATATTACAAGGAACTTGCCACCCGTTCAGGGGGGCTCTTGTGGAAACGGAACTAACAAACAAGCAGTAATTTCGTTTCTTGTTCATGGTAAAGACTACGACAACAAATCCGGTAGCGGTATTTACTGTTATTTAGGTCAGCCACGGGTTTCGATACGGGTCATAATCTGTTTGGAAAGTAGCCAGTTGCCAATCGGTAACCGGCTTTTTCGTGTCATCGACTTTACGGGGGATTTGTGGATTAAGTCGCAATTTGGCGGCATCATTAAGCCATTTCATGCTGTCCTCGTAATCGCGCATACGGACAACACTGACATTATTCGGGGCAATGAGTTTCGTGAGCTCGTAGATAGCCAATCGAACCATATGCTTCTTGAGGTTGTAGTTTCGTGGATCGTGTAATGATAGGTTTAGACCGACTTGCGGCGTGTCCGCGTTCACATCCGTTTCCGGGTAAAATACCCGTCCGTCATAAACTACATATTCGTGTTCCGACAATTCGTAGGCATTGTATGATGAATCGTAATCGGCTATGGCTCCCCAACAGTCGGACACCATAGGGTCAAGATTGCAATCGAAACAGTCAAGCGTCATCAAAGTATAGAACGCCCCTTCATATTCAACGACTGACCACAGAGGATACTCGACAGGCTGCCATAACGTGACTTCCGTCTCGATCCAACCGCCGACCATCGGGATACGGATATCATCGAACTTGTACCCGTTTTCGGCAAGGCAAATATAGACAACACCGTTGTAGTTTACTTTATCACCCGGATAATAGGTGTTGAACTGGGAGTAATTTACAACTTGTCCCGCATCGACGTGGATATCGGAACACTCTTCCCAATAGATTGCCGTTGCCGGCTTGCGATAGCCGCTGACGGAGCGTATCACCTCATGGATTTGTCC